>Ga0310694_10004061_pt1 | contig 14223 bp, 4 predicted proteins | sample 174DNAGHGhighgp2_FD_203884 | JGI IMG/M metagenome (GOLD analysis project Ga0310694, IMG submission 203884) | Sheep rumen microbial communities from Palmerston North, Manawatu-Wanganui, New Zealand - 1742 DNA GHGhigh gp2 (v2) (version 2) | ecosystem: Host-associated > Mammals > Digestive system >... | reverse complement strand
CTTTGCCACAACATATTGAGGCGGACGACTGCTGAATATCGTACCATTCAAGAGTATTCTGAGCTTCCTTCTAAGTTTGTCATCGAGGGCTTCACTACACTTGTTGTTGAATGTCTCGTATGGTGTACCTGTCTCATCGCCAAGTCCATCGAGGGGGCTGACGGGAGAATGGTCAGCCTTTCTCTTTATCTTAAAGTGATTACTTTCGCCATCGGGTACTATCTCGTAGTTGGTATAATAGCTGATGACTTGTTCATTCACACTACCGCCAGCCATGCCAAACACGCCGAACTCCCTTATCAGGAAGGAATTGATATGTCGCTGAATTACCTGAGCACTATTCAAATCAACAGTTGGCGTGCTGGTGGTGCGCAGTATCACATTCTCCATTGGGTTAAGCAATGTCCTGATACCCACTGCATCTGAGCCACACAACGTGACGCAAGCACTTCTTACCTGTCCGCGTCGTCCGCTACGTCCAGCTCTCTGCTTGTAGTTAGAAGGCATAGGCGGTACTGAGGTCATCATCACCAACTCCAAGTCGCCAAGGTCAACACCCATTTCCATTGTGGTTGAGCAGGCAAGAATGTTAATACAATGGTCTTTGAAATCTTCCTGAACCTGACGGCTCACCATCTTATCCACCTGTGCCGTATGCTCTGCTTGAATAAACAACTCAGGGAACTGGTGAATCTGGAGCAGACGGTCAGCAAATGTGCCGTTCTCACCCCAAAGTCCATTATTCCAAAGAACTTTGCGGTTCTCCTTTGCCCATCCTTCAATGATTTCATCAGAAGGATTGGGTGATGAGCTATAGTTGTGATATGGGAATGCTACCCATTTTTCATGCAAATCTTCTTTCAATGCAACAGGCTCTCCACCTATGATATAAGGTGAATAACCGTGGAAGGTAACATCTACAGGACGCAGCCATTCCACATGATGTGTGTCACTTCCTGAGTTGGCATCGCACAAATACACATCATCGTATAGCTTGAAGCCGAGTTTAGCAAGGTTCAAACGATAGGGAGTAAAATGAACGTCGTTGATGATTTCATCTTTATCCTTTACCTGCCTACGTACTTCCGGGTCGTAGTGCAGTCCATGCTCCAGCAACTCGTATTTCAGTGTCAGTTCATTCCACATACAATCAATCACGTCTTGAATGTCTGTCTTATAACTGGTGACTGCATTTGATACTGACAGGTGCTTGTCATCTGCTATCAGTTTTGCAAGCAAACGTATGATACGGTTTCTGTTGGCTGATTTCTCCCTTACAACAGGCTTATGCACAGGACGACGCATTTCCTTCTTTGTTGCAAACCTTACACACTTGAAGATGTCCGTCTCGTCTCTTTCATCCATAGTGAGGAAGACACACTCACTCTGACGAGCCGTGTAGTCGAGGAACATCTGCATCAAGGCAAACCAATCCTTCTTGGTGATTTGGTTCTCTTTCGATAGCTTGCTATTGAAGACTTCTACGGCATCTGGCAGTTTTGAAGTCAATGCTGGCTGTAAATCTTCATAGTATGAAGTAAACAGTCCCATTGTTTCTGGACTTGCACCCGTCAATGAACGGTGTGAGAGGTAATCCACCATGATAGCAAGGATGTATGTTCTCTTCACTTCTGGTTTGATGTTTCCATCTTCATCCAGTTCAGGACTCAGTTCCGAGCGTTCTGCAAACTGCTGACAGAATGTGTCGGCCAGTTTGTCATTCAGCAACACATCAAGAATGTCCTGCCAAGAAAGGAAGCTATTGGGCTTCAGTTCTGACAATATCTTATTGATGGCCTCTTGGTCATTACCTTCCAGAATCTCCAGCTTGTCATCCGCAGCTCGTCTCTCTGCTCTTGATGTGGCGGTGTTGAATACGTTTTCGTAGTGTTTCTTGGCTTCTTCCAACGTCATGTTTCCAGCTGTAGCCATGCGGCAAAGCTCATGGAAGATAGTACCATAAACCCACAAACGCTCCTCCTCCAAGTTCTGCTTGATGGTGGAACGTGCTGCCATCTGTCGGCTATCAACGAAACTGATATATTGCTGACCTCTGTGGAGGGAAATCTTCTTTTCGTCCTTGGGCTTGGCCTCTGTCATCAAGTCAAGCGTCGATGGTGCAATGAGCCTTGAAACAAAGTCTGGAGCAACCCTGAACTTTGACAGTTTCTTAGCATCTTCTTCATCCAACTGTACCTGATCGGGATTGTCTTCGTCCTGCTTCGATTGCTTGGTGAGTTTTGTTCCGCAATAAGGACACTGACATTGTGTGTTGGCGATGACGTGCCAACCAGCTCCTGCAGGATTGCCAGCCGTAACATTCAGCATCCTATTACCTTTTATTATATATGGGGCGTTGTTGTCGAACTCGGCATCAGTTCTGTTCGATGTGCCAAATATATAATAGGTTTTGCCTGTATTCTCTGTCTCTTCAAGGTCGAACATGTCGCTGTCATCCATAGTGATAGGACTATAAGCGATACCATCATCCATCTTTACTTCTTCAGCAATGGCGACATACTCACCACAATGCTTACACCTGCTCATTTCGAGCAAAGGAGCTGCATCGGGTTTGTCATCAGGCATATTCTCTGTGTAAATCTTGAAACTTCCGTCCTCCTTATAGTGTGGGTCGGATATGTCAACGAACAAACCATGATTCGGTACTCGATAGAAATAATGCACCTTTACACGCAAGTCTTCCAAACCTTCATCTTCAGCCGTTTGACACATTTCGTCAAGTCGCTCCAACTTGTCCTCGACAGTAGAACCTTCCGTAATCAGTTCGTCAAGACGCAAGTAACCGTCCTTATTCTCGTTAATCAGTCGTAGCCAGTATTCTTTATCCTTTTCAGGAATAGCAGCCAATCCTTTTCGTTTACCATCGACATAGCGCACCTGATTGACCTGCAGCCCCGTTATGTCAGCAATGAACGACCTCAGTTCCTCCTTTGCTTGTTCATCATCGCTCTTTCCGATGGTAGCCGATGAAGTAGCGAAGCGGACATCATCCGTAGTTACACCGTATGCCATCAGAACTCGCCTAATCAGCATGGCTATCTCAGCAGCTCCTGCTCCTGTATAGGTATGGGTCTCATCGAGGGCTATCCAGCGAAGCGTTTTCTTGTCCTCCTTAATCAAGTTCCTGTCTTTCTCCCTCAACAGGATATACTCCAACATGGTGGGATTGGTCAGCAGGATATTGGCTGGATGTTGTCTCAGCTCCTCACGGGTAGCTATGACATGAGGGAATTTTTCTTCGATGATGGTTCCATGCTCGTCACGGGTAATACCCTTGATGGCATCAATCTTACGCATTACCTTCTTGTAGTCAGCAGCTTCTGGTGCAGGAATTTTCTGTGGCATATCACCATTATAGACTGCAAACTTCAAATTGGTACCAGCCAGCAGTTTCTCCATACGCGCCTTCTGGTCTTCCATCAGGGCATTAAGAGGATAAAGGAAGATTGCTTGTACCTCTTCGGCTACATAGTTGTCGATAAGGTCTTGCACCAAAGGCAGCATGAAGCACTCGGTCTTACCAGAACCTGTGCCTGTTGTCACCACGATACTCATGTTCTTGCCATCGGGAGTCTTATCCTTCAGCAGCGTTCGCCAACATTGGAACTGATGTTCGTAGGGCTGGTACGTCACTCCCTCTGGCAGCGACTTCCTCCACAGCGTCCCCAGCATCTCTTCTGCTTCCGCTTCATGCTCAGGATAGACATTCTCATAGTTGTTCATACATTGTACCAGAGGCATAGCATCCTTGGGAGCGAATACTTCTGGTATCAGCTTTGTCAACTGATTGATGTAACCCTTTTGGCTTTCGTTTCGTGCTTCACCACACCACATGGCCGACAGCGTTTTCTCTACTGCCGTCCTGTTCTTTCTGTATAGTTCTGCAAATCTAAACTTCTGCTTCATATATCGTGGTTTTTTTTAATCTGTTATATCTACGACCTTACACATTTCGATGAACTTATATCTGCATTCATCGTACTGTTTCAGGAAATCTCGCATCTCTAAGTTGCCCAGTGCCTCACCATCGTTCTTGATGAGTTTGAGGGCTTTTTCGGCAATGTCTTCCACCTTTGGCCAGACATCAAATGCCCAATAGCGTCTCAGGAAGTCCTTCAGGTGCAACTCTTCACGCTCGTCGGTTATCTTCGGCGTTCTTTGGAAGAACTCAATCACTTTCTCCTTAATGGTCTTCCGCTCATCGTCCGTTGCGGCAAATGTTTCTATCTCATTCTCCCACAACTCACGAGGCAGCAGCATCCAGTCGAAGTGGAACTGCATAGCAAACCTGTAGAGGTTATCTATATCGGCATCTGTAAACTGATAATTGCGCTTCCGCATGAGTGGCAAAAAGATGTCCTTAATCTGCGTCATGCCCGATATGACCTTGATAAGCGGACTGAACAGGAAGAAATAGGTCTTGTGCTCTGCCACAGTCTCATAGCAGAACAACGGATCAACGACCACCACATTCTTCTTGCCGCCCCAGCCACTCTTCTTCTTGATGACCGGCATTGCATAGTCACGTGGGGAATCGTCGTCCTTCAGACTTTGGAACACGATTCCTTCACCCGTCAGTTCATTCGGACTTTCTACTGGAGTCGGTTCACTGATGTAGTCCCAGGCATACAAGTCGCTCATGTTATCAAGCGGCTTGGTCATGTATATCTTCAGATAGTCGAGCGGAATGTTGGTGGTCAGTTCCTTCGCACTATATTCTTCCGTATAGGTCTCAGCTCTAAGGCTTGTCTGGTTGAAGGTGGGGAAATTGTAATATACCGTGCTACGATTCTGCACCTGGTATTCTTTCACGCCATTCTCAGAGAAGTCACGCACGGAGAACTGTTCACAGTCAATGAGCGGAATATGGATGTCTTCACCCTTCTCGTGGTAGCTTATGTTCACCTCGTCGTTATGCTTTTGTGTCAGTTCTTTGACTATGACAGGACGATATACATCTACCAGAATACGGGCATCCTTCGTTCCAATCATCAGCTGCTTAGTGGCAGCCGTCTCTTTGCCCTCTAACAGTTGTTTGATGTCATCTTGTATTTCATCAACCCCCTTCAAAGATGTACAGATACGCTGATGCTCAAAGTCTCGCCAGATAGGTTGCTGTTCGCTATCAGCTGGGGCAAACGGCACATAATATACTTTCGGTCTGAAGACAATGCCTTTTACTGTAACACGCAGACGAATAACACCTTGTTCAGGTTCTTCCTTATCCCAATCAACATAACGACCATCTGGCCTTTGCCATTCCAAATCGTAGTCTGTCAAAGGCTCACTCTCTTTTGTCTGACCTGACTTGTAGTGAAGCACCTGTAGTCCGCTTCGACCGAAGAGAACAGGCATCTGTGGCTCGTTCTGATATACGTCTTCATCATCGTCCGTGTCGATATACTGATAAAGCACATACAAGTTCTCGTTATACTTGATGGTCTTCAGATACTTCTTCGTCACCACTTGGAAGAGTCCGTTTCGGTTAAAGAACGGTGGTGTTACTTCATGTCCTTCATTGTCGGCAATGATAACCTTGTCATTGATAGGACACCAGCAGTAGTCCTCACTCAGTTGGTCACCATTCCTGAAGTGTGCATAGACTACAGACAAATCGCTGTATTCTTTAGTCAGATGATAGGCTGATGAGAATATCAGGAAGGTGGGACGTTGAGAGTTTCTTCGGTCAGAGAACATGGTGGGCTTCTTTGGCAGTGAATAGACCTGCATGTAGTCTTTCACCTCCAAAGACTGTACTACCTGGCACTCGTCATCGTACTTCATCACGATTTCAACCTTGTCGAATCGTCCAACGGGAACATTCATGTAGGTATTTTCGTCTTCTTTGTTGACTGAAAGAAAACCTGTCATTTCGCTGCCCGTATTGTCATATTTGAACAGCGGTTCTTCTTGTTTCCCTTCCTTCTGAACGTAGTGGTTTCCATTTTTGAAACGCACATAGAAGCGTATGCGTCCTATGTTTTCTGGGTGCTCGATGCCCCATTCAGGTTGGCGCAATCGGTCATAGCCGATATATTGTTTTTTACCGCCACCTATCACCTCTGGCTTCAGCTTCACTTTTAGATGGCGCACCATCTGGCTTCTGCCAGCCGAATAGGTTATCATCCACTCAAAGTCGAACTTGTTCTTCTTGGCCAGTCGGTCAGCTTCCTCTATCTTGCGAATCAACTGGGGAATATAAGTATTCTCATCCTTGATGTCTGACGAAGCGAAGGGCAAGTTTCTTCGACCTCGTTCATCTTTCTCCAGTATGCACTTCAGGTATTCGTACAGGCTGTGCTGACGGGCTATTGACTCTTGAAAGGCGACTGCACGGTTGCGGTCTTTCAAGTCATCAAGTTCAATATCCTCGCCGTGGAATATCTTGCAGAGGCGTGACAGAAGACGGTCATTGTCATCTCGTTTCAGTTCTGCTTGCACAGCCAGACCTCCCAGCACTTGCATAGACTCCAACCAACGGTAGGAAGTCTTGTCTGGATTCTTCGAAGCGTTATAAACGTATGTGTTTTTGTCTATGCCAGACAGGTCATACAGCCGTTCCAGTTCCTTGCTGGTCAAGGCAAGAATCTTGTTTTCATCCTGTGTGTCGTTGCCCTTGTAGAAGCGTTTATACCACTCAGCAAGATACATTACCACTATAACGGCAAATTCCTCCGACAGCAGGTGATCATGTTTTCCTGCATGGGAGGATATGCTCTGGTTGATGGCCGCTTCAAGGACATTGAACTCGTCAAACGACAGTCGGAGTTCCCACACGTAGGGTCTGCCGTGCAGTATTCCTTGCCGCATTTGCTCTACCCTTCGTGACAGGCATTCTTGCAATTGTATGTCTTCCTGTGTCTGCATAGTCTCAGTCGTTATATTTTATACCCTTATAGTGGTCTTTAAGTTCTTTCAGCGTCATACATTTGCCTTGCCCCTCCACACGATGAATCATCGAGTGACAGTTGGAGCAGAGCGGTATGAGGTCATTGGCTGGGTCAACCATGTGTACACCTTCGAAGGTGTGGTGGGGATTCACATGATGAATCTCTATGAAGCCCTCACCAATTTCGCCGTAGGCTTTGCCAAAGTCGAAACCACAGCAGATGCAGCGGATGCGTCCGTTCCACAACTGTTTGTAGTACTCTATGCACTTGCGGCGTAGCTCTGGATTGCGCTCTTTCTTCGTCAGATTGTATTGATGCTCCAGACCTTCGCTATCTGGTGCATAGTCGGCATCATTGTGTTCCACTGGCGGCTCTGAATCCTCTTCCACTTTCGATGGAAAGTCGTCGTCCTCGCCTGGCACCAGAACTGGGGTGATGTCTCTATGCAACGACTTTACAAACAGCCTGTACCATTTCAGCACTTCCGTATAACGTGGTTCCTCACGGTTGTCGATGTTCTTCAACACGGGATGGGCTTTGATTTTCTTGCGCAGGTCTTCTATCTCGCCTTCATCCTGGAGTTCGTAGATAGTGCCATAGCTTGTGCCAAAGTGATCGTTCAGCGTATTGGGCAATACCTCTTCTGCTGTTTCTACAATCACATTGGTTTCAGACATGTCGCCCTCAAACTTTCCCATAAGGAACTGGTGGAAAAGTTCGTGCATCTGCTTAATCGTATAGGTTGTTTGTTGTGCCATATCTATATTCTTTATAATGCCTACAAGCATGTGACCGCCATTGGACAGTCACTATGCTTGCAGACAGCATACTCGTCTGGTGAAGATGTGTAAGTTCGCTTCGGCATACTATTCTTCTATATCTTCAATTTTATCGTTCCAATCTGATATTAGATTGTTGATATATATCTGTTCTTCCTCGCCTATATCGAAAAGTTTATATAACTTCTCGTCATTCCAAGACTCGTTAAAATTTAACGCAGGTACAAACTGATAAACGTCATTTGCAGCTGATTGCGTAATTTTTACGGCAGATACAAGCGCACGGAAAAATTTCGTAGTATAATACGAGATAAAATTTTTTGCTTGCTCTATAGTATCAAAGTCTGCATATATAAAAGTTTGAGAACAAACAGATGGTGATGTAGCCAGCCAGGGTTTGCCTAAAATCATTGAGTCCTGACCAGTACCTGCAGCACCAGGAACGAATACCTTCACTCTATCAATAGCTTGCTCATTTTTGTGAATATCTTTTCTTCTTACAAACTCAATTTCTCTTACTTTATTCTTGATATATAATGGGATATTAAATTCATCTGTTTGCAATGGACTCACATCATATGGATTCTTTTTACTTGTATGTGGGTTAGATGGAATTCCAAATGGAGTATCATTCGAAATTACAGAACTCATGTTACCCAGCTTCATTTCTTTCGCTTTATCCAATACATGTTTCACTATGGGGGCCAGTTTTGGACTACGAATCATGATGTCGAAATCGCCAAGATTCAAATCATGTTCTTCTGAAGCTTCTTTATTAATGAGTGTATAATGACATTTTCCTTTGTAATTTACATCTACAAGGAAATAGCATACACCACCTTTAATCTCCACAGTGGGGAAGAGTACTCTACTATCAACGAATGCTTTCAAAGATTTTACGTGTCCTTCCTTTAACATATATGCACGGAAGTTTCCTAATAAAGCATCACGTCCAGCAGCAAACCAACGAGAAGGTATAATAAGCGACACATAATTACCAGAAATATCTTTGGCTGCATCAAAGAAATGCTGATATATTGGAGCATCATTATTACCACCGGAAGCACCCATCAGTTGATATGGGGGATTACCTACTATTGCTTTAAATTTCATATTGTTAATATCTTCATTATCTGTTAATGGTATGGAATTATAGACATTCCAGAAACTTTTTCCCTTAACGACATCCTCTTTAAATAACTCGGGATTAGACCTCATTACATCTATCATGTCACAAACAACTGTTGTATTTCCATTATACAAGAATGTGTCACCCTGTTTAGTTATTCCGTTATCACTTTTTTTCAATACGCCAGCACTCACAAGGTCGTTTACTGTAACCTCCTTGTTATAACACTTCACGTTCATACGGATGTCTTTACGGAAACCGGCAAGTGTACGTTTGGTGATACTGACAGCCATCTTGGTACGGCAGACAACAAAGATATTGTCTTGAAGCACGTCTTTCCAGATTTCCAAGTCGTTGCCAGCCTGACGATAGTAACCCTCAGAGTCAGTACTTGTGCCACGCTCACCTGTAAGTTCTATCTCACGGAACGCCTTTTCCTTTGATGTTTTAAACATCGAATAGGCCATATAAAGCGGATAGAGACCTGTTTTGGAGTTAACTTCAAGAATTCGGGCATTGTAGTCACCAAAGATTTCTTGTGTAACTTTGCCATTGTCAACAAATCGTGGCATCTTGATATTTTCACCATACTGATTCTCTTCCGTATTTTCAGCATCAAACTCTTTGTTCCAGAAACACCAGCCACCCAAGCAGTCGCTCATGTGACGATTAACCACCTTCCAAGGTGTAAGCACGGTCTCCTTGTCAGGATTGTGGAAGTAAGAGAAAATGGTGGCTATCTTGGCAATACGGTCTTCCGTATTAAGATTGTCGGCCTCCTTCACCATCTGACGGATGCGCTTAGCAGCACCTGTGAAGATGCTACGGTCAAAGCAGTCCTTCAGAATGTTAAACGTCTCTTTGGTAAAGCCCTTAGGCATGAACTCATCCCAAGATGCCTGGTCAACGATTTCTTCGCTGGCGAAGTTGTCGATGGTAATTTCTTCCCCATCATCATCATTGATTTCAGCTCCATATACCAATAGCGGAATACGGATGGCCACACCACGCAATACAGACATACGAGCACGCTTCTCTTTGTTCTCTTGGTCACGCTTCTTCTTGGCCTCGTCGGTATTCTTTTCTGGATCAATCCATTCTTTCCAAATCACAGGTTTTGAGAAGTCTGTCCATTCACCATCAATGAATCGGCTGTTAGAAACAAAGAGATATGGGAATATCTGAGTTGGGTAACACATCTTGTCATCCCATCCGTCAGTATCGGTCATCGGGAAACCATTGTCATCACTCTCTGCCGACATAACTGGCTGAACAGGAGTTTCGTTCTTGGCGGTAAGGAAGTAGATGTACTTAATCATCTCTGCATTCTTCGTGTCGCCGATGCCGTTATTATTGATGTTTATCTTCTCAGGCTTCCAGCCTGCTGGCATAGAGCCGAGCAGGTCATGAACATCGCCAAGAGCCTTCTCCTGTTCAGGAGTGAGATTGAGCAACTGGTCTGGATTGTATATGGAGTTGTCGGCATAACCACTACGCACAGCACGCTCGATATAAACATTCGACAACTTCTCGAAAATCTGGTTGGCAGAGAACTTCTTGCCCATTTCGCCTTCGTCCATCGAAAGCACTGGGCAGAGCTTTATAAATGCTTGGAGGTGTTCCTCTTCTTCCTTTTGCTTGCGCTTCATCTGCTTCTTGCCAGCACCCTGAGCATCGACAGCCATCTTAGCAGTTTCAGCCACAGCAGTCAAAGCACGGTCGGGAGCAAAGTCGAACACATAGCAGTCAGACTTCTGACGGCCATTCAGTACGGCATGAGTCTGTACACGGAAGATGGTCTGCATGTAGTTGGCAGCAGGAGTATTCTCCGAACCCTTCATGCAGAGTACAGCCGTCCACTCAGGAACGGAAACAACCGTTGTCAGCTTACCACACGAAAGCGTGATTGTGTATTCGTATTTCTTGATGGCATCCTGCACCTCTTTAAGTGCGCTACCATCTTTATCCTCTATGTTGCCGTCACCAGCTACATTGACGATATGGAACATGTCATTATCTTCTCCAAAAACTTCATGTTCTTTCAGCAGTTCGTAAAGAGCAGCCGCCTCTTTTACACCAGGCAAAAGCCAGAAAGTATGGCGGAAATGCTCACGGAACTCATCTGTAGAGAATGGGTATTGGCTTGTTTCAGATTCCTCAACCAATTTATCGAGAAAACGACGGACAGCACCCTCATGGATGAACTTGTCCACTTTGATTTCAGCCATTTTTGCCTGTAATTCGGCACGTCTCAACGGACTCTTCTCATTATCGATGAGCTTCTGATAGATTTTCTTATCCTCTTCCGTCCACACACGGAAGAACTCATGGAACTTGAACACTTCATTGTTCTCAATGGCTTCATCACGCACCATTTTGGGCAGGGTGAAAGTAAGAATCTGCATACGAGGCAACTCTGCATAAGGATTAGGATCGCCAAAATGCTTGTCGTCCCATTCCTGCTTGGCACGTTGCTCCATTACATAGTCCCATGTATAAATCTCGCCCTCGTCGTACTTGTCGAGCAAGTTGAACGGTGTGCCAGACAAAGACAGAATGCGTGTATTTTCTTTCTTCAATTTAGACATCACACGTACACCAGCTGCAGCTTCGATACCTTCATGTGCTTCATCAACCATCACAAAATCCCAATCATACTCCATGATAGCCTTTTTCAGAGGATCAAAGTGGCGCTCCTTGCCACCGACGTACTGCGAGAGACGTAAATATTGCATGGAAACAAAGAACACCATACGCTTCTTTCCTGCATCAACTTTCTTCTTTAGAGAATAGAAATCTTCTCCAGTAGAATCTTCGTCGCTCATGCGAGTTGCGTATGAATAAATGTCCTCTTGGTCGCCAAATATCTTATGGAAATCCTCATGCCAGCCCTTATCCACTACAGGACGATGAGTAATGATAAGCGTTGATTTGTAGTCCATCTGCTTGGCTACCTCCAAACCACTCAGGGTCTTACCAAAGCGCATCTTAGCATTCCAAAGGAAAGCCTTTCCGTTCTGTTTACTGAAATGACTAACGGTTTCTGTAATCGCCTTGTCCTGTTCTGGACGGAATTTGATAGCTCCAAAACCGGCACCCTGACCATTCTTGATTTTCTTGATCGCCTCGTGAACTTTATCGATATTGCAAGCAAACCAAATGTCGGCATCATCACCCTTGTATCTGTTGAGCGACTGTTGGGGAACATTCATTGCTGCAAGAGTACGATACACGTCATCTGCCTTGTAGCATTTGGTTTCCTGGGCATAGGTTGTACACTCAACATGCTCGATATGGTAAGTAACACCTTGCATGTAGGAACGTTTGTCAAGAACGTCACGGACGGCCTTGAAGAGCACTTGTTTGTTCGGATTGTCAGCAACATCGTTGTCAACAAATACCTCACCGACCTTTAGAAGGTTGGCGTGCTTCCTGTCGTTAATGGTGAGAACGTACAGGAGTCTCGATTGGGTAATTGTATATTTAATGCTCATATCGTGTGGGATATTTAGTTACATATTATTATTCTTCATCGTCTTCATCCTCTGTACGGTTGTGACTGTGGAGCAGAGATTGGAACTCTATCTTCTGCCAAGGACTTGAGTTCGGATCTTCTCCTGGTTTGAACTTATAGCCCTCTTTGGGTTTCTTCTTATTCCAGTCTCTTATGAGACAGTGATAACCGATGTGACTTGTGGTAGTTCCTTCCTTACAAGCTTTGCAATCGCGCTTGATTTTCTCGCCCCATAGGTTTACTTCGTATTGCTTATCGCAACTGTCGGGTATCACCATTTTGATACCGTCCATCTGCCACAGGTTCCAAGAAATAATACGTGCAATACTAACAACGGAAGATTTCTTCAACTCTTCATCAGGGAAACGTGCCTTGAAATACTCGATGAAGGTGTAAAGCAATGCTTCACGAGCTAAAAGGAGGTTGTCGCCTTGCCACTCATAACCGTAAGTGTGCATATAGGCTTTACGCGCCCATTCAAGCCATTCCCCTGAATCACCTATATTCTCACTGACTACACGAAGCTTACGGTCAAGCAATCCAATTCGATTTTGAATAGGGATGGCTTCACCAGTTGTTGTGTCGTAACGGCTCACCAAATAAGGTGCCTCGCCACAAGTAATCTCCAGACGGTTTTCGGTGACGTACTTTTTCCATGTCTTCTGCTTGTCACCTTCAGGAAACTCAATCTTTCCTTCAGTAGGAATCCAAGAATGAGTGCCATCCTCATTGACTATCTCATGATTGAACACATCCTTACGTCCGAACCAAGCTTCATCAATCAGATTGTTCTGTGCATTGCAGACCCAAGAAGGAGTGAATACTTCTGCCTTGTCTTTTGTACGATCAATCTGAAGCTGCTTATCTTTCAGCACACGAGGCATGATGACACGACCATTCTGGCCGATAATCTTCTCCGGCATTATCTGGTCATCATAGCGATAGCCATCTTTGTCATCACCTTCACGCTGTGCCTCATAATCGTTAGTAGCCCAGAAGATGTTAGCAAACTTAGTCTGGTCGTTTTCAAGTTCCCTGACTCTTGCCGACATAGTATGGTCTATCAGCAATTTATTGAGCACATCAGGCTCATAGTCCCAGATGTCTTGCTCTGAGATGTCCACATCGCTGATGTGCTCAAATATTCTATATTTCTCTTTATCTAATGCCATATAATTCGAATTACGGGTGCAAAGCTAAATATGTATTGTGCAGTCTATCTTCACACTCCATAGATTTTTACTATTTCTTTATATTTTTCTATTATTTGATTGCGAAACCACTCTGGAGTAAGCACTTCTACCTGCTGTCCAAACGAGAAAATATTTTGTTCCAACTCACGGTTAATACGTACATCAATAGAGATGATACCCTCGTCCGAATTCACAACCTGTTGGCTGTGGTGAATTGGTTTTGAAACAACGTATGGGAAGCGTTCTTTTGAGAATCTCATTACCACATGCTCAACATCAGGATGCTTACGATCGTGGGTTACACCTACAATATCATCGAAATAAGTCTCATAATCTATCATATCGTTCTCCTCAAATCGCACTTTGGCAATAGAGAACTTTACAATACGGTCGAGTGCTTTGTTCACGGGACTCATTCCATATTCGCCGTGATCTTCCAGCCCAAACAGAAACCATCGAGAATTATACTGCTTCAAATAGTGAGGATGGATGACCATAGTCTGTTCGTCCCCTTTGTATGGACGATAAGTCATCTTCAACGGCTGGTGATTAATTATTGCATCAATAAGATCCGAAAGAAACTCGATACCTTTAAGTTGGTCGTTCTGTTCGAATGAAACTATCTTATCTCGGTTTGCCTTAATGCCGAAACGGAGTTCCAGACTGGAAATCACCTCTTCCAACCATGCGTTCTTGG
>Ga0310694_10004060_pt1 | contig 14223 bp, 11 predicted proteins | sample 174DNAGHGhighgp2_FD_203884 | JGI IMG/M metagenome (GOLD analysis project Ga0310694, IMG submission 203884) | Sheep rumen microbial communities from Palmerston North, Manawatu-Wanganui, New Zealand - 1742 DNA GHGhigh gp2 (v2) (version 2) | ecosystem: Host-associated > Mammals > Digestive system... | reverse complement strand
GCACCTGTGCGGCACCCAGCGATGCCATCGTGCTCTTCGACGGAAAGGACCTTTCGGCGTGGACCAACGACAAAGGCGAGGCAGCCGGCTGGAAAGTGAAGAACGGCGTGGTGACGGTAGACAAATCGAAAGGCGACATCATCACGCGGCAGAAATTCGGCAGCTTCCAGCTCCACATCGAATGGTGCGTCCCCAAGGACATCGAAGGCAGCAGCCAGGCACGTGGCAACAGCGGTGTCTTCCTACAGGACAAGTACGAAGTGCAGATTCTCGACTGCTTTGGAAACGAGACGTACGTCAATGGCATGACCGGCAGCGTGTACAAACAGACACCGCCACTGGTGAACGCCATGAGACGACCCGGAGAATGGAACGTCTATGACATCATCTACACGGCTCCCATCTTCAAGGAAGACGGCACCTACCTCTATCGCCCGTACGTTACCGTGATACAGAACGGCGTACTGCTGCAGAACCACACCGAGATACAGGGCACCACCGAATACATCGGCTTCCCACGCGTGGAGAAGCACGGCGACGGCCCCATCCGACTGCAGTCGCATGGCGACCCAAGCAAGCCCATCAGCTTCCGCAACATCTGGATTCGTCCGCTCTGATGCGCATCATCTACAACCGTCTGTTCCCCTTCGGCTCGTATTGGGCCATCAACCTCTGCGGCATCATCTTGGCGCGAGGCGACAAAGGACGGTTGGGACCACAAGAAATGCGCCACGAATACATCCATACGCTGCAACAGCGCGAGATGCTCTTCGTGGCGTTCTATGTTTTCTATCTTGCCGAATGGTTCGTACGGCTGCTGTATTACCGCAACGCTAGGACTGCCTACTGGAATATCTCGTTCGAACGCGAGGCCTATCACTGTCAGGCACAGCTGCGCTACCCTGCCACTCGCAAGCCTTTTGCGTGGCGCCACTATCTGCGCCGGCCGTAAAACGGAGCAAGAACGAACGTAGTTTCTGCAGGAGAGACGCGCGGTTGCCGACGAAACGCGCCGCCGAAATCGGCATACAAAAAGGAGGAGACACTGCCGCGGCAATGTCTCCTCCTTACTATGAGCGCTGATAAGTGCGCCTATGAGCCGACAATCAAAGTTTGTTGTTGCTGCCCAACACTTCCACAATCTTGTGGATGTACATCTTCTTCATATTCTCGCGAGCGGGCTTCAGGTACTGGCGCGGGTCGAAGTCGCCGGGCTTCTCGTCGAAGTGCTTGCGAATGGCAGCGGTCATGGCCAAACGGCTGTCGCTGTCAATGTTAATCTTGCAAACGGCGCTTTTGCTGGCTTCGCGCAGTTGCTCTTCGGGAATACCGACTGCGTCGGGCAACTTGCCGCCATGAGCGTTGATGGTGTCCACCTCGTCCTGAGGCACGCTGCTGGAGCCGTGGAGAACGATGGGGAAGCCGGGCAGACGCTTTTCTATCTCGTGCAGGATGTCGAATGCCAATGGAGGAGGCACGAGTCTGCCTGTCTTCGGGTCGCGCGTGCACTGCTCAGGTGTAAATTTGTAAGCGCCGTGACTCGTGCCGATGGAGATGGCAAGGCTGTCGCAACCGCTACGCGTGCTGAAATCCACCACTTCGTCGGGCTTCGTGTAGTGAGACACTTCGCTGGCAACCTCATCCTCTACGCCGGCAAGCACGCCCAGTTCGGCCTCAACCGTGACGTCGAACTTGTGAGCATACTCCACAACTTTCTTCGTGAGCGCAATGTTTTCCTCGTAAGGAAGCGACGAACCGTCGATCATCACGCTCGAGAAGCCGTTATCGATGCAGTCTTTGCACAGTTCGAAGGTGTCTCCGTGATCGAGATGAAGTACGATTTGCGGATTCTCGCAGCCGAGTTCCTTGGCATACTCCACGGCTCCCTGAGCCATGTAGCGCAGGATGGTGCCGTTGGCATAGTTGCGTGCGCCCTTGCTCACCTGCATGATGACGGGCGACTTGGTCTCCACGGCAGCCTGAACGATGGCCTGCATCTGCTCGAGTGTGTTGAAGTTGAAAGCGGGAATGGCGTAACCGCCAGCCACTGCCTTTGCGAACATTTCACGGGTGTTCACCAGACCCAATTCCTTGTAACTTGTCATAATTCTTTTATTATTAAAAGGTTTTTAGTTCTTCATTTCCATCACAAAGTAAGTGACCGTCGGCAGATGGTCGCTGAAGCCGTCGAGCCACACACCGCCCGCATGGGTGCGAAGCGGACTTCCTTTGTATTTTCCGTCCTGCTGTATCAGATAGTCGCGGCGGAAGATATGGTAGTTCCAAAGTTTCAGATGACGGTAGTCCTTCTTGCCTTTTGCATCTATGAGGTTGCGACTCATCACGATCTGGTCGAAGAGATTCCAAGCGCCTTGGTAAGTAAGCGTTCCTTGCCCCTTTGAACGGAGCATGTCCCACCAAGGATTATAGAAATCGCCATCGCCCACATCTTTCATTTTGCGCTTCGCGCCAAGGTATTTGGCCATAGAAGTATTGTCGGGGTCGTCGTTCATATCGCCCATGACAATGATGCCAGTGTGTTTGTCCGCCCGTCGGATGCTGTCGGTCAGATGGCGCACCTGCTTGCCTCCCCAGTCGCGAAACTTACCCTCGGCTGCGCGGCTCGGCCAGTGGCACACAATTACCGTAAGCGGGTCGCCGGCCAGCGTTCCCTGCACCGTGAGGAAGCCACGCGTGGTGTGCTCCGTGTCGCCGTTTTCATATACATAGGGCTGCAGGAAGTACTTCTCAGGCTTGAAGAAGCGTGGGTTGTAAATCAGCGCACAGTCCACTCCGCGCTTGTCGGGCCCTTCGATGTGAATGTACTTAAAGCCGCGTTCTTTCATGGCAGGCTGTGCTACCAAGTCGTCCAGTGCGCGACTGTTTTCAACCTCCGACACACCAATGATGCTGGCGCCGATGCCCGGCAACTTATCCGTGCCCATGTCGAGCAGGACGCGCGACATGTTGGCCAGCTTGTGTTCGTATCTCAACTTGTTCCATCGGTAGGAACCATCGGGCAGGAAGTCGTAGTCGTTTTTTCCCGCATCGTGCAGCGTGTCAAACAGATTCTCCAGGTTGTAGAACCCCACAGCATACACGCCATACTGCCGTTGCTGAGCCCGCGCCCAAAAAGCCGCGAGCAAAAGAGCCAGCACGAAAAAGCCTATTTTCTTCATGTCTTTACTTTTAACCTTCAAGTTTTCTCTCCAATTCTTGTGCAAAGATAGGGCAAATGCACGAAACGGCAAAAGAAAACCGCAGTTTTTATTCTTTGGCGAGCGAATACTTCTTCGCCTCGTCCTTCGCAATCGGCGGGAGGCTGTGTGCCAAAACCGCTGCGCGAATAGTTAGCTCCAAAGGTCGACGCCCCTCGAAATACATCCCGCTACCAAATACGGCAAAGAAAACTGCACTTTTCTTTTGCCGTTTCATGCTTTTCGATTAACTTTGCAGCATATAAACTTAATTTAACTACCTTTTATATGAGAAAAAAGCTATTGCTATGGGCACTGATAAGCATCGCAGCGTCCCAAAGCTACGCCCAGACAGAAACGACGGAAACGGAGAAAGACCAGAAGCAGGACAATGCCGCCTTCGTTTTCACCGAGTCGCAGCTGGGCGAAGACGATGAGATGACGCAAAACGTCATCATGGTAGGCTCGAATACCGACGTCTACAAAAGTAATGTGGGCTACCTGTGGAGCCCCGTACGCTTCAAGTTCCGCGCGTACAACAGCCGTTACAACGACATTTACATGAATGGCGTGCAGGTAAACAACGCGGAGCACGGACAATTCAACTACTCCACAATCGGCGGAATGAACGATGCAATGCGCAGCATCGATGCCACCAGCCCGTTTGAGGACAATAGTTTCGCCATGTCTGGCGTGGGCGGGAGCAACAACTACAACCTGCGGGCAAGCAACTACGCAGCCGGCAACAAGATTACGCTCTCGGGCGCCAACCGCAACTACACGCTGCGCGGCATGTACTCCTTCGGGACAGGCGTGTTGCCAAAGGGATGGGCCGTGTTCGGCACAGTTGGCTACCGCTGGGCCAACATGCAGACGGCAGCAGTGGAAGGAACGTTCTACAACTCCCTCTCCTACTTCCTCGCCGTTCAGAAGATATTCAACGACCGACACGCGCTGAATCTGTCCACCTGGGGCAACCCCACGGAACGCGCACAGCAAGGCGCCTCGACAGACGAAGCCTACTGGCTGGCCAACGACCGCCAGTACAATCCCTACTGGGGATATCAGGACGGCAAGAAGCGCAACAGCCGCGTGGTGAACAACTACGAGCCGTCGGCCCTACTCACTTGGGACTACAAAATCAACGACAACATGAAGCTCACCACGAGCGCATTTGCCAAGTACGCCATGTATAGCAGCACGAAGCTCAACTACAACGGCACAAATCCCGCGCCCGACTACTGGAAGAACTTCCCGTCGTACAACTACGATGTATATCCAAACGATATTTTTAGTGCTAAAAACTCAGGATTACCGAAGGACAAACAACCAAAGGATGACCCAGACGCCTTTTGGTCAAGTTACGACTACTGGAAAGGCGGACGCCACAACCGCCAAATCAACTTTGACGAGTTGTACTTCGCCAACCAGCAGCTTAACAAGACCGGCACCGACGCTGTGTACTACATTCAGGCAAGACACAACGACCACTTGGCCACAAACCTCAGCAGCACTTACAACTGGAACATTGATCGCAGCCGCAAGTTCACAGCCGGCATCCAACTTGCCAGCAACAAGGGAATGCACTACCAGACGATGGAAGACCTGATGGGAGCCGAGAATTTCCACAACGTAAACACTTACGCCATCGGCACCTATCCTGCCAGCGACAACCGCGTGCAGTACGACCTGAACAAGCCCAACGGGCAGGTTCGCGAGGGCGACCGCTTTGGTTACGACTACAATATTCTGGTGCAGCGTTTCAACGCATTCGCACAATATTCGCTCGACAAGGGCATCGCCCACTCTTTCATCACTGGTATAATTGGCGGTGAGCAGATGTGGCGCGACGGCAAGATGCGCAACGGTCTCTGCGCCGACTACAGTTACGGCAAGAGCGGCAAGGCTCGTTTCCTCGACGGCGGCTTCAAGATGGGAAGCACGCTCAACTTGGGTGCCGGCAACACCATCACGATGGGCGTGGGCTACGAAACGCGCGCGCCGCAGGCCAGCACTGCATTTGTCAGCCCCGAGATGAACAACAACTTTGTGGAAAATCTCAAGAACGAAAAGATGTACTCCGCAGAGTTGAGCTACGCAGTGAACGTAAGCTGGCTGCAACTGAATCTGAACGGCTACTTCAGTCACACGTTCGAAGGCACCGAGTGGCAAAACTACTACGACGACAACGAAAACAGCTTCACATACGTGAGCATGACAGGCGTTGAGAAGAATTACTACGGTGCTGAGTTGGGCGCCAAGTTCCGCATCACCAGCAACTTCAGTGTGAATCTTATCGGAACCATCTGCGACGCAAAATACGTGAGCGACACCGACGTGCGCTACATGCTGAGCAACGAGGGCACACTGAAGCAGACGCGCTGCTTCAACAAAGGCATGCGCGAAGGCGGCACACCGCTCACAGCCCTGAGCCTCGGCTTGAACTATCGTGTCGGACGCGGCTGGTATTTCAACCTTACGGGCAATTACTACGACCGCATCTACCTCTTCTACTCACCCGTCACACGCTTCGAGAGCACACAGCAACTATGGGCCACAACGGGAACTGATGGAGCATACGGCGCCTATGTTGATAACGCAGGTAATTACCATTACAACATACCCGACCAGGCAAAGGGCAAGGGCGGCTTCATGCTCGACGCCAGCATCGGTCACACATTCTACGTGGCACACCATCCGCTCAACGTGAACCTGATGCTTACCAACATCACCAACAACACGAAGATTACCACGGGCGGCTACGAGCAGAGCCGTATGAACTATAGCGTCAGCGAAGACCAGATTGGCAGCGCCCGCCTGTACAACTTCATCCGCAACCCCAAGAAGTACTACGCACAGGGCATCAACGGAATGCTGAACATCAACTATCGATTCTAACACACCTTATAATATATAATAGAAACAAGCATTATGAAAAAGATATTGATGACAATTGCTTTGGGAAGCCTTGTAATGGCTGGCTGCATGGACGGCGATTGGGACGTGCCGCAGTCCATCCAAGACAATCCTCCCTACGGCAACAACACGATAGAGAAGTACGAAGCGGCCAAGGTGATGACCATCGCTCAGCTGAAGACGGCTAACAAGTCGGCCATCGAAGGCAACAGCGTGGCTGAAATCACAGACGATGTGCAGCTGCAAGTGGTGGTTAACGGCAACGACGCCGGCGGCAACCTTTACAAACAAGTATCCGTACAGGACGAGACAGGCGGCATCATCATTGGCATCAATGCCACCGACCAAGCCGCTTTCCTGCCCGTAGGCCAGAAACTCCTCATCAACCTGAAGGGTCTCTGCATCGGTGGCTACTACGGGCAAGCCCAGATAGGCTCGCTCTACAACGGAGGCATCGGCCGCATGGAACTCGAGACGTGGAAGCAGCATGTGCGGCTCGTAAAGGATGATGTGGTGGCAGCCAAGTCAGACACCATCGACTTTGACGCCAGCAAAGACGCACTCTCGCAGACAGGACGCATCGTGCGCATAGCCGGTGCCACCATCAGCGGCGAAGGCACACAGACGCTGGCTCCCGAAGACGGCTCCGTGCTTCTGAAAAACAACTGCGCCAACCGCAACATCAACGGCAGCACAAAGGTAGTCCTCCGCACGAGCACCTACAGCGACTTTGCATCCCTGCCCATACCCGAAGGCCCCGTGGACATCTACGGCGTCTGCACCACCTATAACGGCACGTGGCAGATTCTCATGCGCACCGAGACAGACCTTAAATCAGAATAACAAACAATAAAACATACACACAAAATGAAAAAGATTCTCAAGACATTGGCACTTGCCACACTGGGCGTTTTCGCTCTGGCAAGTTGCGAAGACGTGCCCGCTCCCTACGTCACACCAGGCAGCGGCAACGGAAGTGGAACAGACAACACTGACTACATCATCAACCAGACTTTCTCGTCCAGCCTCGGCGAATTCCAGTCCGAGAGCGAGAGCGGCCAGATTTCATGGAAAGGCGACAGCCGCTACGGCGCAATCGTAAGCGGTTATGACGATTGGGACGGCACCGGAACAAAAACTAACAAGGCCGGCGTCACCTACCTCCTCAGCCCGGAGATTGACCTCACGGAGGCCGACAGCGCATACATCACCATTGAGCAAGCCATCAACTACGCCAAGAGTACGCTCACGGAGGACAACAAACTCATGATTCGCGTGGGCGACGGCGAATGGGCCGAACTGCCTATGAGTTACAACGGACTGGGCACTTCGTTCACCTACACCACACAGAGCATCCAGATTCCGCAGGAATACATGGGCAAGAAAGTGCAGTTGGGTCTAAAGCACACGGCACACGACACTTACTCTTCCACATGGGAAGTAAAGAGCCTCAGCGTTTCTAAGGGACAGATTCCCGCCGATTCAGGCCAAAGCGGCGAAACACCTACGGGTAAGGAAGTAACATGCGCCGAGGCTGTTGAACTAACCAAAGCACTGGCCGACGGAGCTACTTCCACGGAGACCTATACCGTAACAGGTTACATCACAGAAGTTGTGGGTGCCGTGAGCAACAACCAGCAGACCTTCTGGATGGCAGACACCAAGGACGGTGGCAAGGTATTCGAGGCATATTATGCCAACCTGCCCGAGGGCGTAACAGAATTTAAGGCTGGCGCCAAAGTGAAAATCACCGGCCAACTGATGAAGTTCGTCAACAAGACCAGCGGACAGGTGACGCCTGAGATTAAGAATGCCACGGTGGAAATCATCGAGGACGGCGGCGACACGCCCGCACCTACAGGCACAGAAGTGACCTGCGCACAGGCCGTTGAACTGACCAACGCACTGGAAGACGGAGCAACATCCGCTGAGACATACACCATCACGGGCTACATCACCAAGGTTGTGGGCACTGTGAGCCGCAACCAGCAGACAGTCTGGATGGCAGACACCAAGGACGGCGGCAAGGTATTCGAGGCATATTATGCCAACCTGCCCGAGGGCGTAACAGAATTTAAGGCTGGCGCCAAGGTGAAAATCACCGGCCAACTCACCAAATATGTGAACAAGAACAGCGGACAGGTGACGCCCGAGATTAAGAATGCCACGGTGGAAATCATCGAGGACGGCGGCGACACGCCCGCACCCACAGGCACAGAAGTGACCTGCGCACAGGCCGTTGAATTGACCAACGCACTGGAAGACGGAGCAACATCCACCGAGACTTACACCATCACGGGCTACATTACCGAGGTTGTGGGCACTGTAAGCCGCAACCAGCAGACTTTCTGGATGGCAGACACCAAGGACGGCGGCAAGGTATTCGAGGCATATTATGCCAACCTGCCCGAGGGCGTTACAGAATTCAAGGCTGGAATGAAGGTTAAGATTACCGGCAACCTGATGAAGTACGTCAAGAACGAGCAAGTAACGCCTGAGATCAAGAACGCCACAGTAGAGATTCTCGAGAATGGTGAAGGAGGCGAGACGCCTACTGGCACAGACGTTACGTGTGCACAGGCTGTTGAACTGACTAACGCATTGGAAGACGGGGCTACTTCGGCAGAAGTTTACGACGTAACGGGTTACATCACCGAAGTTGTCGGCACTGTAAGCCGCAACCAGCAGACCTTCTGGATGGCAGACACCAAGGACGGCGGCAAGGTATTCGAGGCATATTATGCCAACCTGCCCGAGGGCGTTACAGAATTCAAGGCAGGAATGAAGGTTAAGATTACCGGCAACCTAATGAAGTACGTCAAGAACGAGCAGGTAACGCCTGAGATTAAGAACGCCACAGTGGAGATTATCGAGGACGGCGGCGGTGACACACCCGATCCCACGCCCAATCCCAGCGGCGACGAAACGTCGATTACTTTCTCCGAGAAGGGGTACACAAATGCACAGGACTTCGACGGACAGGAAATCACCGTAGGCGATGCCACACTCACATGGTCTAAAGGTTCTGGTACGAATTCGCCTAAATACTACACTACGGGTGCTGCCATGCGCATGTACGGCGGCAATACACTGACGATTTCCTCAACTAAAACAATTGCCAAAGTGCAATTTACATACAGCGGCGCAGACTATACTCCCACTTCGGAGAATGCTACAGTAACTCCCGGCTCGTACGACATCAGTACGCACACATGGACTGGCAACGCTACAAGCATTGAATTCTCCAGAGCATCAGGTAGCGGTCACTTCCGCATAGCAAGTATTTCCATTACCTACGCAGAGTAAACCCGTCCGCCACGTGTAGTAATCTTCAATACTACACGTCGCAGAGAAGACAAGGACGCGTTCTTCCGAGTGGAAGTACGCGTCCTTCTTTTTGCCAACTGAGGCAGATGTTTTTATGGGGCAAGGAGAAAATTCTTGTGCAAAGGTTTGGTGGAAAGGAGAAAAACACGTATCTTTGCACGCCGAATTGAATAAATTCAGACCATTACACATATAGTTACCAGCTATACGAAAGCAAAGAATATAATTAAAACAAGCAAAAGATATGAAACAAGGAATCCATCCCGAGAACTACCGCCCGGTAGTATTCAAGGACATGAGCAACGGCGACATGTTCCTGAGCCGTTCCACTTGCAAGACGACTGAGACCATCGAGTTCGAGGGCGAGACGTATCCCCTCGTGAAGTTGGAAATCTCCAGCTCCTCGCACCCCTTCTATACGGGTAAGAGCAAACTGGTGGACACCGCCGGTCGCGTGGACAAGTTCATGAGTCGCTACGCCCGCAGCAAGAAGTAAGCTTCGGGGCTCAACGCATCACACAGCCCTCTCCTGCCATCCCACACTTGGGAAACCGACGGAGAGGGCTTTTATTTTCTCCGCATGAAAACAAGATTCCTCACCGCACTCCTGCTCGGCGTCCTCGTCTGGTCGTCTTGCGGCGACGACCTGCCCGCGCCGGCACCCACGCCACAGGAGAAAACAGACAACGCAAACGCGAACACGCTCTCCACAAGATATTCGCGTCGCATGGAGATGCCGCACCTCATGGGCGGGCCGCTGAATTTCTTCCGTGTGAAACCTGTGCCCGACTTCGATATAAACTTCAGCTACGAGTTCAGCAGTGAGAAGCGCGCCACGTACTGGATTGCCTACCGCTGGGACATAGACAACTCAGTGGACAATAATATCGGTCGCACCGAGCAGTGGGCCGACGATCCAGAATTGATTAACAATGGCGGTGTGACGACCTACATGCACAGCAACAACGGGTACGACCGCGGCCACATGCTGGCCAGCGAAGACAGGCAGAACTCGTGGGAGGCTAACGCGCAGACTTTCCTGATGAGCAACATGCATCCGCAGTACAACCGCTTCAACGGTAAGGACTACGTGTGGTACAACCTGGAGATTCGTGTCCGCCAGTTCTACGCCAACTGGACGCGCAAGGCAAATGCAGAGGACACCATCTACGCAGTGAAGGGCGGCACCATCGGCACCGAAGGCGGCAGCATTGCGGCGAAGGACCAGATTATCGAAGTGACGCCCAAGGGCCTCATCGTGCCAAAATACTTCTACATGGCTTTCCTCTACAAAAACAAGCAGGCCAGCCAAGGCGGCTACAAGGCCATCGCCTTCTGGGTAGAACACACAAATGGCGTGGACCGCACGAAAGGCAACGAGCTGAAGAAGTACGCCATCAGCATCGACGAGCTGGAGCGCCGCACGGGCATCGACTTCTTCTGCAATCTGCCCGACGACATCGAAAACGTGGTGGAAGCCAACGCCGTGCCTGCGGCGTGGGGCTTCAACTAAACGATTCTACGGCTGTCGCACGAACTTGGCGCCGTCCCAACGGAAACGGAGAGGTTGCACAAAACGCTGTGCCACCTCTCTTTCTTTTTTCTCGAGTTCCGAAGTCTGCAAGCTAAAGGTGAGCACCGGTTCGTCGGCCGAAGCCTGAATGCGCACAAGCCTTAGTGCGGCGAGCGACTGCTGCACGAAACCGACTTCGCGCTGCAGGCTGTCGTGCACCGAAGCAAAGAATTCCTCCACCCGAGGCTGTGGACAATCCACCGACAGAGGCTTCCATGTCGTATCGAAGAAGCGCACACGGCTGTCGGGCGCCGGGCCCTGATAAGTATATATCAGACAGAAGAGGCTGTCGCTGAGCAGACGCATCTCGGCTGTACTATGAGCTGAGACCTGAAGCAGCAGGTAGCTATCCGTGAGCGTGCGCAGTTCGGCCACATCGCCGAGGCGGTTTCTCACGCGGGCCGTCATCTTATTCTCGACGAAGTCGATGCAATCCAACCGGTTGTTTTTCGTCAGCAGCGGGAAGATGCTGTCGGGCGCAGCTGCAAAGATGTCGCGCATACGCACCTGGGCACAAAGACTGCCCGCAGCCTGCATCAATAGAAGTATCAAGACGAAACGTTTCATATCTCAAACTTTAAACTATGCACTATGCACTATGGACTATGCATTATGAACTCCCCAGCCAGAGGCAGAGCATTCCGAGCAGCACAAGCGCCAAGTCGACGGCCTTGCTGCGAAGATTCTTCTCGCGAAAGAAATATGCGCCCAGCAGAAAGCTGACCACCACACTGCCGCGCCGCACCATGCTGACGACACTCACCAGCGCTCCGTCGAGCGACAGCGCGTAGAAGTACGCGAAGTCGGCCAGCGAGAGAAAGACGCTAACGAGGAAGATAGGCAGCAGAGGCAGCGACGTGCACTTCCATTCGCGTGTCAGCAATAACACCAGCCCCATCATCAGGCACTGATAGAAGTTGTAGTAACTCTGCACCGTCATGCGGTTCAGGCCCACGCCACCTGACTCGGCGGGCGCCATCAGATATTTGTCGTAGAGTCCGCTCAGCGCGCCCAGCACGGCAGCCACCACCACGAAGGCGATCCAGCGATTGTGGCGAAAGTCGATGCCTTCCTTTTTGCCGCTGCGGCTGAGCAGGAAGAAGCTAAGCACCGACAGCAGCACACCCGCCCACTGCCAAAGGTTCAGCCGCTCGCCAAAAATTATCAGCGCACCCAGCAGTACCATCACGGGCCGCGTGGCATTGATGGGGCCAACGAGCGTCAGCGGCAGGTGCTTCATGCCCAGATAGCCGCAATACCAACTGCTGAGAACGATAAAACTCTTCAGCAGAATGTACCGCTGCACGCCCCATCCACCAATGGGAACAAAGAGCATGTCGCCCTCACCAAGCGTGCCGATGGCCGAAAGCGTCACAGGCACGAGAAAGAAAAGGCTACAGAAGAGCGTGTTGAGAAAGAGCACCGGCACCACGTTCGCGTGACGCAGCGCCTGCTTCTTGCAGACGTCGTAGCAGCCGAGCAGGGCGGCCGACAGGAAAGCAAACACTAACCACATGCGAGGGCCTCCTTATCGTATCGAACGTCCACAAGGAAAAGTCCACAGGCAGGCGCACTGCTGCTTGCCAGCGAACGGTCTTGAAGTTCTATCACACACCTGAAATCGGCAACCGACATGCGTCCTCGCCCCACATCCACCAGCGTGCCGACAATGGCACGCACCATGTTGCGCAGGAAGCGGTTGGCCGTGATGGTAAAACGCCAGCAACCAGGCTCCGTCTCGTCCCAGTGTGCCTCGGTAACGGTGCAAAGATTCGTCTTCACGTCCTCGCTGATTTTGCTGAAGCTCGTGAAGTCGGTGTACTCGAGCAGCGTGGCTGCCGCCTCGTTCATACGCTGGAAGTTCAGATTGGCGAAGCACTTCCAGCTGTAGCTGCGGCGGAATGGGTCCTTGGCGAGGTGCAGAAAATAGTGATACGTACGGCTCGTGGCGCTGAATCGCGCGTGCATATCGGAGGCGACAGGTTCGATACGGTGCACCACCACGTCGGGCGGCAACAGTTTGTTGAGTTTATAGACAAGCTGCGGCGCATCGAACGGCTCCGGCCAGTCGAAGTGCGCCACCATCAGACGGGCATGCACACCGGCATCGGTGCGTCCCGCTCCCACGATGTCCATTTCAGGCGCACGCAGAAGCAGGGCCAAATTGCGCTGCAGGACTTCCTGCACCGACAGTCCGTTGGGTTGTATCTGCCAGCCGTGATAGAGAGTCCCGTCGTATGAAAGGTAGATAAAATATCGCACAGCCGTCACTTTACATAAACCTTGGATGTCCGACTGCCACGCCGTACGACGTAGACTCCGTGCGTCGGCCGTTCTATACGGCGGCCCGAGAGGTCAAACACCATGTCGGGCGCATCCTCTGTCGGCACCTCGATGCCCGTGACGTCCGTCTCAGCCTGCAGTGTGAGCTTGCGCATCTCCCACGCCCAGCAGTGGCTGGCATCCGACTGATAGCGGAAGGCCAAACGTATCTTCTCGCCTGCGTAATCGTTCAGGCTGTAGTCGCTCACCGAGACATACGGCGTGAAGTTGCCCGATGTCGGTGCGCCCGGGAATGTAACGTCCAGTTCGTCCCAGTTGGCGGCACTCGGCACTCCCTCGTAATCCGTGCTTACATAGACCTGGAACTGCTCGCGCACATTGTTCGTACCATGATAGCCGGCCGCGTGCTCGAAGCTCAGACGGATATTCTTCATGTTCGCCAGATCCACCTCGGGCGAGATGAGCCAGTCGTCTGCAACCTTACCTTTGGAGTAAGCATTGGCCGTAGCTCCATAAGAGCCGTTGGCAGCCCACATGGTGCTGGGCTCACCGGCAGACGTCACACACGTGAAGGTGCCCAAATCCGTGAGGAACGACTCGTCGAGCAGCATCACGTCTTCGCCGTCCTCCGTGCCGCCACCGCCACCAGTCTGACTTCCCGTCACAGAAAACGCGTATTCGATGCTGTCGCCCCAAATATATTCGGCCAAGTTTGGGAAATCCACAAAAGGATTCCTGTTGCCCTGAATCTTATACACCGCCTCGTTGCGAGCCACCTCTATTGCGTCCACCGGGTCCTGGCGGCTCCAGTTCAGCAGCAGTTTGTAAGCCCACTGCTGCAAGGTAGGCCAGTCGTCGTTCTCCAACATATCGAGGCCGGCACTCGTCCATGTGAGGTTGCTGTAGGTCGTAACCATGTAGAAATAG
>Ga0310694_10004059_pt1 | contig 14224 bp, 13 predicted proteins | sample 174DNAGHGhighgp2_FD_203884 | JGI IMG/M metagenome (GOLD analysis project Ga0310694, IMG submission 203884) | Sheep rumen microbial communities from Palmerston North, Manawatu-Wanganui, New Zealand - 1742 DNA GHGhigh gp2 (v2) (version 2) | ecosystem: Host-associated > Mammals > Digestive system... | reverse complement strand
CACCAATGTTAAGGACGGATATGCCATGCATCTTGCTGTTAAGATGGGCTTTCATATTGCCATCATTACTGGTGGAGGCGAGGAGTCTATAGCCCTTCGATACGGCAGAATTGGTATAGAGGACATTTATCTGAGCAGTTCCAATAAGACAGAACGGTTCCGGATGCTGCTCGAGAAGTACAACCTCGCAAGGGAAGAAGTCCTTTATATGGGCGACGATATCCCAGACTACGAGGTTATGAAGCAGGTCGGACTGCCTTGTTGCCCTCGAGATGCTGCTCCGGAAATACGAGAAATCAGTCTCTATATCAGCCATTTAGACGGTGGTAAGGGATGTGTTCGCGATGTGATTGAGCAGGTGATGAAGGCTCAAAAGAAGTGGATGGCAGACGAAAAAGCGTTTTGTTGGTAATATGAAGTACAAGATAGTTTTAGCAAGTAACTCTCCTCGACGCAAGGAACTCCTCGCCGGACTTGGTTTCGATTATGAAGTCCGCACGCTTCAGGGCCTCGATGAAAGTTATCCGGAAGGGCTTCCGATGGAGGAGATTCCTATGTATATCAGCCGAAAGAAGGCAGCGGCATACACTCTCGGAGAAGACGAACTGCTCATCACTGCCGATACTATCGTGTATCTTGAGGGCGAAGTCCTGGGCAAACCTGCCGATGAGGCTGAGGCAAAAGAGATGCTTCACAAGCTTTCAGGCAAAACGCATCAGGTCGTAACGGGCGTAACACTTACCACAAATGAGTTTCAACACGTGTTTGCCTCTGTCTCTCAAGTCACCTTTGCCCAGCTCACGGAAGCCGAAATCGACCATTATGTCACCCAGTATCGCCCCCTCGACAAGGCCGGAGCTTACGGCATACAAGAGTGGATTGGCTACATCGGCGTGACTGCTCTCGAGGGTTCCTACTTCAATGTGATGGGACTGCCCGTCCAGCGACTCTATTCCGAAATGAAAAAACTAAACCTGATATAATTCAAATGAATAAATTCAAAATTCAAAAGGCCGTCGTTTGCGGTCTGTTGTCTGTCATCGTCTTTGCTTGCTCGAAGCACGACTATACGTCTTATTGCCCGACCTGGAAGGGCTTCACCTATAAGACAGGCAGCTATCCCAATTACGTTCAAGGCAATCCCAAAAGTGTTGTCCTGCTTCCTGGCGACTCCATCCACTTGACAGCGCATCAGGACCAGAAGGGACATCTCATCAATGCAACGTATTACACATGGACAATCTGTTACGATACGCTTGACGCGAATGGTGAACGTTCTCATGCCAACAAGACATATAGCAAGCGCACCAACTACGACGGATACCTCGATGGCAGCGACGACCCCGTTTGCCACATGAAATTGCCTGCAAATGCCTTGCCTACGGAAGCTCTCAAGCCTGACACAATCAGGTTTGTTGCCCTCTATGATTACAGCGCTCAGGGCGTAATTGTTGAGAACGGAAACATCTCCGAGAACACTTCCTACAATGGTCGCATCACTCCTCAAAGTGGTCCGACAGGAGGCGGCGCAGCTGGCAACTTCTACTTCACCGTGCCTAATTAAAAAACTTAACGTGCCTTAATTACAAAAACAACGTGTTGAGTTGACCAACTCGACACGTTGTTTTTTGTTTCTTAACGTGGTGCATTTCAACGCAGCGCAATGCCTGCGGAAACTATTGATTGCGTGCTTTTAGATTTTCCCTTGGGCTTTGAGTTCCTCGAGCTCTTTCTGTTTAATCTGCTCGGGCGTCAACTTCTCTTCCTTGGGCTTCGAGTTTATGTCTTGGAATGACTTGATTCCCATGGTTCGCTTGGGCGTTTCCTTATTGTTCCTGTCGTTCGTTGGCCGCTTAGGCGATTCAGGCTTCATATTGTCCTTCTTCTCCCTGCTTTCAGGTGTCTTCATGTCAGCATTTTCCTTTGATGGACGCTCGGCTGCTTCACGCGTCATTGCCTCCTTTTCAACTTCTTTCTTTGCGGCTGTCTCCTTGGCTTGCATCGAGTCGGGAACCTCAGGAGTCTTGGGCTCGTCGAAGAGCTTGTAGGTGGTACGCAGCACCTTGAACTCTGTCCTTCGGTTGAGAGAGTGGCAAATCTCCTGCTTCTCTTCTGTATCGAGTGCCATGATGAAGGCTTCGGTCAGGGTGTCGCCTTCGTTGAGGAAGTCGTAGGTGGCAGCAATTCGCTTCGTCACAATCTTTGGACGCTTCTCGCCATAACCCTTCGGAGAGAGGCGGAGGCTGTCGATTCCGTGAGTTTGGAGGTAGTTCACAACGCTCTCAGCTCGTCTTTGCGAAAGCTTCTCATTGTACTCGTCCTTACCTCTGAAGTCGCAATGCGAAGCAAGTTCGATGGTGACGTTCGGGTTCTCGTTCAGGAGGACTACGAGACTGTCGAGGGCAACCTTTGAACTGTCCAGAAGAACTGCAGAATCGAACTCATAGAAGATGTTTCTAATTAAGACAGGATTCTCGATGCTTGCCAGCGGAAACTGCAGCACGAACTCCTGACTGACACTACTCGTATCGACGCTAAGTTCCTCTTTATGATTTAGATAGCCCTTGCAGGTTCCCAAGAAGACGTAGTTGGTCTTGGGTTTCACCTCCTGCTCGAAACTACCGTCGCCACGAACGCTAAGCTTGAGGTAAGTGCCGTCGTCGCCAACCATATAGACGAGTCCTTCTGGCAGTTCGTAGCCGTCTTTCTCATAAACCCAACCCTTAACGGTTTGAATGACCTCAGGATGTTCGAACGACATGATGTGGTCCCAACCACGAGCATCGCCTCTGTTTGTGCAGAAGAAGCCGCGATTGTGGAGTCCTTCGAAGGTCATTCCGAAGTCATCGCCGCTCGAGTTCATGGGATATTTCAGGTTCTCGAGCGTCCAGACACCCAGGCTGTCCTGTACGGCTTTGATGATGTCCAGTCCTCCCATTCCTACGTGACCATTGCTCGAGAAGTAGAAGTCGCCATTTGGACGGAATGCAGGGAACATCTCATCGCCGGGCGTGTTGATTGGCCAGCCTACATTTTCTACGCCACCCAGCCCGTGGTCGGTCAGCGCAATCTTCCAGATATCGAAGCCACCTTGGCCGCCAGGCATATCGCTTGTGAAGTAGAGCCAACGCCCATCGGGACTAACGGCAGGATGCGCATAGCTGGAGAGCGTGTCCTTACTTATCTGCAGAAGTTGCGGCTTGCTCCACGAAGCATCACTGCGTTGACTGGTGAAGATTTGAGCATAGCGAGGATAGTCGGAGTCGAAGGTGCATTGGGTCAGGTACATCGTCTTTCCATCGGGCGAAAAGCAGCAGGCTCCTTCTTCGTACTCGCTATTGAGGTCGCCCTCGACGGCTTCAACAGGTTCCCATTTGCCTTTGTCATCTTTCTTTGTGAAGAAGATGTCTGCGCTCTTGGTTCCCGTGATGCCGCTTATCTCGTTGCCTTTGGCGTCATTTCGGGTGCTGGTGAAGTAGAGCATGTCGTTTTCGTCGCCAAGCAGAGCGGGGCAGAAGTCGCTTCGACGGCTGGTCAGTATCGGTTCCTTCTTGATGCTGTATAGCGAGAACTCATTCTTCCACTTTGGTGCTAGCTCGCAACCCTTCAAACCATTGAGTGCCAACGTGTCGCCTGGAACTTTCTCGAGGAAGGCGGTATAAGCTTTGGTGGCACTCTTGTAGTCGCCGTTCTTTTGATGAAGTTGTCCGAGATAGAGCAAAGCCATCGAGTCAGCATAACCGTAACGGACGGAGTTCTGATAAGCTCCGATGGCCTTTGCGGTATAGTTGATGCGGCGGTAACATTGTGCCATCTTGAAGGCACGCTGGCCTCGCTTTTCCTTGTCCTTGGGTTGTGTACGCGAATAGGCTTTCTTGTATTCGGCGGCAGCGTCAAAATACTCGCCGATTGCATAGAACTGGTCGCCTTTCTTGACGTGCGTCTCGGGGGTGCAGGCAGCGACAAGAAGTGCCAGAAGAATATATCGCAGAAGAGTCTTCATATTTTATATACCATTATATATATAACGAATAAAGACGTCTTTTATTGTAGGGAGCCCTCTAAATCTCTCTTCAGGCGGGAGACTTTTTCTCTCTCAGGACGGCAAGCACGATGTCGGAAACCATCTGTTTGAGTTCGTCGAGGAAGGTACGGGCTTCATATTCGTGGCGTTCTATTTGTCGCAGTTTCTTCTCCCAGCGGCCTGTAAGTTCTGCGCTCTTGAGAAGTTCCTCGTGAATGAGGTCGATGAGCTCGAAGCCTGTCTGTGTAGGGTGTAGCGAAGAACGTTCCCTGCGAATATAGTGGCGACGGATGAGTGTCTCGATGATAGCGGCTCTGGTACTCGGACGACCAATGCCATTCTCCTTGAGCGCATCACGGAGTTCTTCGTCCTCTACGGTTTTGCCAGCCGTTTCCATTGCTCGCAGCAAAGTGGCGTCGGTATATGGCTTCGGAGGCGTCGTCCATTTTTCAGAGAGTGAAGGAATGTGTGGCCCGCTTTCGCCTTTCTCGAAGACAGGAAGGGATGCTTGTTCGCTGTCTTCCTCACTTGTTTCAACCTTCTTCTTGAAAACCACTCTCCATCCTTCTTCGATGATGACTTTGCCTGTGGTGCGGAAGAGTATTTGCTTGTCGCCGGAGGGCTTCACTTCGCCCATGACGGTTGTTGTCTCGAACTTGCAATCATCATAAAAGGCAGCAATAAAAGCACGTGCCACAAGGTCGAACACCTTCTGCTCCAGCTCTGGGAGACCTTGGGGAATGACGCCAGTGGGGATGATGGCATGGTGGTCGGTCACCTTCGAGTTGTCGAATACTTTCTTCGATTTGCGTAACGGCTTTCCTCCACCAAGTGGACGTATCAGGTCGGCATAGGGAGCCACGCCTGCGAACTTGGTCTGATAGAGGCCGTTCATCGTCTGCGGACACTTTGCATAGACATCGTCGGGCAGGAAAGTCGTATCCACACGCGGATAGGTCGTTACTTTCTTCTCGTAGAGGCTTTGGATGATGGAGAGCGTCTGCTCTGCCGAAAGTCCGAGTTTCTTGTTGCAATCCACCTGAAGTCCTGTCAAGTCATAGAGCCTTGGCGGTGCTTCCGTGCCTTTCTTCTTTTCGACGGAAAGGACGGTGAATGGCTTTTCCTTGATGAGGTCGAGAACGGAGTTGCCTTCGGCCTCTGTGGCATATTCGAGAGGCTTGTAGATGATGCCCTTAGACTTCTGCTTCTTGCCCTTTTCTGCAGCGGCAGCAACGGCAGCAGCGTCTTCCGCTTCGGCCTCTTCGTCGCGTTCAATCGCATTGAACTTTGTGTCGCGATAGAGTGTTGAGAGCACCCACGACTGACGTGGGACGAAGTTGTCAATCTCCCTCTGCCGGGCAACCACGAGGGCGAGGGTAGGGGTTTGCACTCTGCCCACACTAAGCACCTGACGTTTGCCAGCGGCGTACTTCTGTGTATAGAGTCGCGTGGCGTTCATGCCTAAAAGCCAGTCGCCGATGGCCCGCATGAGTCCTGCCTCGTAGAGTCCTTGGTAGGCACTTTGGTCCTTGAGCGTTTGGAAGCCTTCGCGAATGGCTTCCTCCGTCAGGCTGTTCACCCAAAGTCGCTTCACGGGGCACCTCGCTCCCGCCTTCTGCATCACCCATCGCTGTATGAGTTCGCCCTCCTGCCCGGCATCGCCGCAGTTGATGATTTCATCGGCCTTCTGCATCAGTCCCTCGATGATGTGGAACTGCTTCTCGACGCCTTTGTCCTGCTTGAGCTTGATGCCGAAGCGAGGTGGAATCATAGGCAGCTGGCCGAGGCTCCAACTCTTCCACATCGGCGTGTATTCGTGCGGCTCCTTGAGTTCGCACAGATGGCCGAACGTCCAAGTCACCTGATATCCGTTGCCCTCCAAGTAGCCGTCCTTCTGCGTCTTAGCTCCGAGTACATTGGCTATTTCACGAGCCACAGAGGGCTTCTCGGCTATACAAACCACCATAATTTGACAATTTGACGATTTTCGGTTTACTATTTTCTTGCAAAGGTACGAATATTTTTTCAATGTTCAATGTTCAATGTTCAATAAAATTTCGTACCTTTGCATCAATTATGACGCCACTTGTCTCTTTCATCATCACCTATCACAACGAGTCGGATGCTTTTCTGCAGGCTTGTTTGGATAGTATTCGGGCACTTCGTTTTGCAGAGGATGAGGCAGAGATTATCGTGGTGGATGATGGCAGCGAGACGCCTCTTGCGCTTGATTATCCGTTGTCGGCAATCCGTCACCGATTGATTCGTCAGGAGCATGCGGGGTTGTCAGTGGCTCGAAATACGGGCATCGAAGCTGCCAAAGGCCAGTACATACAATTCGTTGATGCCGATGACCAACTTGTGCCCGATGCCTTCGAAACCGTGTTGGGTCAGTTGAGAGGGGAGAGTGCGGATGTCGTTCTTTTTCGTTCAATGCGAACGCTTTCCCGCAAAAACGCTCCTCCAAAGGGTAAGCAGGGAGGGGGCTTTGATGGCGCATCGTTCCTTCGGCGCCGTAACCTTCGTGCCGCTGCTTGGGGCTATGCTTTCAAACGTGAGATTCTTGGCGATTTGCGCTTCCGTCCGGGCTTGCTTCACGAGGATGAGCTCTTCACACCGCAACTCTTTTTGAGGGCAAAGTCTCTCGTCGAGCTCAAGGTCAAAGCCTATTTCTACCGTCAGCACTCGGGGACCATCACAAGTTCTAAGTCGCCTATCAAAGTGCAGATGCGCCTCAATGATATTCGTTTTATCATCAGAGAGTTACGTTCTTTGGATAATCCTGTGCTTGAACGCCGTGCTCGTCAGCTTACGGTGGATTATCTGCAGAAGACTTGGACGCTGACGAGGAGCCTGCGCGAACTTCGTCGGCGGTCGAAAGAACTTCGTCGTGAGGGCTTCCTGCCGCTTCCCGTTCGCTGCTATTCGCTTCGTTACCTGCTTGTCAGCCTTGTGTTCTGAATTGCAGTCAGAGCTGTCAGGAACCGTTTCCAATATGTCAATTTCTATTGGGATAGGGATGCGCCGCTGCGTGTCCCTATTCATATATTGTGGAGTGCTGGCAAACTCAGCGTGTTGTGTTGGCAAACTCAGCGTGTTGTGTTGGCAAACTCAGCGTGTTATGTTGGCAGACTCGGCGTGTTGTGTGTTCATTCGCACTGGTGTGGAATTTCTAAATCCAATGCAAAGGTACGACATTTTCAAGTGGCATTGAAAACTTCTGCAAACTTGTGAAAAGATTTGAAATAATAAGCAAAGATTTTCTTGCAAATGTCAGGATTTTTTTGTACCTTTGTAGCATATAACCAATAACATCAAAGTACAATGAAAAGCGCATACAAAAACGAATTGGCAGACGCTGCAGGGGTGAGTCACACAACCTTTTATCGCTGGCTCAGCAGCAAACGCGAAGACCTTGCAATTTTCGGAGTAAAACCCACCGCGAAGATGCTGCCGCCCCGTGCCGTAGAGTGGATTTGCCGTGAGTATGGCATCGACTATTGGCATTGGACAGATTGGACAGATTGGACAGCCGTTTCGGAACACACAACACACATGGTGCTTATATATAATATATTTATTAAACAACTAATACATGATATATATAGTATATAAGGCCCCACTCACCTCTCTTTTTTCCTCGTGTCCAAACTGTCCAAACTGTCCAATTTGTTCAATGACTCAGCCCGGCTGCGGCATGAGGGTGGGTGTTTTATCAGTACAAGACATCTTATTAAATTTTGTTAATCATACACATGCATTGCAGGCCGGACTCTCTTCCAAATGTTTAAAAATCGCCCATTCCATCGAGAATTTTGACATTATTTAGAGGATAAGTTGATACGCCTTGGATTGTCATTAAAATCGATTTTGCATAGATTGCGTAAAAATTTATGTTGAAAACGATGAAATGTGAATAGAATTTCGTAACTTTGCAAAGCAAATTATAGGCTTATTTCATGCAAAACATCAGAAATTTCTGCATCATTGCCCACATCGATCACGGAAAGAGTACACTGGCTGACCGTCTGCTGGAGTACACAAAGACCATTACCGTGACCAAAGGGCAGATGCTCGACGATATGGACCTCGAACAAGAGCGCGGCATCACCATCAAAAGTCACGCGATTCAAATGGAATACACGCTCGACGGACAGAAATACATCCTCAACCTTATCGACACTCCGGGACACGTTGACTTCAGTTACGAGGTTTCGCGAAGCATTGCTGCTTGCGAGGGTGCTCTGCTGGTCGTTGATGCCACGCAAGGTGTTCAGGCTCAGACTATTAGCAACCTCTATATGGCTATTGACCACGACCTCGAAATCATCCCCGTCATCAATAAATGCGACATGCCGAATGCGATGCCCGAAGAGGTGGAGGACGAAATCGTTGACCTGCTTGGCTGCAAACACGAGGAAATCATCCGTGCAAGCGGTAAGACCGGAATGGGTGTGGAGGATATCCTCAGGGCAGTTGTGGAGCGCATTCCCTGTCCCAAAGGCAACGAGAAAGCTCCCCTGCAAGCCCTCATTTTCGACTCGGTTTTCAACTCGTTCCGTGGCATTATCGCTTACTTCAAAATCGTCAACGGCACGATGCGAAGCGGCGACCAAGTGCAGTTCATCAATACGGGAAAGGAGTACAAAGCCGACGAAATAGGAGTTCTGAAGATGGATATGGTGCCCAGAAACGTCCTTCATTGCGGCGATGTAGGCTACATAGTCAGCGGCATCAAAACGGCAACTGAGGTCAAAGTGGGCGATACGATAACGACCGTTGAAAACCCTTGCAAGGAAGCCATTTCGGGCTTCGAGGAGGTAAAGCCGATGGTCTTTGCTGGCGTATATCCCATCGAGACAGAGGACTTCGAGAACCTGCGCGCTTCGCTCGAGAAGCTGCAACTCAACGATGCCTCTCTCACCTTCACTCCAGAGAGTTCCGTGGCCCTGGGGTTCGGATTCCGATGCGGTTTCCTCGGCCTTTTGCACATGGAAATCATTCAGGAGAGGCTCGACCGCGAGTTCAACATGGACGTCATCACCACCGTCCCCAACGTTTCGTATCTCGTTTATGACAAGCAAGGACAGATGCAGGAGGTGCACAATCCGAGCGGAATGCCCGACCAGACGCTCATCGACCACATCGAGGAGCCATACATTCACGCTTCCGTCATCACGACGGCCAACTACATCGGGCCCATCATGACACTCTGCCTGGGCAAGCGAGGCGAGCTTCTGAAGCAGGAATATATCAGCGGAAACCGCGTGGAACTGCAATATGCGATGCCTTTGGGCGAGATAGTCATCGACTTCTACGACAAGCTCAAGAGCATCTCGAAGGGCTACGCATCCTTCGACTATCATCAGGCAGGCTACCGTCCCAGCAAGCTCGTCAAGATGGACATCCTGCTCAACGGAGAACCCGTCGATGCGCTCTCCACACTGACGCATTTCGACAACGCCGAGACCTTTGGCCGCCGAATGTGCGAGAAGCTCAAGGAACTTCTGCCGCGCCAGCAGTTCGACATCGCCATACAAGCTGCCATTGGGGCCAAAATAATTGCCCGAGAGACCGTAAAGCAGGTGCGCAAGGACGTGCTGGCAAAGTGTTATGGCGGTGATGTCAGCCGTAAGCGCAAGCTCCTCGAGAAGCAGAAGAAAGGCAAGAAACGCATGAAACAAATTGGCAACGTGCAGGTACCGCAGAAAGCCTTCCTTGCCGTGCTGAAATTGGACTGACAAGTCCATAGTTTATAGTTTAAGTTAATGGTAATAGCTAAATGGTAAATGTGAGAGACATTGCTCGGGAAATAGCCCGCATCTACTGCCCTTTGACTCCGCTAGGAGTCGATATGCTGGCCAGTATCCTCGTTCCCATGAAGTTCCAGAAAGGTGAGACTATTCTGGAGGAAGGGAAGGTTTGCAGTGCCCTTTATTTTGTCGATAAAGGAATGGTGCGGCAGTACTATTACAAGAACAAGAAGGACGTCACAGAGCACTTCTCCTTCGAGGGCCGCATCGTGTTCTGCATCGAGAGTTTCCTCAAGCAGGAACCCAGCCGTCTTATCGTCGAGGCACTCGAAAACTCAGTGCTTTATGCCATTCCTCACGACGCTCTCTTTGGCCTCATGGTGCGCAATCAAGAGATGGAAATGCTCTATCGGAAGATCCTCGAGCACGTGGCCATCAGCAGCCAGGAACATGCCGACAGCCAGCGCTTTGAGAATGCTGCCGAACGTTACGAAAGACTTCTGAGAGAGAAGCCCGAAATCATCCTTCGAGCTCCGATGGTTCACATCGCCAGCTTCTTGCAGATGACGCCCGAGACACTTAGCCGTGTTCGTGGAGCAAGTGCAGGAACAACAAAGAACAATTCACCTCGCGACCTCACTGACCCTTGGTGGACGCGGACTAATACGAAGTAATAACAACTATTATGCAAAGAAGTAGAATCCTCAAGGTAAAGGACAAAACCTTCGCCGTAACCCTCTCCGAAAGAACGATAAAAAGTCAAATAAGGCGAGTTGCAGAACAAATCAATCGCGACTACGAAGGCAAACAACCTGTCTTCTTGGCTGTACTGAACGGCTCGTTCATCTTTGCTGCAGACCTTCTTCGCGAGATTAATGTACCATGCGAGATTTCATTCATCAAGCTTGCTTCCTACGAAGGTACGACCACGACTGGCAACATCCGCGAGATAATCGGTCTCAACATCGACATCACAGGCCGTCCGGTTATCATCGTCGAAGATATTGTCGATACGGGACTCACGATGGCTCACATGCTCGAGACGCTTAAACCGCACAACCCAGAGAGCATCGAGATTTGCACACTTCTGCTCAAGCCAAGCAAACTGCAGGTAAAGCTCGACATACGCTACTGCTGTAAGCAGATTCCCGATGACTTCGTTGTGGGTTACGGCTTGGACTACGACGGCTTCGGACGCAACACTAAAGACATTTATACTTTAATTCAAAATTGATAAATCCCCAAAAACAAAATAAAAATAATGAAGAACATCATCATTTTCGGTGCCCCGGGTTCCGGTAAAGGCACTTACAGCGACGAGATTGTACAGCGTTACGGCATGGGACACATCAGTACTGGCGATGTGCTGCGTGCTGAAATAAAGAATGGTACTGAGTTGGGCAAGATTGCTCAGGGTTATATCTCGAATGGTCAGCTCATTCCCGACGACCTCATGATTGAGATTCTTGCTAAGACCTACGACGCTCAACCTGCAGGTAAAGGTGTTATCTTCGACGGATTCCCTCGCACAATCGCTCAGGCAGAAGCGCTCAAGAAGATGCTTCAGGAGCGCGGTCACGAGCTGGGCATCATGATAGAACTCGTCGTTGAAGAGGACATCCTGATGTTCCGTCTGCTTCGTCGTGCTAAGGAGCAAGGTCGTGAGGATGACAACGAAGAGACCATCAAGAAGCGCTTTGCTGTCTATCAGAACCAAACAGCTCCGTTGATTGACTGGTTCGAACGTGAAGGCATCCGCCACACCTTCCGTTGGGCTGACACACCCAACAAGGAAGACATGATTGCTTCTATCTTTGCGTTCCTCGACACACAGAAATAATGGCTGAAAGCAACTTCGTAGATTACGTCAAGATATGCTGCCGTTCGGGTAAAGGCGGCAGAGGTTCTATGCACATGCATCGTGCCAAGTATGTCCCCATGGGCGGACCTGATGGCGGCGATGGTGGGCGTGGAGGTCATGTCTATCTGCGAGGCAATCACAACTACTGGACGCTTCTGCATCTTCGCTTCGAGCGTCACGTTTTTGCAGGACATGGAGGCAATGGAGGTCCAAGCGGAAGTACAGGAGCAGATGGTGAGGACCGATACATCGATGTCCCTTGTGGCACCGTTGTCTATGATGCCGAAACGGGCGAATACATATGCGACGTGACCGACGACGGACAGGTTGTGATGCTCCTCAAGGGCGGTCGGGGCGGTATGGGCAACAAGCATTTCGCCACCGCTACCAATCAGGCTCCGCGTTATGCCCAGCCAGGTGAGCCGATGGAAGAGCGAACCGTAATCCTTGAGTTGAAGTTGCTTGCGGACGTCGGTCTCGTGGGCTTCCCCAATGCTGGAAAGAGCACGTTGCTCAGCTCCTTGTCCAGTGCCCGTCCGAAGATTGCAGGTTATCCCTTCACGACGATGGAGCCTTCGCTCGGTATCGTGTCCTATCGCGACAATCAATCCTTCGTGATGGCGGACATTCCTGGCATCATCGAGGGCGCTTCCGAAGGCAGAGGCTTGGGACTTCGCTTCCTGCGCCACATCGAACGCAACTCCCTCTTGCTCTTCATGGTTCCTGGTGATACAGACGACATCAAGCATGAGTACGAGGTTCTGCTTGGTGAGCTCCGAAACTTCAACCCCGAAATGCTCGACAAGCAAAGGGTTCTCGCCATCACGAAGAGCGACCTCCTTGATGATGAACTGCAGGAGATGCTCTCCGAAGACCTTCCTGACGATCTGCCTTACGTCTTCATAAGTGCTGTTACGGGGAGCGGTTTGAACCAGCTCAAAGACCTCCTTTGGGCGGCGCTCAACAGTGAGAGCAACAAACTGGCGGCCATCACTCAGCAAGAGACCATCGTGCATCGCAACAAAGACCTTGCTGCTTTCCGTCAGGAACTGCTCGACGAGGGTGAAGACGAAGAGATAGAAATCCTTGATGACGATGCCATAGAGGATGCCGACGAGTTGGAGGACTTCATCTACGACGAGGATGAAGAAGGGTAACCTCATCATTTACAAGACTCCCGACTGGCTCACGGCTTTCTCGACAGGCAGAGACAGTGGGGTAGAGGCACTTGGCTTGAAGCTCGAGGAGCTTGCTTTGCCTCGCCAGGTCCACTCGGATAACGTCCTTTGGATGCACGGAGCAGGCCGTCCTGAAGCGACGGATGCAGTCATTACAGACAGGCCTGGCCTTTGTGTTTGTGTTAAGACAGCTGATTGCATACCTGTCCTTCTTTATGATACAAAGCAGCGACTTGTGGCAGCCGTTCATGCTGGCTGGCGAGGAACAGTGTCTCGAATCGTGCAGAAGACCATTAAGCAGATGCATCCGCTCAATCCCAAAGACCTTCACGCCATCATAGGTCCGGGCATTTCGCTCGAGCAGTTTGAGGTGGGCGACGAAGTCCATGAGACCTTCAAGTCTGCAGACTTCCCGATGGATAGAATAGCAAAACGCTATCCTTCCGCAGCTGGAGGCGAGCGTTGGCATCTTGACCTTTGGGAAGCAAACCGTTTCCTCCTTGAAGAAATGGGCGTAGAGGACATCTTCGTTGAAGGAACTTGCACACGAACCTCAATGGCCTTCTATAGTGCTCGACGCGAGACAATTAACACAGGACGCAACTACAACGGAATCTTTATAAAGTTGAAAGATTGAAAGTTGAAAATTAACGAGTCTAATTCAATGAAGGAACACATCAGCATAGTAATTTGTTTTTGCCTTTTCATCCTTTCACCTTTTCACCCTTTGATGGCTCAAAACGAGCCGGTAGATATCGACGAGTGGCAGGTGATGAAGGTCGAGGCTGCCAAAGACCCCTTTGCCAATCGCGACCAGTTTACGATAAACTTTGCCAACTATACCGTCGAGGAGTGGTGCTATCCCTTGCCTGGAGCTCAAGTGAACAGCCCCTTTGGTGGAGCGCGACATCATGGTGGGACCGACCTCAAGACTTTTGGTAACGACACAACCCGCGCTGCTTTTGCGGGAGAAGTCATCCTTTCCGGGCCTTATTTTGCCTACGGAAACTGTGTCATCCTGCGTCATGCAAATGGCTTGGAGACCTTGTACAGTCACCATTCACGCAATCTCGTTAAAGCCGGTCAGTGGCTGCAGCCAGGAGATCCAGTCGGACTGGAAGGCCAGACAGGCAGAGCAACAGGCATTCACCTGCATTTCGAGACACGTGTCAAGGGTAGGGCTTTCGACTCATCTCGCATCTTCGACCACGAAAACAATACACTTCGCCGACAAATCTTCGTCGTAACGAAGCAGAAGAACGGTACCCTTAAGTTCACGACTGCAAAGGTTGAGTAATAACTGCAGTGAAGTTGCTCATTTTAACGTGTTAAGTTTGTCAACTCACCACGTTAAGTTGAACAACTCGCCACGTTAAGTTGAACAACTCACCACGTTAAGTTGAACAAC
>Ga0310694_10004053_pt1 | contig 14238 bp, 14 predicted proteins | sample 174DNAGHGhighgp2_FD_203884 | JGI IMG/M metagenome (GOLD analysis project Ga0310694, IMG submission 203884) | Sheep rumen microbial communities from Palmerston North, Manawatu-Wanganui, New Zealand - 1742 DNA GHGhigh gp2 (v2) (version 2) | ecosystem: Host-associated > Mammals > Digestive system... | reverse complement strand
AACTGATCCATAGTGCCGCCATTGCGGCCGTCACCGGTATTCTTCCAAGCAGAATAAGCGAGGTTTAGCATATCAGCACCACGCGAATTCGATGCTCTAATGGTGGCATCGGTAACCATATTATCGAATCTGGCTTTCGACATGAAAGCAGGTGCTAAGCCACCCTCTGTGACACCGAGAATCGTCTGAGACTGGGCTAATGCGCCAAGATCGTTGATATATGGCACATTCATACCAAGGATAGCAGCACCCACCTGATGGGTCATAGCAGACAGCTGTCCAAGATTATAATTACCAGCAGCTGCCCCTGCCATTACACGTTGTGCTACATCTTGAACCCTAACAGAGGACATCTGCGATAACTTCTGACCCGACAGGTCTTCAATAGCATTGATCATAGCAGGCACGTCTTTGCCGAATACATCTTTAAGAGGCGCCAATGCTTTAGTATATGCCTGCACCTGGTCTTTAAGACGTTTTGCAGCATCTTCCATTGACTTTGGATCTGTTCCGCCAAAGAAGTCTAAGTCTTTAGTTAGAGCAGCCGCTACTGCAGAGGCTTCGCCGACATCCATAAAGCCGTAATCTTTGGCATTGAATGAATAATTGCCCTGTTCATCTGTAAACAGATTGCCAACGGCTCTTGCCTGCAAGAAAGCGTTACGTCTGCCATATGTACGACTTCTGCGTATGACATTAGCGCCAGCCTGCTGCAGATTCTGTCCAGCTGCTATAATGCCATCTGGATCCAGCATTTGATACATTGTAGACCACAGGAAGTTATCGGACATCCCCATAGCCTGATTCTGTATGTAATTCTCGTAGCCCGCTTTTCCAAGTGCAGCATTCTCTGGCTTAAGTGCAGCCCAGGAATCATAGGACATTGCTGTCTTGCTTAGATCCTGGAAAAAGCCTGTACGAGCCTGGAATTGCTGTGTCTTTAATACATCGGCAGCAACTCTATTGATTTGGCGACGCTGCATCTCTACAGCGGTGCCATAGGGAGTCATATTTGAGAACAGCACTGTGTCCAGCAACGCATCACGATAGCCGTTACCCGCTAGACCAAGCATGCTGTATGCCTGACCCTGTAAGAACGGCTGAAGTGCAGCAAACGGGGTACCGCCTAATACGGAACCCAACGCTTGTGTCATCATATCATCAACAGTAAATGCGCCTGCTGACTGTGTATCAAATATGCTCATTGATAGTGCCCTTATTTATTCTTAAAAGTCGATGGGTCAAGCTGAATTCCTGCTTCCCTACAAGCGGCATCGTACATAGCCTTCCGCTCTTCCTCAGACATATCAGCAAGATCTCTGCTGGCCCCTACACTTTCCTTAATACCAAGATACAGCTTAATGGCAGCACTTGAGTCAAGCCCTGTCATAAGTGTTCTCCACATTATAGTCGCTTGCGTTCGTCTTTTAAGAAACTGATAACCCAGAAAAGCCTCCGGGTTATCGTTGTTTTTTGCATACCTTTCTATTGCCTTATAGGTATCGAACTCAGGCATGCAAAGTATCAGGCTAGCTCGATACCCTTCCAAAAATTTGCGTCGAAGCCAGTCTCCATAAGGATATTATAAATGTCATTATGCGTTCTGACAATAGCACGAAGCATCACATCCGGAAGCGAAGACAGCTCTTCCTCATTGCAGCAATCCGCATAAATAGCATTCAGCGCTTCAAGCACATCAATGTTATCTGCGTCTTCTAGCACAGCAACTTCCGGATCGAAATAAACCTCAATAGCATGCTGCAGTTTGAGCAGCTTATCACAGGATTCAAAGACGATCTGACTAGGAGTGAATTCTTTCTGCAGGCGCTTATCCTTATAAGTGCGAATCATAGGAATAGCGCTATACAGCTGCAGGCAACCATACAGCTCTGACAGTGATGCCAGCAATTTAGAATCTGCGATATTATGACTCTTGATCAACTTATCCAGCATCTGCAGTGTGACATACATGGTACGCGACTGCTGTTTGCTGAGAACAGACACAGTAATGTCTACCGTGCTATAGATTGTGTACGTATGTGCAAAAGGTACACCACTGATAATGCTTGCCATATATTCATCAAGAACAGCGCTCTTAATATCCGGAGGTCTGTTAAGAGTCATCTCGCCGCAGCACGGACATTTCATCTTAGTCGGTTTATCTTGTTGAGTTTCAGTTGCTTGTGTAAGTGTTTCTTCCGCCATTATAGGGCTCCTTCCGGTATGTTAGTTGTATAACCATCACTCAGGTTATATATTTGATAATCTATGCCACTTACTGTAGCGGTGTCCCAGACATCTTTGCCTGGATAACACATAGTATATACAGTTTCTCCTGTAGGCAATATGCTAGTTACAGCTACCTCTTCCCAGTTACGGGCATTATTACGATCCATGGATTGCCACACCATACCGGGTACTCTTATATGTGTCGGAACATTATAAGTGGTGGGGAATGAAAAACCATTGATTGTAATGAATAGATCCTGATACAGATACCGAGAAGCAGTAACAACCATATTAGCAACAGCTGTGCCAGAAATACCTGCTTCCAGCTTTTTGATATCAGTCTTCTTGAATGGATCATTATAACGTGTGTCAACAACGCTGCAATACGGATCGATTGAGAAAACACCATTCGCAACTACCTGACCGCAGAAATGCCCTCTGCCGTTGCAAATAAACTGACCGCCAACAAGACAGGCACCTTCTACAACAAGCTGCGGAGCACCTGTTCTGGTATTCAGTGTAAGCTCTTGTGCTAGCCCATTACGAACAACCGTTACCTTCTCTTGAGCACCCTTGCCGATCATATTAACAAACGCAGGCAACTCTACAGAGTTAGTATATATACCGACTGCGGTTGTTTCAAGTCTGATTGCAGAGGCAGATCTGTTGTTGGAGGCAACCATACACAGGGAGCCTGTATCAAGCGTTTGTGCACCACATCTCTCGTTGATAACACCATTAGAACATGCATCGATAATAATTGTGCCTGTCTCTTTTGGTTCTTCCACTCTATTTTCTGTCACACCGTTACCGCTATTGCGGCCGATATAGATATCATTACCAACAATAGCCGTACCAACCTTACATTTGATAAGCAAACCGTTAGTAAGGAGCTCATTCGATACAGCCCTGCTTTCAAGCGTCACCATACCGCTACCATCTGTTGCACCGACCATCTTCATATCATTGACAGCACGCAGATACATAGACTTGCCGGTATTGATGGTGGTGTGTCCCTGTGCGTTGTAACTCTGATGACGTGGCACCATAGTGGACAAATCTCTGCCAGGTCTGAAGAAAAGATCCAAAGCAGGGCTTATATAGATATTGCCTCTTGACATCCTGATCTCGCTGCCGTAACCATCACAGATAAGAATACTGCCATCTGGCTCCTGTGTGATAAAAGATGTAGAAGCATAATAAGTCGTTACCTTACCACTAATAGGATCTGTAAGCTGTATGGAAGGAGGAAGACCATATTCCTGATCTGTAGACGGCCCTGTAACCTGTTCCTCTTTGATCTTGCTGTCAATGGTTGCTTCGTGGTGAGAGACAGCCAGGCCATGCTCTGCCATCTTTGCTTTCAGTTTATTCAGATAGTCGCCTGTGAATAGCTTATCGATGATCTTATTCAGTGCAGCGTCGTCTATCTGTTCATCAATAGAAGCCGTATTTTGGATATCTTCTTCCTCTTGGTATTCCCAGGGCTTAAGAATGTCCTGTTGCTCCTGCAGGCTTCTGGCAGTATCATAATTGACCTGATGAATAGCTTCGATGGCAGGAGACTTGATAGACTGGATGCCGACAGCCGATGCCTTAAACAGCTCGCCAGACAGAGAACTACGCTTCTTACTAAGTATAGGAGGCTCAACGGTACAATAGTGAGTCGTATCAGGTGCAGCCACTACAATATCTTCTATGCCGTCAGCTGCAGCACCTGAAATATGCTGAAATCTATACAGAGGTAGAGCATTCTCGTCTGTGTAAGCCAGTTCATCCGTCTCACCAAGCACTGTGAGAGGTGTACCTTCTATAACGCCAAAAGCCTCTTGATCATTAATGGCAATATCTTCAACATTCAGTTCTTTGCTGGACAGTGTATAGCTGCATGGCAGATTAGTCTCTACAGCCAGCGAGACAGTACGAATCTTATTTGTAATATTGGAAGCATCGATATAACAGAAAGGAGAACCGCGCAGCTGTGCTATATAACGACCAACATGTGTTCCAGCATTGCCTCTGAGGTCGACTGTATCACTGTCCCCGGGAAGTGCGTCGATATCTGCACCATGTGCCTGATTCTTGAATCCGATGCTGTCAGACTGCATGAAATAAGCCAGCACATCTGTGAATACATCGTCATCGAGCTGCTTATAGTTGCCAACATCATACAAAGACTCTGCTTCCAGAATATCATTGTAATTGGCAGCAGCATATGCAGCAGGACACAGAATATAGGCACGCTTTGGATTGGTCACATCTCTGAGACAGACAACAGCGGTACCATCAACATAGTGAGCCTGCCTGATAGCACCGGATGTGGCATCATTAATAGGCAGCCTTGCTACATACAGATCTTTAATCTCTGTAGATCCAAATTCTGGCGTAACGAGACCGACGCCGTATGTAGGAACAGACACCAGCAAGGTGCCGAGGAATACAAGATCGTCCATAAGGTTCTCCTTAACAAGAAAGCCGCGCAGCCATCAGGCGGCTACGCGGCTGCAGAAATCACACTGCTTAACGTATCCTTACGGATTCTCGATCTGCAGACCAGAGAATGTGAAGGCAAGAGGCATATTGACAAGCGTAACTTCAGCACTCTGGATGTTAAGAGCCAGACCATTCAGCTCAACACCGCTGAGAATCCAGCGGGGTGCCTTGGTAACAGGCTGATCACCGCATTTGATAGTACCGAATGGACGAATTGTAACATACATCTCATCGCCAGCTTTCGCACAGTCACGGGCAGCTGCTTCCAGGAATTTGCCGATTTCACCGGGAGTCGGGCAATAAATCGAAGTAAGCTGCAAGCTGCCGGTAGGAGCACCCTTGACATTAACTTTCGTGGCATTGCCGCTGGCATCAGCATTCAGAGGATAGAACGAAATTTGCTGACGGTTGTACTGCATGCTGACAGCATTAACCATCAGAGGAATCTTGTTAGCGTCACTATCAGCACCTGGTGTACCCAGATACCACATAATGATGGCACCCTGCGCACTCCAGGATTCAGTTGTTTTATAGGGATTATTGAAAACCTTAAGCATCTTATGGTCTCCTTATCAGACAATGCGCAGAGTCAGAACGAAGCGGTTGAATGGCTTCGGAGGCTCGCAGGTAATAGTTGCATAAATATGATCAAGCTGCACAGGATCCTGCTCCAGGCGATCAATACTGTAAGAGAGCAGCTGCGGACCAATATAGACGTTACCAGTCAGATTGACCAGATAACGTTCCATGATACCAGTCAGTGTGTCATGAAGAGCAACCAGAAGATCAGGACTGATATTGCTGCAGCCAACCAGATTCTCACCAACGCGGCAAAGCGTAAGAGCAATACTGTCAGCGTTTGCAACAATGCTCTCTTCATCTTTGTTGATGTTATTGGAAACAGCGGTTGTAATCTGGCGAAGGTTGATCGGAGTACCATCATAGTTGTTACCAATCAGCCACACACCATTAGCTCCCATGTATTCAAGCTGGGACTTGGTGAAGCCATTCGTCTCTGCAAGAGAGAAGAAGCTATAGCCGAGATTGGAGATCGGACGGTAGGCTGGCTCATAGGAACGCATACCAGCTGCAGCAGCTGCAAGCGCATAGTTAGGAACAACCTGACCATTATAGATAGCATCATCGCCGAGAACCGCCTGAGCAGTAAAGCTGGAGCCAATAGTCTGACGAACACCAACAATAGTCTCGGGATCATCATCGTTTGCAAGACCATACCAAACACTGTAACGAGTCTTGCTTTCAACATCACTATAAGCACGTTCAGCAAACGTGATGCAAGCTTTAATAATATCGGTATCAAGCGTCGCAGGAACAATGCTGTAGACGGTCTGATACTTATCGATGAAATCGAGTGCGTCTGTGTAACCATCCGCATCGTCGGTTGCAACAGATGTATAATACACAACGTTGCCACCAGCTGCAAGGAGCGCAAATGCCAAGGAGATCGCCATCGGATTATCTGCTTTGATGGCGCCGAAGGCTTCACGAATCTCAGCAAGACTACCAACAACTTTCAGCTTGCGAACAGCCGAATTCGCACTATCGCGATACTTCAGCAGGAAATTGTATTCCCAGTCTTTCATCAACGGAACTGCCGTATTCTTACCACCGATCTTAGCAGCAGCATTAGCCGGAATCGTGATATCGGTATCAGTCGCTGTCACGCCTTCCAGCTCAGCCTCGGTGACAGTCCAAAAAGCAACCTTCGAAATAGTACCTGCGCTAAGGGAAACTGTGCTATTTGAAACCTCAACCTGAACAGTATCGCCGCTGATTGCGGTAACAACAGCCGCCGTACCGGCGGTACCCGTTCCGATATAGACATCAACGGTATCACCAACCTGCGGAGGCAGGGTACCGAAAGCAGTCACCGAAGCAGTGCCAGCCTGAATAGGAGCATCGAAAACAACCTGTGCAGATTTTCTGTCAGTGGCAATCGTGCTCCCGCTGATATTAATTGCACCACCGGATGCACCGCATTCAGCATTCTTGAAGATACCATCAGTAACGATAACACCAACAGGTGCGCCGGAGCTGGTATCAATAGTCTCATTATCCTGATAGCCGGGGACATCGAACAGGCTGATGGTTGTTGCCGCACCATTATAGGTGGTAGCATACGGATTCAGCTTGTACTGATAGCCGACGACCACAACACTGAGCTGGCTCTGACCAGTAACAGGCGTCTCGACGAACTCCTGATGCAGCTCAACGCCAGGGAATTTGAAATTGTTTATAGCCATAGGTTATTACCTTCTACTGACAAGTTTATCTAGGCAGGCTGTCAGTATGCGCTGCCTGTCATATTTATAAAAACCTCGAAGTAAACTCGTTTTACTTGATATCTACCTTCTGCGTGACACCACGGAACACAGGACCCTGCGTATCTGTAGTCCAGCTGATACCGCCGACCACATAGACGCCGATGTTCTGTTCATAGACAACCTTTGCGTGAGGCCCCTCTCCAATATTCTCTGCTCTTACCTCCGATACACCCGCAACATGAAACTCACTGATGGAATGATTATCTGCTACAAACAAGTTTTCATTAATCAGCATGAAATCCTCCATCAACTCTGCGAGAGCCACTGTAGAAGCATACTTTTCTGTGACAACTGTGATGTTCATCGGAATAACTTTATGTCTGGCACCCTGGCTCATAGGAATTGTTCCACAACTTGCGACCTCTCCCATTCCAATAACATTTATACCCCTCACAGAGTATTGACGAGAGCCTAAGGTGATAAAAATCATAGGCGTGCGACAAGCTGTCTTGGTTTTATCGCTATAAGCAACATCAACCTCGAACAACCCATCTATTTTTGTGGCATCAGAATCATCGTCCTGGAAATTAAACACCCATGCCAGACGTTCGTCTTTGATATTAATAGAGTCTGACAGAAAATTCTGCAGAATGCTTTTAAGCCAATATAACGAGCGATAGGCGCTAAGAGCACCACCAAGCAGATTATCAGGATTCGACTCTGTTGTATAATCAGTCGTTATCTTCAAAGTCATCCCTCCAAGCTCTCATAGCATTATCTTCGAGCTCTTTATCCAGCTCTGGTGTGTATTCCACAAGTGCACTGTCATACAGATCTTTAACCAGAACTTTAGCATCGGCAGGTGGTGTGTACATAACATCACTGTATTCGATCTTGCTCATCTGGATCTGATAGATAAGAGGAACTTGTTTATAGCTGCTGATTGGAGTTACATGGTTGATCTGATACCGCTTATTGGTTTTATCTTCAACCCAAACATCCATATAACGAACCCAAGGATAAGCAAGGCATCTGCCATCAATTACCTCGCTCTCTTCGACACAGTCTTTACCCTGCTTCTCTTCACGACTGATCTTATCCTTGATCAAAGCCATAGAGATGCCATTATAGAAACCGCCTTCAAAGCCTGTACCAAGACACCATGGGCAATGTTCGTTCACAGTTGTCTGATCTTCAAAGTCTGTGCAATGAGTGCAACGCTGTCCCCAATGTTTCTTTTTAAGCAACACACCAGTAACGCCGCTCAATTCTATAGCCTTCTCAGCCTGTTTAATGACGTTCTCTGCTTCACTGCTGAATGGATATGCTTCAAAATTACCAGCCTGTACTACAGAGCTCACATAGACTTCATCTTCAGCATTCTCGTGGGGAACAACAAGACGGAGTCTATAGCATTCATTCATATACTTATTATAGTTCCTGCGGCGAGTGTCTATAAAGAAGCATTCATCTATCACTGTATCACTAAGAGTCTCCCAAGTGCCTCCAGCCCTTGAATTCTCTACCGACAGTATAGCGTCTGCAGGCAATACGACACCGCTTGTCATCGTCCATGTCAGGACTCTGGCATTGTCATAGCGAATCGTTACTTGCAGATCTTCAAATGGAGTTTTCATCAGTAGTAAATACGATTACCAAAATAAGGAAGACTGAAGGTACCGAAGCATTCGCTCATATTAAGCTCTGTCTTCTTAGCAGCAACAAAGTTCTTCCATTCAAGTCTGGCTGTCTGTGCCATAGCTATATAAACAGGACCCTTATCACTAGTATCCAAGGTAAGGCCAGCAGCAGAATATTGCATACGATTTCGATTATAGCGATAAGCCACTTCCTGCATAAGGAAACCAACGGCGCCTTTAATGAGCGCTTCAGGCCATGGGAAATTCGTTGCATCAAACCACTGTTCCAGTGTCGGTGGTGTCTCATTCCATTCATTGATTGCTCTCTCAACCGCGTGATAGATCATCATATCAGAGAACTCCAGATCATCAAGCAGCTGGTTAGCTTCCGGAGATGTATCCATTACAGCAAGTCGAACATCAAGTGCTGTAATTGTGTTGGGTGCGCCCGTCTGAGAGCCTGTCATTCCCTTACGGATACAGAGGTAAGCTCTATAATTGGCAAGCAGCAGATCATCCTGATATGTCAGAAACTCTGCATACCACACGCCGTTGTGATAATCCAATTCAGCCGGTGTAAGATGCACAGTTACCTGTCCATCTGCTGTGTATGTGCAATCAACTTTAATTTCCGGCGTACTGGATATCATAGAAGGCCGAGCTCTAAACTCGACTTTCGTTATACTCGACAGGTCGGCTGGCAAAGTGCCATTATAATCTTTGGTGAGCTGCACAGTAAGATCTGTAGTCATACCAGTAACTACTTCAAGTACCGGATAACCATAATCGCTGGCGCCTGCACCTGTAGCAGACTGTGATGCCTGTCCATGCGCTCCAGCCCCGCCAGCAACACCACCTTTGCCGCCGCTATTTTCAGCAATACAAATCATTTAGATAGTCTCCTTAATTAAGGCAACAGGTACAAGAAGAGGGAGCTATGCAGGAAACACTACAAAACCGCACAGCTCCCGTGGGAAGGAGGACCCGACATGCCAACGTGATTATTTGAAACGATCTTTGAATGGACAATTCTGAACATGCTCTTTAAGCTGTTCTTGAATCTGGAGCTTGATCTCATTTTGCAGAGCATCTTTCGACCACATCTTCTGAGAAAGCTCTGATATTTGTCTATTAAGCTCTTTAACAGATGTCTCTAATGCGTTTGTTAATTTTTCCATTGGAGAGAGCTTAAGATTAAGCACCCACCACATGGCGAAGATTATACCTGCAAACGCCAGCACACCAAGCAGCAGCAATACAGCTGCATGATTCCCGTGCTGGGAATTCAGCGCATTGATTATCTGTTCAAACTGTTCAACCGACATTTCCATTTGTGCTACTACCACCATAATTTAAGTTCAACTCTCGTTTTAATAGAGCACAGGTCAGTCATCCACAATCTCATATGCAATACCGGTTACTGTTCCACCTGACGGAGAAACGGTCGATACAGTGAAAATGGCGTCCCATGTCTCATCGCCTGAAGTAATAGGAATGAACGCAGGATTTGTTACGGCAGTGATAGCAACAGTATTGGATCCACTTGTTGTGGAATCCAGATAAGCAACATCACCAACAGCAGGCGCTTCAGATTTCGTATACAGTCTGTATGGAGGATCAGTCTCCACAGAAGGCTCTACAGCGGTTCTAGCCCATGCATAGCCAGTGTCAGTATCTTTCTCACGATAACGTGTATAGGTTGCTTGCGAGGTGCTGATGGTAGCTGGTGTAGTAATCAATCCCTTGGCATACAGAATATCGATTAAATCAATAGTCGTCTGCTCTGTGGTGTTATTATACCGCACACGCTTAGAATTGAGATCCCACTGAACTCCGTCTGCATCAATAACAGCAACACACGGATTCAGTGTGTCGAAAGTCACAGTGGTCGCCTTCACACCCGTTGTAATATTGTTCAGATCAGACTGTTTGAAAGCAATCCGTGTACAACCAGTGGAACCTTTTGTGACTGCAAGATCTCTATTCTTTAATATGATGTAGTTTCGAGCTGCCATATTATATCCTTATTTCTAGAAGAGCGTAGGCGGTAACAAAAAGCGGTCGGTCACAAGACCGACCGCAATCCCTGAACGACCCCAGGATTAAGAACTCTTTTTGGACCGAGTCTTCTTGACAGGCTGTTCCGCAGTGGCTTCTTCCCCTACAGTAGCTTCTTGCTTAGGCTCTTCCTTAACTGCTTCTTTAACTGGCTCAGGCTCGCCGTTCTTAACTTCGCGCATAGGAACGATCTCATCCTCGAAACCAACAGGCTTAGCGCCCATGCTCTTCAGAATATCGGAAGTTTCAGTGCTAGTGATCTTAACAGTGTGATCAAGTTCTGCAACTTTCTGCTTGGTGGTATCAATCGACACAGTAGCCTGCTTAGACTGTTCCACCGGTTTCAGATTCGGATAGGGAACAAACGGAACCTGCACAACCTTGCCATCCGTGCTGGTGACACAAAGAATCAGCTCAACGTTATCATTGCGCATCTCGGCTTTAATAGCCTCTTTCTGATAGTCTTCCGCAAGAGACCAAACTTCGAAGGGCACAATAAGATCGCTCTTGGCAGCAAGCCATTTAGAGTCCTTGCCGGCCCAATAAATAGTACGAGAAGTGTCACGCTTGTTACGAATAATGGTGTAGATAGGTGTCATCATAACTCCTTTATAGTTGGTTACCTTCCTACAGTAACACATAAAAAGCGAGCGCCCACATACATGAGCGCCCGCAGGAGAATCAATCAAGTCTTACGCGATTATCACGCAGGAACCTGACCAGTGGTCCAGTCAACCGTGCTACCGGTCATAGAGGCCTTGAGAACGCCAGCCGCGTTGATAACGGAGGCACCAATGGTCTCATGAGCGAAGAAGGTCAGCCAGATGTCATCCTTTTCATCAACGACCATCGACACATCTTTGTACGTGTAGAAGCCGCCGTAGAACTTAGGATCAGCATAGATGTAGACATCTTTATCCTTGACAAAGCCACGCTTGGTCGTGAGGATGGTGTCAACACCGGCGATCTTAGTGAGAGCAACGCCATCGGTGAACATGGTCTGAGCAAGGTCACCGCCGACCGCGTCACGACCGAGGATACCGAAGTCCGCGTGCGTGAGGTTGTTCATGAGGAACTTGGTCGGAATGAGGCCCTGTTCGTGAGGTCCACCGGGGCTGTAGAACATACCCTTCTTGAGGGACACGAGAGCAGCGCGGCTCATGGTACCAACGGTAGCATAGCGGCACATGCCCATGGAAGGATTGACAGTATTGAGGGTACCGCAGATCTCATCATCAACAGCCATGCAGATCTCATCTTCGGTGTCCATGATGTCTTTGAGCATCAGGTCGTAGAAGATGTCAAGGATCGGCATCTTGTAGGTCTCAAGACGGATCTTGTCGATAGAATACTTGTCAGTCATAACACGGTTGAATTCCACACGGGATTTCTTGCCATGGATGACTTCACCCTTAGGACCAGTCTCGAAGGAAACCTTGTAGGCACCAGCAGACTGCGGGGCGATTTCAACGAACATCACCGGGAAGTCAGTATCTTCGACGACGTCGAAGTTTTCCTTCGTAACGGTGGTAGGCGGAGTGATCTGACGACGAATGCCGTTTTCACGGATTTCAACGCGGAAGTATTCACTAGCAGCAAGGCCAGCGGTCTTCATCATTTCAGAATCACCAGACAGGAGCTTCGCTTTGATATCTTCAGAAGCAGCAGCGACTTTTTGCATGTTATAAGCCATAGTTCATACTCCTTCTGTTATCAGTGAGTCGCCGGAATGAAGTTGGTCCAGAACGAGATGCGCTTCTGCTGATAGGAATCAACAGTGAACGTCGCACGGGACACAAAGCCGACGACCGGAGCTGCGCCAATACCAACGGTGCTGGACGCAGGAACGGTCACGAAACCAAGATCAACACCAGCGGTGGTACCAGGAATGAGAACATCATTCGGATGATACGTCTTGGAGCTGTCGAACTCAGTCGTTTCGATTTCATAGCCGCCAGTGCAGGGGATGGCAGTGATCTTACCGCCGACTGCGCTGTAGGTGGTCTTACGATAGTCAGGGAGGACGGTCGGGGTACCACCGACGACATACGTGGCGGTGCCGAGCTTACCAGTCGTCACATCTGGATCGAAGACGTTTTTGAGGGAAATGCATGGAACCGGATAGTTAACATCGGAGCCAGCGCCGCAGCCAATGACATACTTGCCAGTGGCATTCAGCGAGACAACGGAACCCTGATAGATCTTGTCGAAGTTGGCAGCGGTGCCATCAACTTCAGCAGGAAACTCAAGGCGATATTCCGGATGTGCACCGTGAGCGATCACGGCGGAGTGTTCCATCTGCCGAGAAAGCTGATCAGTACGTGTAATAGCCATATGAATTACCTTTCACTTGTTAAAAATAAAGGCCGAGTTGTTCGTACATTTTCGCATACTTGTCGGTTTCAGCGGCGGGAGTACCATTAACAAGAGTACCACCGCTAACATCTTCCTCAGAGTGTGCGACCTTTGTTTGAGCTGGCGCGTTAAGGATCTGGACAAGAGTGCGGTGCACAGCTTCAGGATCCTTATTAAATGCTTCTTTGCAATCTGCAACCTGCTCTGCGGTAATGCTGCCAGCTTTCACCAGCGCATCGCAGGTAGCCTGCACGACTTCCTCTGACAACGTAGGAGCTTCTGCCGGAGCAGCAGAGGCGGTCTTGACCTGCGCAAGCTGCTCCTTAAGGCTCTTGTTCTCTGCTTCTGTAGCTTCAAGCTTATCGCAGAGCTCGTTTGCCAGTTTCGTCATTTGTTCAAGAGCTTCGTCCTGCATTATAGGACTCCTTATTTCTGATGGCGAAGGAACTGAACGTATGCTGCGCGTGTCGTACTAGCCTGTTTCTGCTGCACACTGGCAACCTTCTCAGTAGTCTGGACTGCAGACGCTTCCTTCTTTTCGCCTTCATTTTCAGCAGGCTCTTCCGCAGGGGCTTCCTCAGCGGGGGCTGCTTCTTCCGCAGGAGCGGCTTCAGCTTCGCCACCACCAAGATCCTCAGAGAGGGCCTGGATAACTTCTTCAGGGCTAATTCCCTGTTCAGCAGCTTGGGAGAGAACTTCTTCCGCAGCTGCGAGATCTTCTTCAGAAACATCTTCCTCACCGCCCTGCATCTCTTCGATAGCAGCCTGGAGGATCGCTTCCGGTTCTACCCCTTGTGCCTCTGCCTGGGCAACAACTTCATCAGCAGCAGCGATGATGTCATCAGCAGTAACTTCCTGGCCGAGCGCTTCAGAAGCATTGGCAGCCATTTCATCAATACCCGCCATCAAATCACCAGTAGCAGCTTCCGCACCCGCGAGATCGGCAACCGCTTCACCAGTAGCTTCATCTTCAAGTTCCGCACCCATCGCCGGATCAGCATCCGCAGCAGCCTGGAGCTCGGCAGCAGCTTCTTCTGGGCTAATACCTTCAGCTTCAGCCAGAGCATCGATGTCTTCAGCCATCTTGCGCATGATAATGCGGTCACGGATGACATTGAACGCCGGATTGGTGGAAGCGAGCTTCATCAGAGACTCTTCAGCATCTTTGATGTCGGCTT
>Ga0310694_10004051_pt1 | contig 14240 bp, 23 predicted proteins | sample 174DNAGHGhighgp2_FD_203884 | JGI IMG/M metagenome (GOLD analysis project Ga0310694, IMG submission 203884) | Sheep rumen microbial communities from Palmerston North, Manawatu-Wanganui, New Zealand - 1742 DNA GHGhigh gp2 (v2) (version 2) | ecosystem: Host-associated > Mammals > Digestive system... | reverse complement strand
TACATACTGCAGGTGGTCTCTCCGTCGATGTTGATGCTCACCTTCTTGATCCGGTCCCGTGCCATTCCGTCCACTGCTGCCAGCATCACCTGCGCGACTGTCTTCTTGTTCTTCTTAGCCAGGATCATCTCGATCGCGTCCTGTGCGTCCGTTTTTTTGGACTCGATCTTCTTTTCATCCTCTGCACCGGCACAAGTGCAGTCCATCGTTGCGATCTTGTTCAGCTCCGCTTCCGTGTACTCCTTGCCCTCTGCTACCATCACCACGGCCTGCTGTCCGCAGTACATACATACAGCATCACGTGCTACCAGCTTGTTTTCTCTCATTGCTCTCCCTCCGTATAATCGATGATTCTCTTCACGATGTTCAGCATCCCCTCCAGCTTCGTCCGCAGTGCTCTGTACTGCTTATCCCGGAGCAGCCGTTCACAGGCTCCGATATCGTGCGACAGCCCTGCCTTCCATCCTCGCACCGTGTTATCCTCGCCCTTGGATTCCCTTGCCGGGATCTTCGACAGGTCTGTCACCGTGTTTTTCTTTTCCTCTTCTTCCTCTTCGACCGGCTCCGGCATCAGTTCGTCTCTGTCCAGTTTTTCGTCCGCTTTTGGTTCGTTTTCGTCCGTTTTTTGCGGTTTTTTGTCGATTTCTGCCGTTTTATGTTCGTTTTTGGTCATTTTCGGCTTTTGCGGAGTGCTGACCTTGGTTTCCTTCTTTGGTTGCACCGGTGCAACTTCCGGCACTTCTCTCTGATAGATCCGTTCCCACATCTGCCTTGCTGTATCCGGTAGTGCTTCACATGTCCAGCTCCTGCTGTAGAGTTCTCCCAGCGATTCCACAATATCCTCCGGCGTGTACTCTTCCTTGCTGTCCTCTCTGACGTTCGTGAGCGTGATCCTACGGCCATTGATGACCAGAGCCATCTTGCCTACTCCCTGCACTCTTGCCATGTACATCTTCTGTCCTGCCGGTGCCAGTATCTCCAGCAGTCTTTCCTGAAGCATCTCGCCCATCAGTGGACTCAAATAGTCAGCTCCCATCAGTTCCATCATCAGTTCGGGATCGTCTTCTCCGATCTTGTACAGTACCCGTGCCAGCATCGGCAGATCCGTGTGATCCTGTTCCTCTGCCATCACTTCCAGCGGTGTGATTTTCTGCTCTTCCGTCACCTCCGCTTTGATCTCGGCGATCTCCGCAGCGGTGTAGTCATCCGTCAGCTCTTCGTTTAAGCTGTCCGGGAGCATCAGCATCATATTGAGTTTTTTGACACCAAACGGTCTGTACTGTTCCGCCAGCTGTTCCGGATCTTTCGGATCCCCGAAACGCTCATTGATCGCAATGAACCGGCTGGTCTGTGACTTGTCCAGTCCGTACTCTTTTTCCGCAAACTCCAGAACATTCTTATATGGGCTATTGTTCAGAATTTCCGTGTCTCTTGCCTTGCGGAGCAGGTATCCGATCCGAACGAACCCCTGCGCTGCACGGTGCATCTCGTGATCGAGTTCTGCCTTAAAATCGTTATAACTCTGCTGATACTGTATTATGTGCTCTTCCATATCTCTTTCCCTTCAATCCTTTCACATATTTGTCCAGTAACGGCTGCAGGATGTCCTTGTCCGGCTGCTGGTCATAGGCCTCGTACCATTGCTCGATCTTTGTTCCACGGATCTCGATCGTGCAGAACGGTGTCTCTGCTTCCTCTGCTTTCCGCAGGAAGAGGATGATCCCCGTCCCTTTGGCGTGTGCTGACAGGTAGTTGTCTCCGCCGACACAGTGGTGCAGCACCCTCCCCTCTTCGATGATCTCCGCCGCATTTTTGGCCGGTCGGATGATGTACTCCCCAAGCTCTGCTCTGTATCTTCTGTCCAGTTTATTGTACCGTTCCGCGATCCCCACATATTTCTGCAGTGCTTCCGCTTTCCTCTTCTCCATCTTCTCCCGCTCCAGCTCCAGCACCATTTCATCGTGCCGCCGGCGTAGATCTTTGGGGAAAAGTGCGATGGAGTTCCCGATGTCGTATCCTGCCCGCCGTTTCATCCTGATGTAGTCGAGATATGTCCCGAATGCTATGTTCTTCTGTTCCTGTTCTTTCCGGTACTTTTTGAGCTTATCCAGTGTCGTGTGTTTTAAGATCTCACGCACCACATCCCTGTCGTTATTGTTCCAGACGCAGCCCTGCAGGTACAACTCGATGTCCATCTGCTTCTGTGTCCAGTGCTCTTTCAATCTCCGTTCGTTCTGGAGCACGCCCAGCAGGGATCCCCCGGACTCTTTGAGTATCGGCATCCGCTCTTTGTAGATCCGCAGCCTGTCCCAGATTGTCTTCCCTTTCGGGTTGATGTTTGCACCTGTACCGGCGATCAGCCTGCGGAGCAGCGCTTCCATTCCCAGCTTCTGGACCATTTCCATGTCCGGGTACCTACTAAATGCGGAGTAGTAGTCGATCAGGTTCCAGTGTTCCGGATTGCCGTATTTGAGCATCGGTGTCTTCTTGATCTCTTTGTATGTTTCCGGGTAGATGTTACTTACGTATATTGGTTTGCTGCTATAATATCCCGAATACCACCATGTCCGCCCCTCCCAGTCGCTACGATACAGATATGTCCGTTCCGCTTTCTTGCCTTTCTGCAGATACACGCGTCCATATTCCTGATGCGTGTATGTGGTCTTGCCTTCCTTCCACGTTCTTTGCTCGGTCTCGAAGATCCGGAAGATGAAGTCCTGGCCCATCCTCTGTCCGAGCATCCACCCAACCCGGTTTGTGTAGTCCCTTTTGATCCGTCCGATTGCCTTATACTGTGCCTTGGCCTTGCAGATCGGACAGGTGCCGATCTCTCCGGACACCGGCGTTTCCAACAGCTTCTCCATCGCTCTTTGCTCCAGTGTGTCGCCCAGCTCCGTCACACCCTCGTAGCGCGTTCCGCAGGCGGTACAGTACACGGAGAGATGTCTGCCCTTGCGCTTGTACTGCAGCTGGCCTTTTATGTCAAAGAGGCTCTCTGCGTACTTGTACGCCTTTTCCGGTATTTTCCGCAGTTTCATCGTCAGCCCTCCATGTAGTATTCCCGGATGATCTTCCTTGCGGATGCCATTCCGGGGATCCCCATCTCCACACCGGTTGCTGTGATCCCGGATGCCTTGATGATGCGGTCGTCCACCTTGTACCTTGCGTTATATGACCATTTGAGCATTGCACCGATGCATCCGATCAGGCTCTTGCCCTTCTTTCGGATCGCTATGGACATCTGCAGGTCTTCCATCGCGGACGACTGGATATAGTCGATCCAGTCCCGAACGATCTCGGATGCCTTAATGTCCGCGATCTCCACGGCCAGCTTTCCGAGTGCTGCGGTCTTGGCTGTGCAGAGTTCCTGGATCACTCCGTCCATATAATCCTCTACATCGTCCTGATCTATGCCGTTCTCCGCTGCCAGTTCTTTCAGCGCTTCGATGTCGCCCTGTGTTTTCTGGCCATCTGCAGCCTTGTTGAGTTCCTCATATGTGTCAAATTCTCCAAACTTGTCAAACATACATATCCCCTTTCTATACTTTGATCGTCACGCCATACTGCGGATATTGGAGTGCGCTGTGCAGTTCCGTCTCCAGCCCCGTGTAGTACTCGTGCCGGCCTTCTGTGATGTCTTTCAGCTCGTGCTTCTGCAGTTCTGCATCGAGATCCAGAAACTCCGGTGCAACCGCTTCGCCGTTTGACATTTTCCAGTCCTTTTCCTTCCAAAGTGGCATCCAGTTCCGGATGTATGCCGGAAGGTACTTGGTCTCGCAGAACACTTCCACACGGCTCTTGCCTTTCAGCTCTCGCAGAGCCAGCGTGAGCAGCATCACTTCCATGTGGCTCTGCTTGACGTAGAATGCCCTGCAGCGCTTCCGCTGGATCTCCATCCACTTCTCCGACTCCGGCGGTTCTCTCCACTCTCCATTTGACATAAATGTCATATAGTAGGTGCCGATGCCGGCTTCTCTGGATGTCATTTCTTCTTTAAGATAGATGCGTATCTCGTTCATTTGAAGTTCATCTCCGACAGCTCATTCAGCACTTCCTTCAGCTTCTGTGTCTCTTCCCAGGAGAGCGTTATCCCCTTCCACATCACGTCCTTGCTGTGGTCGTGCTCGTCCAGATCTTCGCGATACCACTTGCGGATGTCCAGTTTCGGCCTCCCGCCCCGGTAGGAGATCATATTGGCCTCGACTGTCACATGCTCCCCTTTGACGGACAGGACTGCCAGTTCCTCTTCAATTTCGTAGCTCTTCTCTGCCATACATCAAACCCTCGGTATATCGTCAAATACTTTCTTTATCCTTGATCGCGTCTCCCTGGAATCGATCACCATTAGCGCCCTGTCTAATATGTTCCCCGTCCTGCGGATCACTTCCGCCTCGATGTCATCGTAGTCGATGATCTTGCGGCACTTCGCTTCGAGGTCTTCTGGGAATATCCCCGGCGTATACTCTTCCTTGCCGCCTTTCAGATGTCTGTCGCCGTAAAAGTGGATCCTATCCTCTTCGTCGAGTAAACCGCGCCGGATGCCCCACTCGAACAGTGCGTCCGCCTGATCTTTGCAGAGCACCGCCGGCCGGTATTTCTTGTTAGTGGCATTGTTCAGAGCCTTTTTCATCAGATCCGTGATATCCTGCTTCAGGGCCTCTCTGACCGTCAGGCGCTGTGTCGGGTTCCTGGCGTTGCTCTCATCGCTCATTTGCTTTCCTCCAGCTCTTTGAGTTCCTGCGCATACTCCAAAAGTGCCTCGTGTCCGTTTTGTTCCAGATCTGCCCCAATCTCAAACGCCATTTTGATGATCCTGTCCCGTTTCTCTGGGTGTCTCTTGGATATCTCCCAGAGCACGTATGCAAGAGCGATCGTCAGGTCTCTTGGGTTCTTACTGATTGCCGTCACGCCTTTCGTCTCGTATATACGCGCATCCGCATACTCTTCGATCCAATACTCTGCAAAGTGTGTCCATTCTTGTTCCGGAATATCTTTTTTCAAGACTGCGCATATGATCAGCAGCTCCGTGAGAACTTGCGCCATATTTCCGTTTATCTTCACATCCCCTTTTTCTGCTTTGATCATTTCCCATCATCCTCTTCTGTTCCGTTCTGGTGCCTTCGGTAGTCGTTCTTTGGGATCCCTGCTGCCGTTTCTCCCGTCTTCTCTTCCGCCGGTTCCGGCAGTTTCAGCTGCTGCCGTTCGTCCTTGTCCAGCTGTTCCCGGATCTCTGCCCGCAGTTCCAGCAGTCTCACGTTCAGCTCCTTTCGGATGAGATCCTTTGCTCTTGGGAGTATCTTGTTCAGTACGATATACGATGTAGAGCCATTCTTTCCCAAACGCAGCTCCCGTTCGTCCAGCTCTGCCAGCAGCTTCTTGATATATTCATAGACTGCTGCCGGGTCTTCCACACCTTTCAGTTCCTCGATCTCAATCATTCCGCGCCCCCTTTCCTGTTATGTATGCCAGACACGCCGGCACGATGATCAGCAGTGCCTCACCTTCTCCGCACTTGACACCCAGCCATGTCGCTACTGCCATCAGCCAAACCGCTCCGATTTTCTTCAAATCAATTTCCACCGCTATCTTTCCGTTTCTCATATACTTTCCTTCCTTTCCTTTTCGTCCAGCTCGTCCCAGTCTGCCAGGATCTCTTCCAGCTTGTTCGCCACCATCTCGTAGATTGTCGCTCTGACATCTGCAGCATTGTAGCTGTGCACCGCCGAGCTTTCCGTCTTCATCTTCTCTTCATATGCTTCTCGCAGTCTCTTGTCGGCCTTGGCCATATCTCTGTAGATATCCGCCTGCAGTCTGATCCGTTCTTTTGGTGGCATTGTCGTTCTCATATCCTGCCCTTCTCTCTGGTTATTTCACAAACTTCCTGTGTGCCTCTTCCAAATCCTTATCCGATATGTCCAAATAGATCTGTGTCACCCCGATATCTGCATGCCCTAACAGCTTTGATACCGTGATCAGAGGCATCCCTTGTGCCAGTGCATATGTGGCTCCGGTTCTCCGAAAGCGATGTGGATGCACATTCTCAACTCCCGCCCGTTTTCCGATCTTCCGCACCACGCTTTCGATGGTCGATTTTTCCATGTTTCTGTCAGCGTCCACCATCTCTTGGTCTAAATACCACTTGCATTGGTCTTTCCGTTTTCTGTTCTTTGACATTGCCGCGACATCACCGGCAAAACTCGCCCTTGCGAACAGATACGGGTTGTTATCTTTTCTTTCATTCAGATACTTCTCAAGCGCCAATTTTGCTTTTGCATTCAGATATACGATTCTGTCTTTTTCGCCCTTGCCGTGCACAAGAATTTCGTCATCGTGAATTTCCGACAGTTTTATTTGTGCAATTTCACTAACTCGGCACCAGGTAGATGACAAGACTTCGATGATCGCCCGCTCTCTGTTCGTCCTGCACGCATCCCTGATCTTTTCCATCTCGATCTCTTCAAATGCTTTTTTCTTTACCTTCTGCAGCTTGATCCCTTCCACCTTTGCCATCGGATTGCGGAGCAGTATTTCTTCTTTCTGGAGCCATTGATAAAACGCCGAAACATTCCTTCGTTCGTTGTTGGCTGTGACCTTGGTCACACCGTCCTTCTTTATCCGGAGCGCAATGTATAGTCTGATATCGTCCGGAGTGATCTGATCGAAGTTTTTCTCAACCTTCCGAAAAAACGCTCGCATTGTGTTTCTGTAATATTCCAGTGTTCTTTCTGTTCTTCCGGATGCCAGTTTTGCCGCCAGGAACCTGCGGAGCATTGCTTCATTGACATCTTCATCAGGGATCATTAACTCCGTGCATCTTGAAGTGATTTCGAAGTCCGCAAGGACAATGTCCAGATCAAGCCGCAGATCCTGCGCCGGTATGTCATACTTGGAAAGAATATTGATGATCCTTGTGATCAGTTCCTCTCTCATAGCAGCGCCCCCATATTCTTCGGTGTTCTCAATATCCGCTCTCTCGGATATCCTTTCCGGTACGGATCGCACAGCGTATCCCCCTGCACACACAATGCATCAATTCCAAGGAAGGACAGTTGCACATAGCACATATGCACGCATCTCCAGTCCAGATCCTGCGCTACCACTTTCATCGTGGTCTGATAATCAATACCTTTTTCCTTCAATGCCAGTGCCGCCGCTATGATGCTTCCACCTGATCCGCAGGATGGTTCCGACAATGTGACTGTTTCGTGTTCTGCATCAACTGCCAACTCCGCCATCATCTGCGATATATTGAATGGTGTGAAAAACTGTCCACCGGCATCTGATCCCATACCACTACGCATAAACACTTCGCCGAGCACATCACGCGGATTGTCTTCCAATTCTTCGATCAGCCACGCAGTCAGTTCAGGGAACTTCGCACGTTCTTCTGGTGTGTATTCTTCCATGATTGCCTGGTATTGTTTCTCCCGTTTCTCCCAGACCTTGTCGTGGATCTGCTGCAGCGTGTTGGATACCGCCAGCGAAGTGCATTCGATCCAGTCCGTGAAGATCTTGTATGCCGTATACTTCCCTGCCATCGATAAGATCATCTGCTGCAGTTCCGTCTGCCTCATATCCTGCTTTGATACCCTTTTCGCCATATCAACCCTCCGCCGGTATCCATATGATCTGCACATAGTCCCCGTAGGAATGTATCCACTCCCACGCTCTGTCCATATTGTCGCGATACACATCGATCGCTGTTCCGTTCCGGAGCATCCGACCACCTCCGATATCCCTGCATTCATACATCCCTATATATTCTCCGTCCATCGTGTAGAGCAGAGCCATATCTCCCAGATGATCCCGATTGCTTGCGATGATGCCCTCATACGGCATCGTGCCGTCTGCAGTACTTGAACCCGTTGGCAGATAACAAGTGCAGCGTACTGTCTGCACCATTCCCAGATGCGGTGCAACGATACCGAGCCATATGGTTGTCAAACACGCTGCGATCATCCTTTCCCTCGGCAGGTTTCCGCCAGCTCCCCGATCGTGATCCCGAGCACATCCGACAATGCCGCCAGCTCGTATACCGCGCACCCCTGCGGATGCTGGAATCGTCTATAGATTGTCGCTCTGCAGATCCCTGATCGGTCTGCCAGATCCTGCACGCTCGATATGCCGATGCGGATCATCCCGATCTTGATCGCCTTCTCAAAAGCCGTCATCCTGCCCCTCCTTTCCTATCCTGCTGCCGTGATCTCATCCAGGCGACACTCCATCGCGTCCGCTATGGCCCTGATCGTGCTCTCTTTGCAACTCTTGCCATTAAATGCCGCACTCATCGTTCCTCTTGATATCTGTGCCTTCTTGCTGACCGTTTCCTGTGTCAGCCCCTTTTCCTTCAGTTTTGCAAAGGTCTTTACCTGATCCAATCGCACTCCGCTCACCTCCTTCGCAATTTGTTCCAGTGAGGATCCTTGTTTATGAAAGAATGTCAATACATTCTTTCATAAACCTGATACGATCGTATCAGCGCAAGTCGCATTATTGCGACAGCAATGGCAAAAAAATAATGATTGCCTCTTCTTTTGAGAGTTTCAATACCTCCACGATTTTTATGACTTCACCTATAGTGAATGTATCTCCACTCTTGTCATCTTGTAACTTTCTGTTGAGCGTACTAAGCGCTACTCCGATCAATTTTGCAAGTTCTTCCTGCGTGATATTCAACTCCCGCATCTTGCCCTTCAACTTCGCCGTATTCAATTTTATCCTCCTTTCTCTTTGTCGCATTATTGCGACTTCATGTGTAATTTATCACGGGCACCGAGTTATGTCAATATATTTTTTCTCATTTTCGAGAATTTTATTTTGTTTTGTGGTTGTTTTGTTTTATTTTTAGGATTATACTATGTATAAAAACTAAAGGAGGCGTGTGTATGACCATATATGACAGAATAAAGAATAGGCGTAAGGAACTTGGCTTGACTGCTGATTATGTGGCTAATGCTCTCGGCGTCTCCAGGGCAACAGTATATCGTTACGAAAGTTCCGAAATAGAAAAAGTACCCGTTACAGCATTAGAGCCATTATCAAAAGTGTTGCTTTGCTCTCCTGCATATCTGATGGGCTGGATAGATGATGCCACTCCCGCTCCTGCTTCCTCTCCGTCTCTTTCTTCTGATCGGATCGATCTGCTGGAGAAGTATGATGTATTGAACGATGAAGGCAAGGCTGAGGCCGTGCGTTATATCGGTATGCTCGGAAGCGTTCCGACTTACACGGAAGAACACGCAGATATAAAACGAAACGCATAGGAAATCTGATCTATTTGCTTATGGATAACTGACTGGAGGTGATCATATGGCAAAAGCTAGGAAACTCGCATCCGGCTCCTGGCGCGTCCAGGTGTTCTCACATTATGAAATCGTTGACGGTGTAAAGAAACCCCGATATCGCTCTTTCACTGCCCCTACGAAGGCCGAAGCAGAGATGCAGGCTAGTTTATTCGCTAGCGATAAAAAACGCTATTCTCTGGCAAATCTTACGGTATCCGAAGCCGTACAGAAATACATCCAAGCGAAAGAGTCTGTTCTATCCCCTACCACCATCCGGACATATGAGCAGATTGCCAAGACACACCTGACCACTATCGGTCCGGTGATGATCGACACCGTAACCAATGCCGATCTGCAGAACTGGATCAGCAAGCTCTCCGTCAAATTGTCAGCGAAAACTGTGAAAAATGTATACACGCTTGTGACTTCCGCCATCTCTCTGTATACGGAGAAGTCATTTAAGGTCACGCTGCCAACCAGAGCACCGCACCAGTACAGCATACCCACGGATGCAGATGTGGCGCAGCTCATCAAAGAAGCTCGCCCGGATCTCAAGATCGCCATCGTTCTCGGCTCGCGTGGCCTGCGCCGTGGTGAGGTATGCGCTCTCAAATATGCCGATATACTCCGCGACTTTTCCGCGATCTACATCCACGCAGATATGGTGCTCGACAAACACGGCAAATGGATCTATAAGGATATGCCCAAGACTTCCGATTCTGTCCGGAGCGTGGAGCTGCCGCCGCAGGTGATCCAGATGCTCGGTGATGGTGATCCGGATGCCTACATCGTACCGACTACCCCTGCTGCCATCTCGGATGCCTTTGGTCGGCTCCGGAACCGTCTCGGGATGTCCTGCCGATTCCACGACCTGCGGCACTATTCCGCGTCAATCATGCACGCCATCGGCATACCGGATCAGTACATCATGGAGTGGCACGGCTGGTCATCGGATACGGTACTCAAGGCCGTATACCGAAACACGCTCACAGACAAATCCAACCAGTTCACGCATCTGGCAAATGACTATTTTGCCGACAATGTGCTTGCACGGAAAGATAATGCGTGATAATATAGCCGTGTTGATGCGCTGCATTATATCACACGGAATATCACACTAGATTTCCGAAATGCCGATAAATAAAGGGTTTTGAGCGTTTTGCGATAATGTTCAAGTCCCGCTGCCGGCATAAAAATAAGAACCCCGTAAACACCGCGAAAAGCCGATGGATACGGGGTTTTCTGGTTCTCATGATGATGCAGTTTGTATCTAATTTGATACAAAAAATATCACACATTTGATACTTTTATCACACGAAATATCACACGAAAAAAGGCGGATCACTCCGCCCCTTCCGTGTCAATCTTCACCAACCGTGCCAGCCACTCGATCAGGTACTCCGCCGGAGTGATCTCTGACCGCTCCCACTTCTCCAGAGTTCTGATCGGGATGTGGTACTTCGCCGCAAAGTCGTTCCTGGTCAGTCCGCTCGCTTTCCTGATGCGATAGATCTGGCTCTGCGGCACCATCGTCCACTGTTGGCCGGTTGCATTGTATTTGACTTCCCCGAAGGTTTCCAGCTCTTTCAAAAACTTCTGCCGCTCGGTCTCGTTATCTTCCAGCAGTCGAGCCTTGGCATCACTCATCGCGGTTCGCTCGATGGTCTCTGCCAGTTTTTCAAAATGATGATTGATGATGTCCGCGCTTAATATCTTCTGTGTCATATCGTCCTCTTTCTCCCCGTTTGGCCGGTAGGTCAGCCGTGTGTGTTATGCTTCCAGTATCGGGCACATTGAGTAGTTGCCAAACGGTCTGATGCATTCCGCTTCTCTCCACTCGGAGAGCTTTTTGACGATCTTGCAGGTCTTTGTCTCGGTGCCGTCCGTGATGGTGATCGTCTGATCGGTGCGCTTAACGACTTCCCAGGTGGTGAAGTGCTCGCTGTTACTAATCCAGCCGTGTGTGTATTTCTTTCCTACTTCGAACTGCTTCATATTGTTATCTCCTTTCGGTTGGTGTTTTGTTCCCTTGCTGTAATTATATATTAACCCTTTTCGGGTTATTTGTCAACCCTTTTCGGGTTATTTTATTAAAATTTTTTGCAATAAAAAAAGACACCCCGAAGGGTGCCTCATTAAATCATACGCTTGCGCTGTCCGCTCTCGATCTCTGCCTTGCCGACCATACAATAATGCTTGTAATATGCCTCCCAGTCGTCACCGAATGCCGCATTGAGATCCGGGTTGGTGTTGCGGTATGTGACCGGAGAGAAGTCTGCCGATGCCTGCCGAGCTTCCAGCATTCCGAAGGTCGTGAAATGCATCCAGAGCTGATCCGGTGACTTGAGTCCTGCTGCCAACAGATCAGGATACCGTCCACCGTAGTAGGTCGCATTGAATACCGGCGACAGATCCACTCCCTCATAGATCCGATCAGAGATGGTCTGTGGCCGGAGCCTTGCATTGATCTGCGATGCGATGGAGCCATTTACCAGCAGATTGTGGATATACGGCCCGGGGCAGGTTGTCGCAACGAACATGCGGTGCTCTGTCAGTACTCCGTGTCTTGTGCCGTTATAATTGACCGCCTTGATGCCATTCCGCTGGCAGATGTCCACACACAGATCAATTAGTGATTTGTATGCCGCATCACTTATCGGCCAGTCGCCGCCTCTCTGGGAGTTGCTGACCTCGATTGTGACAGCTTGGTAGTCATTCCACGGATTGCTTGATGTCCACGCTCTGTGGCATTCTAACACGCTCTGGCCGATGGCTCCGTCATTCCCGATGCAGTAGTTGGCGGATGCTTTCCGAGCCGCAGGCATAAAGCCATCCACGATACTCTGTGCAGTGCCTACCCCTGCAGCGTGGTGGATCGTGATCTTACTGATCGCCATCGTCCGTCTGCTGTAGTTTCTCGTAAGATTTCTGTATGAGACCAGATTACTTTCGCTCATCTTCTCCTCCCGTCTCCGTCACATCCTCGGTCTTTTTCTTCAGATTTTTGATCAGTTTTTTTAGGAATGGCGGCACCGGTCCGTCTGCGTCCGCCACATTCTCAACGATTGACAGCATCTCATTAAAAGCCAGCCATAGAGCGACTACCACGGCCACAATATACGGCTGCCGGAAGTCCGGCCTGACCTGCTGCGCGGCGTAATTGACCAGAGTATCAATCAGCCAGCCCACCGCAATCAGCAGATACATCAGCACCTTTTTTTTAAGTCCATTAAACCCACGCAGGCTGTCGATCTCCTGCCCACGCTTGGGAGCCGCTATCATTGCCGTGATGTAGTCGATGACATTGCAGGCCAACAACACATACACCGGTATGGCCAGATTCCCCAGCCACGCATTGATACCGGCAAGCACTCCAATAAGTACCGCTTGTACTTTCTTCATCTCCGCCTCCTAAATAATGCCGTGACCGATGCCACACAACAAGACACCAGCCACGGCTATGATGTTTTTTGAGAGAAAAAAGATACCTCCTTTCTCTTTTTGGTACACCATGAAACTGCCCTTTAATTAACTAACTCAACGGATGGGTGACAATATCTTTTATCGGGTCTATCTTTTAATGTAAACTGTACCGCATCTTCTCTACTGCCTATTCCAGCATATACGTGGTTAATATTTGATACTATATCAATATATCCAGTGGTCAATCTAACAGTATCGCCTATTTTTACCTTTTTCGCTTGTTCTAATTTCATTTAATCACCTGCCCTTTAATTAACTAGATTGCATAGCAGAATGTAAATGTGCCGCCACTAACAGCCCCAGCAACTTGCGCCTGTCTTAATTGACCATTAGGCAATATAGTATATTCGGCATATGACAATGTTCCACCATTGTCAATAGTACCACTACCCAGTACAGCATCAGCAGCTCCAGATCCAGACGGACGGAAACCTTCCGGAATAAGTGTAATTATGGTGGTATTAGTTGCCGATCCCTGCCATACACCTGTGATAGTTACCACGTTTGATATTTTAGTTACATTGCCACGCAATCTTGTGATATTATCGCCACCCTTTACACTATCATTCAGTATATAGTTTGCGCCAATTAAACCACTCTTCAATGAACTCAATTCACCAGTGATCTTAACCTCATCCACATCCGCAGATGACCATGCGCCGGAATGATTGTTTTTGAACTTATACAGTTTGCCATCCTGCACGCAGTAGTTTCCTGCGGAATAGGATGATCCGGCATTAAAGTCTGCCGCTACCATATCGGTGTCGGCTTTTCCGCTCTCCAGCAATGCAACATCATCCGTCAACTGCTTGTTGGTCTTCGCATACGGCTGATATGTACCATCAGTGTCGGATGCAAGGCGAAGCATGGGCTTGAGTGTGATATTTGATATAGTCTTTCCACTCCACACATAAACATATACATATGCATATACTGCATTAGTTACAGTCACTTGCCAATTGTTTGATTCTTTGCAACTGTCAGCAGTTCCTGATTTTGTAGATGGAACAACTCCCTCTGCAAAATATCTAATTCCCGCCACACAATTATTTGCAATACCACTATGCGTGGAGTCAGAAAAAATATAAGTTTTATTCTTATCCAATTTTATTAAGTTGGATAAAACAGTTGGAGTCTGGCAAAAAAATGTAGCAACTTCTGTTGATGCTGAACCATCTGTGTCTACAGTGATAGTACAATCCCCATTATCTGTAAAATTAACACCATTTTCTGTATGAGTTTTTTCATAATACGGATATGGAATCAGATTCTTCGCACCCATCTCACCCATAGCGGCATAGATGTCTTTTTCATTACCGTCCAACGCTTCCTTAACCACCCTATTCTGTACGGGGTTTGTGCTTGTTCCCGATAATACCGAATCAACGGCTGGCATCCCTGCTGTGGGGATGCGTTCGCCTGTCTGTTTATTTACTGCTCCTACGCTCATGTGTTTCTCCTTTCCTTATGCGT
>Ga0310694_10004049_pt1 | contig 14240 bp, 10 predicted proteins | sample 174DNAGHGhighgp2_FD_203884 | JGI IMG/M metagenome (GOLD analysis project Ga0310694, IMG submission 203884) | Sheep rumen microbial communities from Palmerston North, Manawatu-Wanganui, New Zealand - 1742 DNA GHGhigh gp2 (v2) (version 2) | ecosystem: Host-associated > Mammals > Digestive system... | reverse complement strand
TTTAATAGTAATTAGAAAATAGAATTATGGCAGCAATTGAAAAAATCAGAAGACGCTCCGGATTGTTGATTGCAATCATCGGTATCGCATTGTTAGCGTTTGTCTTACAAGACCTTTTCCAAAGTCAGGGAAGAAACACAGGTCCCATCGTGGCCACTGTTGATGGCGACAAGATTTCGGTGAGAGACTATGAAGCGCTCAAGGAAAAGAATCTTGAAAACAGAAGGTCTTCAAACAACAACCTCTCTTCCTCCGAAACTTATGGTATCTACAACAGCACTTTGGAAGAGATGATCAAGGATAACATCATGACCAAGGAATATGAGGCCGCAGGTATCGGCATCACCACAGAGGAATTGATGGACCAGATTACTGGTGACAAACCTCACCAGTGGGTGGTTCAGAGCTTTGGTGATGGTAACGGCAATGTTGACAAACAACGTGTGACCGAATACCTTCAGAACCTCAGCAACCTTCCTCCAGAGTATTATAACCGTTGGCTCGATTTCGAAAAAGCCGTGAAGCAAAACCGCTTGGAGACCAAGTTCGACAATTTGGTGAAGGCTTCCTATTTCCTTCCCACTCCTTTGGCCAAGAAATACTATGAAAACAAGAACATGAAGGCTTCGGCCGATGTCATCGTTTTGCGTTATTCCTCTATTCCGGATTCGACCGTGACTGTGACCGATGCCGACAACAAAGCTTTCTATGAGGAGAACAAGTACCGTTATGAGACCGATGAAAGACGCGACATTGAGTACGTTCTGTTCGAAATCAAGCCGTCGTTGGAAGACCGTCAAGAGGCATTGAAGTTCGTGCAAGAGAGAAAGCCCGAATTTGAAGCTGCTGAAAGCGCTGCCAACTTCGTGAACGACAGCTACAACTCCGACAAGCGTTACGACAGCACTTGGCTGGGTCGCAAGGATGTTCCTGAGATGATTGAACAAGCCATCTTCGACAATGGTAATGGCGTGGGCTATGTGTATGGTCCTTACGAAAACGAAGACGCTTTCAACTTGGTTCGCATTGTTGACATGCAAAGTCGTCCCGATTCACTTCGCGCCAGCCACATCTTGATTGGTTATAAGGGTGCTATGGGCAGCCAAGACACAATCACTACCAAAGAGGAAGCTGAAGCCAAGGCCAACGAGCTGCTGGCTCAACTGAAGGCCACGAAGAACAACGATGACCTGTATGCTGAAATGGCTGCTGAATACAACACCGATGGCACGAAGGACAAAGGTGGCGATCTTGATTGGTTCACCGATGGCACAATGGTACCTGCATTCAACGAATACGTGATTAATAATCCCGTGGGTTCGCTGGGTATTGTGGAGACTCCCTTTGGTTATCATATTGTGAAGGTCACCGGAAAAACTGAGCCTCAACCCAAGGCACGTCTTGCATTCCTTGAGCACAAAATCACATGGAGTACGAAGACTTATCAGAACGTTTATGCCGAGGCCAACAAGTTCTTTGCTGAAAACAGAACTTACGACCAATTCAACAAGGCTATTGAAGAGCAAGGTCTCACCAAGCGTACGATGCCTGGCATCCAGAAGTCGACTTACCAAATCACCGGCCTTGAGAGCCCGCGTGAAATCGTCCGTTGGGCTTTCGACGAGAAGACCAAGAAAGGTGACATCTCCGACAAGATCTTTGAACTTGACAACAATCAGTTGGTCGTTGCTGCTCTGACGGGTGTCATCAATGAAGGTTATGCTCCTTTGGAGACTGTCGCCGAACGTTCCAAGTACCAAATCCTCAACAAGAAGAAGGGTGAGTTGGCCGTTGAAAAGATGAAGGCTTGTGGCAGCGATGTTAACAGAATGGTGAACGAGCTGGGTGCTGAGTCCACCACAGTTTCCGATGTCAACATTGAATCGCGTGTGTTGGGTAACTTTGGTGTTGAAGGCGACATCGTTGGTATGATCATGGGTATGAAGGAAGGTGAGGAAGTTGGCCCCGTTGCCGGCAACTCCAGCGCTTTCATCATCAAGAACGTGAAGTTCACGGCCCCTGAGGAGACTACTGACTACAGCAGCATCATCAGAGAGAAGACCAGCCAGTTCTCCAACAGAGCTTTGAACAATGGTGTGTATAACGCCTTGAGAAACAACGTGAAGATTAAGGACAATAGAACCGAGATTTTCTAAAAGAAAGGCTCAGTGATTGAATGAAAGGGTGCGTCGACTTTTCTGGCGCACCTTTTTTAGTTTCAATATACTAATCAAACGTAAATTGCGTTTTAATAATTAGAGAAAAGAGTAGAAACATAATACCAGACCAATGAAAAAACTTACATTTTTGATTATCGCAGCCATGGCTTTTGCTGTGATGGGCTGCCGTAAGCCTGTAGAAGTGTCGTTTGACAGAACAACTTTGGAGATTGACGCACAAGGAGGCTCTGCAGAAATATCGTTGAAGTCGAATGGAGAATGGACCATTGCTATGACCGAAGGTTGGGTCATGGTTTCTTCGATGTCGGGCAATGGTGATGCCGCCCTTACTTTAACGGTAGCTCCAAATACGACAGGGGAGAGCCGCTCGACTGAAATCACTGCCAGTACCAAGGACAATACTGCTGTTTTGAAGTTGACCCAAGACGTGCCTCAGCATTATGTTGAAGTTAGTCCTGCGTCTATAATCTGTGGTACTGAAGGGGGTGAGTATACTGTTGAAGTGTCTTCCGATATCGAATGGGAAGTCATTACCCCTCAATGGGTAACCAGTTCGATGACGAATGGTGCCAATGACGCGACCCTTACTTTGACCATTAGCCCAATGGAAGGCTACATGTCCGAATCTCGCAAGGGAGAAGTCGTTATTGGAAAACATGATATGGCTTCGGATACCGTATTTATTGAACAGAAAGTATCACCTGTTTTTGGCATAGAGGTCGTTCCTGGATACCTTGAGTTTATCTGTACAGGTGAGACTAAGACTGTTGCCGTGACCACTGAGGATAACTGGACGGCCACTATTGGAGAGGAATGGGTGACATTGAATCAAAATGAAGGACAGGGTAATGCTGAAATCAGTATTACAGTGGTCGCGAATCCCTTGTATGTCCAGCGTCGAACAAATGTCGTCTTCAATACGGCTAGTGGTGCTCATGCCATGCTTGTCATCAGACAGGAAGCTTCACCCGACCCGCATTTCCTTGAGGTTTCCCCTCATGTATTCCAATTTGGAAAAGAAGGTGGCGAGCAAGAGATTAGTGTGAGCTGTGATGATGAATGGATATTTGATTTGGATTGTGACTGGTTGTCAGTCTCACAACAGTCGGGGACGGGCAATGCCAATGTCGTTTTGAAGGCTGACCCCAATACGCTTAATGCGCCTAGAGAGTTGGAGTTCAATATCAAATCCGGGAGTTTGAATGCGCAATTGACAGCAAGTCAAGCTCCGGGTGATGATCCGATTATAGCAGCTTTTGAACCTGATACCTTGTTTGTCTCCTTTGCTGGTGGTGTGCAAACTGTGCATTTGGCTTCGAATACCACATGGTGGCTACAGTCGAGCAGTTGGATTACTTTGGTTACCAGCTCAGGCGAGGGTGACGCCACTTTTGATATTGTAGTGGATAACAATTCCAATCCTAATGAAAGAATAGGATTTGTGAGTGCCGTTCGTAACGGACAAGTGTTGGGTACGATGGTCGTCGTTCAAGAGGGTAGGGTCGACATTTTGGAAACAGATATAAGCGAACTTATTGTCCGTCCAGAAGGTGGCAGTTATGAAATCCAGGTGTCAGCGAACCAAGCGTGGTCAGTGAATGTAGATGTGCCGTGGATCCATTGCGATCCTTTGAGTGGTTTTGGCAATAAAACCCTAACCGTCAAGGTTGATCCCCTGCCGAGTTTGCGACCTAGAACAGGAAATATCAAGTTGAGTGGTGAAGCGGGAAATAGTGTTAACATCGTAGTTGAACAGTATTAAAAAAAGAAGTGGGAAAGCAAACGTTTTCCCACTTCTTTTGTCATAAGATGGTTTAAAAACCAAAACTGAACCAATACCAGAACTTGTTTTCCATTTCTTTCCACGCTTGGCGCGTCGAGGCGGCAAAGTCGGAGGTGTATTGGTTGAGGAGTTCTGTGGCTTCCTTGGTCTTGCCATCAGTAACCAACGCTTGTGCTCTACTTTCAATAGCGGGAATCTCGTCGAAAGCCTTTTGCTCGAAGCGGTTGGCGTTGTCCATCAAGGTTTTTTTGGTGCGGCCCCATTGTACGGTGGCTAATTTGTTGGCCTTGCGGTAGTGCCAAATCCAAGCTTCGTCGCGATAGCGTAGCTGACCGCATTTGTCGAAGCCTTCGGGCAGGGTGGTGGAGCCTGAGAAAATCGGGATGCGTGGGCTTTGTCCCGGGTTGTCGCAGCTCATCCAGCAGATGGCGCCGATTTCGTCGGGCATCCAGCTTCGGCATTGGATGATGTGATGGTAGCTGCTCCAAGCCACGGCCACGGTGCGCTGGAAGTTGACGGTACCAGGGGCAAGATAATTGAGCGTGTTCATCGTGGCGGAAGTGAGCCAAGGGTTGGCGATGGGGCTGATGATGGTGTCGTTGACTACTGTGCCGTCGTCTTGGCGTTTCTTGGCCACCATTTTCACGTTGCGGGTCATGTCCATGTCGGTGCCTTCGTAGGTGCTGCGGAAGAGTTCCATCACCTTGCGGACGTCAACGTTCTCGTCAGGTTTTACGGAGAAGGGCAGTTCGGGCATGTCGCGATTGAGGTTGAGCGACGGAGCCAGCTGGCTGAGGATGAAGAACTCGCGGTCGCTGTAGTTCTTGCCACCACCGTATTCGGCACGGAAGGCCTTCCAGAAGACGAAATCGCCCTTGCCGTCCCAGAGGCCATATTTTTTTGCTACGGCCTCGCAGTTGTCGGAGCAATAAAAGTCCTTGCTTTTGCGCTCCAGCTTGCCAATGCGGGCAATATTGGCCGAAACACCCACCTCGTCGTCGGGGATGCGCTTGGCTGCCCAAACGCCACCGATTTTGTCGGGACCCTCACCGAGGATTTCCATTTGCCATACTTCGTTCTTGTCAGCAATGGTGATGCATTCGCCGCCATCCCCGTAGCCATAATCCTTGACCAATTTTCCGATGAGTTGGATGGCATCGCGGGCATTGTCGCAGCGCATCAAGGCCACGCGTTCCAGTTCTTCGATCATGAACATGCCTTTCTTGTTGACCAAGGTATCGGGACCGGAGAAAGTGGTCTCTCCGATGGCCAATTGTTTCTCGTTGAGGCAAGGATAGGCTGTGTTGAGGTAGGCATAGGTATGTTCTACTTGAGGGATTTCGCCCGCCAGCTCCACGCCACGGTTGTCGAAGGGATCTTCGGTGTGCATGGTGCCTTTGTAGACCTTGTGCATCTCGTCTTTTTCGTGGTCGGCGGCAGGTTCCCAGCGCATCCAAGTGCGGTAGCGGCCGTCGCAGGTATGGGAGGTGATGACTGAGCCATCTGTGGAGGCGTTCTTGCCCACCATGATGCTCGTGCAGTTGGCACCAACGAGGCGCTCGTTTTCGTCTTGTGCCATCGTATTCAGTCCGATAAGCAGAAGAGCGGATAGGAGTAATGATTTGAATTTAAGCATATTAATTGTTTAATTGTTGATTGTTTGATTGATACAGGTAGCGAACATGTGTTTTATGACTGATTTTGAGAATCCAAAAATAGGAAAGAAAACGGCAGGTTTTGATGTTTTGGAATAAAAAACTACTTATTCCCAAAACAATTCCTCCGCCACGCCATCGGCGAAGAGCATTTGCTGGTCGGTGAGGTAGAGGAATTCTCGTGTTTGCGAGAGACGGCCTTGGGCTATCAAAGGTTGGGCATGTTGTTCGCAATAGGTCGAAAAACGTTCACCCATCTCACGTTTGAGCCATTTTAGGTCGATGCCCCAATGAGTGCGCAAGCGCAGCATAACGTATTCGTCGTATTGCTGCTCGGGGGATAATTGTTCGACTTCCGACACCGAATCCTGTACGCTCTTTGCGTCATTGCGAGGAACGAAGCAATCCAGATACTGAAGCTCTTTGTCTGGATTGCTTCGTCGTTCCTCCTCGCAATGACGTGATGCGGGAGAGAAAACCTCACAATAGTGTTCAACACTGGAAACATTCCATTGTCGCGAATTCCCATCATAGGAATGTGCAGAAGGTCCAAGCCCTAAATATGGCGTTCCAAACCAATAACTGGCGTTGTGTTTTGAGTGCATCCCACGGAGGCAGAAATTGGAAATCTCGTAATGCAAAAAGCCGTTTTCTTTGGCGCGTCGGCAAAGGATTTCGTAGTCGCGGAGGGCATCCTCCTCGTTGATGGGAAGCACCTTTCCTAGTTCGATTTGTTTGGTCAGAATGGCATTGGGCTCCAAGGTGAGCGCATAAGCTGAAAGATGTGGCAGACCATAATCAAAAAAGATGTCCAGATTCTTGTTCCATTGCTCAGCATTGGAAGTAGGCAAGCCATAAATAAGGTCAATGCTGATATTGCTGAAACCTGCTTGTTTGGCCCAATCGATACATTGTCGGGCATGTTGTGAATCGTGTCGGCGGCTCAAATAATTCAAGTCGTTGTCGAAAAAGCTTTGGATACCGATGCTGAGGCGGTTGACCCCAAGTTGTCGCAAACCTTCGAGGTATTCCAACGAAAGCGTGTCGGGGTTGGCTTCAAGGGTGATTTCGGCTTTAGGGGCAACTGGATAATATGTATTAATAAGGTGCAGTAGCTCGTCGATCTCGTTAATGGATAGCAGTGAAGGAGTGCCGCCACCGAAGTAGATGGTGTTGATGGTGGGCATGTTGTGATTATCCTTCAGCGTGGGGGATTGTGGGTCAAGCCCGCAATGAGGCCGGCGCTGAAGGTACTTCTTTCGTGCAACAATCTCCGACTTCAATGCTTCCAAGAAGCGATCTTTCAAGTTCAGTGATGGCAACGAATAGAACCCGCAATAGGCACATTTCGAGTTGCAGAAAGGGATGTGGATGTAGATGCCTGCCATGGTGCAAAAATACGAAAAGTCCCGCATTGGCCAATGCGGGACTTTTCATTATTCAGATGATTTCAATCTTATTACTTTTCGCACTTCTTGCAGCCGCCGAGGCACTTGTAGACCAATCCGGCGAGGCAGGCACCGACGAGCGGGGCCACGATGAAAAGCCACACTTGACCCAGGGCACTCCATTCACCGCACTTCGAGAACAAGGCAACGCCAAGCGAGCGGGCGGGATTGACCGAGGTGTTGGTCAGCGGGATGCTGATGAGGTGGATGAGTACGAGGGTGAGACCGATGGCCAGACCACCGAATTTGCCGTTGGCATGACGATCATCAGTGACACCGAGGATGACCATCAGGAACACGAAGGTCAGCAGAGCCTCAACGAGGAAGGCACCACCAGTGGAAATGGCTTGATAACCTGTCTCAGGACCACCGCAAGCTTTCTGGAATGCTTCACCAAAGCCATTGGAAGCGAAGACACCGGTAGCACCACCACCGATGGCATTCCAAATCACAAGGAGCAAAGCACCAGCGATGATGCCGCCGATGAATTGTGCGAGCCAATAGACGAGCATTTCCTTTAAGCTCATGCGTCCGTTAACGAAGACTCCAAAGCTGACAGCGGGGTTGAGGTGGGCACCTGAGATGTGACCAATGCCGTATGCCATCGCCACGACAGTGAGACCGAAGGCGATAGCTACACCAAGGAAGCCAACGTGGCCAAACAAAGCGGTACCGCAACCGCCAAACACCAAAACGAATGTGCCGAACAATTCGGCAAAAAACTTGTTACTTGTTTTCATAACGTTTTAATTTTAAATTAGTTATTAGTTGGTTTTATTTATTCATTATACTCTTTTCATGATTCCTAGAGAGAGTCCTTTTGGAACACTGCAAATGTACAAAATAATCTAAGGTTGGCAATTATTTTTCAAAAATAATAAGTGTGTCCGATAATAGTGTTTTTGATTGTCTTTGTAACCCGAAAACTGCTAAGGAAAAAAATATTTGGTTTTAAAATATTGATAATCAAGATTATATAAATAATATAGAAAAAAAACCAAAAATTTTTGTAGAATATAACAAAAAAACGATATTTTTGCAGGACAATTCGTATTAGAGCAATCTATATGTGAAAACCAAGATATAGTCGTCAATAATAAACAATTATAGAATAGAAAGGAAACAATACAAATGAAAAAGAGAATCATTAGCGTCATGGCCGTTTTGGCAATGCTGTGTAGCCCGGCTATGATGCAAATTGCAGAAGCTCAGAATATTTTCGATAACAATGAGGAGCTGAAGATTAAAATGCGTGGCACAAGTGGCGAGGAGGAAAATAATGATGCGATTAGTCTCGAAGACCGCGATGGTGATATTTCCTTGGAAAACTTTGCACCTTTGAGCGGAGGTATCCTTGTTCTAGGTTGCCTTGGCGGTGCCTATCTTATTGGAAAAAGAAGGAAGGAGTAATACCCTTAAATCAATTAGATTGGTTTTTCCTCAGCTTTACGCTTTTTTTCTGTTTTTAGATATCTAATTGACAGAATATAGCGTTAGCTATGTTAGATTTACAAGGTTACTGAAGTTAATGGAAATACATTATCCAGGTCGTGTTAGTATTATTAACGGACCTGGGTTTTTGTTTTGAAACAACAATGACAAGACGCATAACCATACTCTCTCTGTTTTTCCTATTGGCATGGTCTGTCATGGCGCAGGAAAGCCAATCCTATCGCTTTGCGTTGGAGGATTGTCTCCGCTTTGCCGTTGCAAATAATTACGAGCGGAAGTCTTTGGAATTGACAGGCAAGTCGTTGGAGACTACTTATGAGCAATCGAAACAGCAAAGGCTGCCCAACTTGAGTGCTTCGGTAGGGCAGAACTTGTCGAACAACGAAAACGGTTGGTCTACCTCGGGAAATGTGGGCGTGGGATCCTCTTTGACCATCTACCAGGGTGGCAACATCAACAATACCATTGAACAGAGCCGCCTGAACGTGGAGCGTAATGAGGTACGGTTGGAACGATACGACAACCAGCTTGCCACTCAGATCTTGCAGAGTTTCCTCACTATTCTCGGCAATCAAGAACTGTTGAATTACCAACTTGAGGTGCTCAATACCAGCCGCGAGCAGGTGAAGCAAGGTCGTGTGCGTCATACTGTGGGAACTATTCTTGAAAGCGACCTGCTGCTGCTTGAGGCGCAATACTACAGTGACTCGAACAACGTGGTCGACACACGCATTAATATTGAGAACAATTTGCTGGATTTGAAGGTGCTGCTTTCGATGAATCCGACTGACGATTTGGAGATTGTCACCCCGAATACCGACAACCTTGATGACTTAATGGAGTCGTTGCCTTCAGAAGGAGAGACTGTCAGTCTCGCCATGGAATATTTGCCTGACTTGCGCATGGGCGACTATGACATCCGTTTGGCCGAAAAGAGTGTCGACATGGCGCGAGGCAATTATTTTCCATCCATCTCGGCCAATGCGAATGTAGGTATGGGTGTGTTGTCATTCGATTCTGATGGCAACTCGAAATGGTATGGTAAGCCGACCGAGTCTTTGGGCATTTCGATGAGCATCCCAATTTATAGTCGTGGTCAAACGAAAGCCAACGTGAAAAAGAGTCGCATTGCCTTGGAGCAGACGCAGTTGGATTATGAGCAATCGGCTCTTGCGGTGCGCCAAACCGTGGTGCAAGCCTACCGTAATGTGGTTTCTGCCTACAATGCATATAAGGTCTCACAAGTCAAGGAAAACGCCTATAGCAAGAGTTTCAATGCATACAACATCCAGTATCAGTATGGCACCATCACGACGGTGGAGTTGCTGCAGCAGCAGAACAATTATCTGAATGCCCTCAATTCCTATATTCAGAACAAGTATTCTTTGCTGATGAAACGCAAGATTCTGGACGTGTATATGGGCAAACAAATAGAGTTGTAAGTTTTGGGTTGTAGGGCTGTCACACCGTGGCAGCTGTTAGAAAAAGAAAATCGAATAGTACGAAATATGAAGAAAAAAAGAAAAATATGGCTGATTATCCTAGGCATTGTTGTTTTGGCTATTGCCGCGATAGTCGTTGTCAAGTTGACCAAATCGGCCAACAAGGAATTGGTCATCCGAACGCACGTGGTCGGAGAATATACCGTTGAAAACACGGTGACCGCCACGGGTACCATAGAGCCAGTGGAGACTGTTGAAGTGGGTACGCAAGTGTCGGGTAAGGTGGAGAAGATTTATGTCGACTTCAACGATGTGGTGAAGAAAGGTGACCTCTTGGCAGAATTGGACAAGCAGACGCTCAACCAGAGTTTGAGTCGCGCCAAGGCGAGCCTCACTTCGGCCGAGAGCCAGCTCAATTATGCGAAACTCACATACGAACGCACGAAACAGCTCTATGAGTCGAATGCCGCGACCTTGGCGGCTTATCAGGAAGCGCAGAACACTTACACGCAGGCTCAGATGAGCAAGAGAAACGCTCAAGCTTCTTACGACCAAGCTAGGGTTGACTTGGCCTACGCCGAAATTTATTCGCCTATTGACGGTATTGTGCTCGATCGTGCCGTTGAGGTGGGCCAGACCGTGGCTGCTTCGTTCAGCACACCAACCTTGTTTACCTTGGCCAACGACTTGACCAAGATGCAGGTAGAAGCCGATGTCGATGAAGCCGACATCGGGCAGGTGAAAGTAGGGCAGAGGGTGACCTTCACCGTCGATGCCTATATGGACGATGTGTTTGAAGGCACGGTGAACCAAATTCGTATGAAACCCACCACCACAAGCAATGTGGTGACTTATACCGTCATCATTGAGGCACCCAACCCCGACCAGAAGCTCTTCCCTGGTATGACAGCTAGTGTGACTATTGTCACGGAAGAGGAGACAGGTTTAGCCATTCCTGCCGAGGCATTCAATTTCACCCCTGACGAGCAGGTGCTGAAAGCTATGCGAAAGCCTGAGAAGCCCGAAGGTCAGATGCCTCCAAAAGGCCAAAAGCCTCTAATGCAAGAAGGAGGGCAAGCCGCCAATCATAACATGGTATGGTTGAGGAAAGGCGATGACATGATGCCGTGTCCCGTCAAGGTAGGCATGAGTGATGGTGCCTATAAGATCATTGAACAAGGGGTGCAGGCTGGCGACTCGGTGGTGCTTTCGGCACAGTTTGTCGTCAAGGAGAAAACTGTGAAGAAGGGAGAGAATCCTTTCATGCCAGGCCCTCCCGGAAGGAATAGGAACAATAACAACAATAAAAGTGGCAACTCAGGTGGCCAAAAATAATCATGAGTGAACGGCAATCCATCATCAAGGTTGAGAACCTCAAGCGGACTTTCGTCGTCGGCAGTGAGGAAGTGCATGCTCTGAAGGGTGTGTCGTTCGATATCTGTCAGGGCGAGTTCGTGAGCATCATGGGTTCGTCGGGTAGCGGCAAGTCCACATTGTTGAACATCCTGGGTTGCCTTGACCAGCCCACCTCAGGCGAGTATTACATCGATGGTATTTCGGTCAGGGAAAGGAGCAAAAACGAGCTGTCAGAGATTCGTAATCGAAAGATTGGCTTCGTGTTTCAGTCCTATAACCTTTTGCCGCGTACCTCAGCTTTGGAGAATGTAGAATTACCTTTGGTATACAATCCAGATGTATCGCATCGTGAGCGCCACGAGAGGGCACAGCATGCTTTGGAATTGGTGGGTTTGAAGGACCGAATGGAGCACATGCCCAACCAGCTTTCGGGCGGTCAGCAGCAACGTGTGGCAATTGCCCGAGCCTTAGTGAACGACCCTGTCATTGTGTTGGCCGATGAAGCCACAGGCAACCTCGACACGCGCACTTCCTACGAAATCATGAGCCTCTTTCAGAGCCTTCACGAACAGGGCAAGACCATTGCGTTTGTGACGCATGAGTCTGATATAGCAGTGTTTACAAGCAGAACAATCTTCCTTCGCGACGGTCACATCCTTCGGGATGAGCCTGTGATGACCAAATCAGCAGCGGAAGCATTGGCGGCATTACCCAAGGATAACGATTATTGATATGGATATTCTGAACCTTATAAGGATTTCGGCGAAAGCCCTGCTGCGTAACAAGACGCGCACGGCTCTTTCCATGCTCGGCATCGTGATTGGCATTGCCGCCGTCATTGCGGTGGTCAACTTGGGTGAGGGATTGAAGCAGAGTACGGCCAATCAATTGTCGGATATGGGCACCAACCTTATCATGGTGATGCGTGCCAACCAGCGACGTGGCGGTGTCAGCATGGGTTCGTCCAATGTGCAGTCACTGAAGGTGAAAGATTGTGAATTGATTGCCAAAGGTGCCAAAAACGTTACGATGGTCAGTCCTGTGGTCAACAGTGGAGGACAGTTGGTGAATGGCTCTAAGAATTGGTCAGGCACGGTGTATGGAGGTTCACCCGACTATTTGGAAATCAGGAAATACGAAATTGCAACAGGCGTCAACTTCACTGAGGAAGATGTGAAGAAATACGCTAAAGTGGGTTTGATAGGGCAGACCATCGTTAAAGAGTTGTTTGATGATGGAGAAGACCCTATCGGCAAGACCATTCGTGTGGGCAATATGCCATTTAAGGTTATCGGTACCTTGAAGGAAAAAGGACAGAACGGTATGGGTATGGACCAAGACGATTTGGTGGTGATGCCATACAGCACTGTACAAAAGCGTATGTTGGGTGTCGACTATATCCAGCAGATCGTTTGCTCGGCTGCTTCCGAAAATGTGGCTGAAGTTGCGGTTGAGGAGGTGGAAAGCATTCTTCGTGTTTCGCACAAGATTCCTGAGGGTGGTGCGGACGACTTCGAGGTACGCACCCAACAGGAGATGCTGGAGATGATGTCGTCGATGACGGGTATGATCACTACGGTTTTGGTCGCTATCGCCTTGATTTCTTTGCTGGTAGGCTGTATCGGCATCATGAACATCATGTATGTCACGGTGACCGAGCGTACCAAGGAGATTGGTTTGCGCATGTCCATCGGTGCGAAGAATTCTGCCATCTTGATGCAGTTCCTTACTGAAAGTATCATTTTGAGCCTAATCGGAGGTGTTATCGGGCTGCTGTTGGGCCTGTTGCTCTCCTATGTCGTCTCATTGGCCATGTCGATGCCTTACGTTGTGAATGTGGCTTGGATGTTTATTTCGTTTATATCCTGTGCCATCTTGGGTCTCATTTCGGGCTTCTTCCCCGCTTTGAAGGCCTCGCGCACCGACCCGATTAATGCATTGAGGTATGAGTGATTAAAATTGTAGACCATGAACAAGGATACATTTAATGAAGTGGATAATTACATTTCGCTGAAGCGAATTGTTATGCTCTCGTTGACTATTACTTTAGCGTACTATGGCATATTCGTTTTGATGCATTATTTCAGTAGGCCCATGTTTGACAATCCAATTGAGATTGAGAGTTTGGATGGTCAGGATGTCGTGATTTTGAACGGTGATACGCTGCAATTGAATGAGACGTTGCAACTTAGTCCCTCAACGCCTCATGAAGTTCGAAATTATCATTCTGAGCCTTTAGAGCATAAAAGACCTCGGTTTTTCTATAAGGTTTTGGTGAATATTCCCCTTACGTTCATCATGGTTCTCATCTTGTTGCTTTTCGACAAGAAAGTCATGAGCCTGAAATTCAAAAAGAAGCGGGATGAGTTTAGTGCGATTCTGGTAGGCTCATTATTGGTTGGTATAATAATGAGTTCGTTGTGTATTGCTTTTCAATGGTATTGTTGGCCAAGTTGGAGACCGCCTCATTCGCTATTCATTTGTATAGTAAAGGGTTGGTTAGGTGATTTACCATTATATGCTATTGCGGTTCTGTCGGCATATCTGTTGCGTTCGGTCTATTTTGAGAAAAAAGCGGCCGTTGAAAACGCAACGCTTCGGGCTGAAAACCTTAACTCACGCTATGAGACCCTGAAAACCCAGATGGATCCGCATTTTCTTTTCAATTCGCTGAATACTTTGAAAGCATTGATTGACGTCGATGTCGAAAAGGCTGGCAATTTTGTCCATCAGTTGTCGACGGTGCTTCGTTACACATTGAAAAACGAGGAGGTGGTTACTTTGGCTCAAGAGCTTGAGTGTGTGCGCCCCTACTGTCAGATGATGAAGATTCGCTACGGTGACAACCTCCTATTCGACCATCATATCGAACATGAAAAATACGACAACTACTATGTTCTTCCCCTTTCAATCCAAGGGCTGAT
>Ga0310694_10004048_pt1 | contig 14240 bp, 19 predicted proteins | sample 174DNAGHGhighgp2_FD_203884 | JGI IMG/M metagenome (GOLD analysis project Ga0310694, IMG submission 203884) | Sheep rumen microbial communities from Palmerston North, Manawatu-Wanganui, New Zealand - 1742 DNA GHGhigh gp2 (v2) (version 2) | ecosystem: Host-associated > Mammals > Digestive system... | reverse complement strand
AACTTCGCTACGAGGACGATAATACTTGAATAAAAACGGTGTTTTTTCGTTTATTTCTGCTAACTTCGCAGGGTATGTGAAACTTTTAAAGAATAACGATTATGGCAAAACTATTAGTAGGTATCGACATCAATAATAAAGAAAGTAATCCAGACTTCACTATTGACTTGCCCGATGATGTGATAGAGCAGGTAGAATACATGTATAAGAGAGCTCTTAGGAAATCAGGTATGGATGAAGAAGATTTCGGGCCAACTTATTATGAGCAACTGAAAAAGGAAGATAAGGAATTGGCAGATATGCTTGAAACTGCCGTATATGTGGCTTTGGAATCTATTATGTATAGAGATAGCTTTAATGCCTGCGTACTTGCTATGGACACATTTCAAAAGCAAGACAGGGATGGTAACTGGTACCAAGTATTCTCTATCAGCAATACAATTGATATAGATATGACTGGGTTTCCAAGATTATTATAGGGATTGTTCTACTTTTACAATTTGGTCATTTACAATTATATTGTAGAGAGGGTATTATAGTATATTATTCTAAATGACTAAATTATAAAAATAATAAATGTATGAAAATAAGTTCTACAGAAAACATTGATTTACATGATAAACTCTTTAAGAATTGGGATAACTATGACAAATGGGCTCCATTCCTTAAAGAGTTTCAACAGCATTATAAATACAAATGTAATGGGATTATACCAGCTCTATTAGGCGTTGACATGCTATTTGTGAACGACGAACTGAAAGAAGAGTTCCTGGAATGGGTAAATCAAAAAATAAAGTAGAAGGGAAAAGTATGATTGAGTTTGATAGGGTAAAGGACGGTGATGAATACCAGTATATAGTCAATGGCGAACTGGCCATATGTGGGGATGATATGGCTATGGGTGTCATCAAAGACTGGGAGAATCGTTATAATGAGGTCGAGCATATCACGAATATATTAGTCTTTGATGATTGCGATAGATGTGTTGATGAACACCATGTTGTATATACAAAGGATGGGAAGCATTTGCTGAATTGCCTCAATACATTTAACGAAGCAGAATACACAGTAAGAGACGGAGTAACCACTATCTGTGATGATGCTTTTATGTGGAGAACCAATCAGGAACAGCGAATGACATTATATATACCACACTCAGTTAAGATTATTGGAGAAAACATCTTTGGTGATGGTGGTGGACGTATCATAATTAAACAGTAAGTCAATATGAATTTAGGTAAGTTAAAAAAGGTCTTGGAAGGCGTAAAGGCTACGAATGTCCGATTTGGTGGCTTTTGTGATGAATACAATTTGTTGCCTGAGCAATATCAGTTAGGCATTAGTGAAAATGGTAAGACTATTTGTATTATGGATAGTCCAGATGTAAACGGCATAGAGGGTGAAGTCTATGACCAAACAACCATGCTAAGCGAAATCATGTCATTGCCAGAGTCATACGATAACTATGATCTGTTCCTTTCAGGCGTAGAAGACACAAGTGAACGTAGCACTTCAATAGTCGTAAAGACTATCAAGGATGTACGTATTCTGAATACTCCAGGTGATGAAAGCCGAGTTGGTATATGTCTTTTAGGTCCTGTACGGAACCCTAACACTACTCCTGTTTACTATACAGAAATAGTCGTAGAGGACAAAAAGGCTCAAAAAGATTCCTTAATGAGTGACGAGTTTATTTCATTATTGGATGCTTATTTCCCCTTTCTTAATGGATACGACCATCTCTTTGATGTGGATGATGACCATGGGAAAGTGACAATTACTACGTATTCAGACCAAGCCCATTCTGATATGCTTTTGGCTATGCTTGATGGTCAATTCTCTGGCGTTTATTTCCGACGTGTCTGTTTAGATGGCACTGAATCTATCGGTTCTAGCCTTACAAATGACTGGAAAAAAAAGTATTGGAAGCCATATTTCCTGAAAGTTACCTTTGCCGACACTAGAGACTGCCAAACAAAATGCGGTACCCAAGTCTGTTGTTCCGACAACAGCGAGTATTTCATTTCATTGATGTTTGAGACAGAATCTGAGCGTGAAGAGTTTATTAAGACTCATAGGGATGAAATTAATGAAGACTTAGGAGATATAATCTACAAGTGGAACAAAGACGTTATCCCCCATATTATGCAATTGATAATTGGTCACACATGGATTTTTCCGTATCGTTAGGATTCATGTGTGCCGATAATGGGGAGTTATAAATAGTTTCCCTTCTTATAAAGCCAATCTTCGATGTTTGGGTTATACACTCTTTGTTTCTTCACGTCATTACTGTGAAGATTAACATCACATCCATAGAAAACAACATTTCCCAATTCGAAATCTTTTGTTTGAATTCGAACAATTTCTTTGCTGAAGTCTTTATTTTTCTTGTTCATCGTCTTAATTTTAATTGTTTGACATTCTTTTTAATCTATGATACTCTCTACTCTTACGCTGCACTTCTGCTTTGTGCTTTTCGTAGTGTCTCCGTGCGTACTCTCGTTTTTTAAGAGCTTTCACTTCTTCTGGAGACTTACCACAATACTCACCAAACGAATTCGGATATTGCTTGATTAAGGAAGTGAAAATGGCGGTTAAAACATCGACAACGATAGAATTTCCAGCCCTACCATATAAGGCGTTATCAGAAACCTTACGATATTTTCCATCAATAGTCATAAGATTGGTTACTTGTTCTTCTGTATATCCTTCCTTTGCTAATGCGTCATAAGGATGCAACATGCGATCAATATACATATCCTCAACTCCCATAAACCTGAGACATTCTTTTGGAGTCAGTTGTCTGATTCTCAGGTATTGACCATCTTTGAGATTGTCTATAATGGATAGAATTCTTTCACTACGATAGGGCTTCTTCTTAGCTTTAGGAGTTTGACTACATGGTTTTTCGTCTTTCAACTCTATTGGCTGAATCCCTTTTTCGCCTTCCCAGACTTCCACGACACATGGCAATCCTTCTTGTCTGCAACTGGCATAAGCGACCAAATTAGTACAACCACAACCTGTTTGCAAAGTTGGTATTGCTCCATTCTTTGTAAGTGGAGTAACTGTAGATGATATTTTCCTAGTAAACTGACTTGAAAAATATTTTGTAGGATGGTCAAGTTCGTGTTTAACGGAACATGTATATCCATCACAAGCATTTCGAAGAAGATCAATATAAGTATTGACCATCTCAACACTTAGATAATACTTGTCCTCAACATTGTTTTCCAAAAGATTCTCTGGTTTTACAGTTAACTTCTTAGCTTCAGGCCATTGAAAAGTGAAGTCCTTTTCATTATCTATACGCATAGAAATCATGAAAATTCTATTTCGATTTTGAGGTACTCCATAATCTGCGGCACAAAGCACCTTGAAGAAGCTTACATAACCATAACTGGCTATTGTTCTTGCCCACTTTATCAAAGTCTTTTCGTTTTCTGGGTCCAAATAGCCCTCAACATTCTCCATAATAAGCCATTTCGGGCGCTTACATGCTATCGCTCTTTCAACAGCCCAAACTAAAGAAGACTTTGTTCCGGAGTCTTGTTCAAAACCTTCACGTCGTCCTGATCTGCTGGCACTTTGACAAGGACTTGAATAGAATAGAATATCAAAGTCTGGTATTCCCGGCCAGTGAATTTTCGTCACGTCAGGATAACATCTGTCCGCATATTCTGGGAAAGTAAGGTTGTGAATACGCTGAACATTTTGGTCATTATCACTCCAACCAACAAGTATGGCTTTGAAAAGTTTCTTGATTTTCTTAACAGCTTTAATAAGTCCCATTAACTGTGAATCGTACCCACTAAATAGGGTGAAAATTTTAATCTTTTTCATATGATTTCGTTTTAAATGTTTATAATTAGCCTGAAAGCTTTTGGGGGCTTTCAGGCGTTTGGTTAATAATTAGGCGGCCAAGTTTGGCAAAGAGTTCACGTAGTTCTCAATAGTATCGAGACTTACAGCATTTGCGATAGATTCTCGTGTCTTATTTGAGAGAGCCGCACATATCAAAAGTTGCTTTGTAATTGAGCATACACTGTTTCTTAGAGCTATGTTGTCGGCATAGTCGCTAATTTTCAGTTCTTTTGAGATGCCAGATGGTAAGTAAAATGTTATCTTGTTGTCGCTCAAAGTCGTTGTAACAACATCGTTTGTCAGAGACTTAATTTCGGATTCTAATGAGCAGCACTTCATTTTCAGGTAGAAGCGGATGTCTTCTGATGTTGTCGTATATGTCATAATTGTTGAAGTCATGGCCTGTACCACCTCTGTAAATGTACGATGTCCATTTGTTAATGTTGGAGCCTCTTCAATGACAGGAGTGTCATTATGTACTTGGCTTTTGGCAATACTCACTTTGGGCTGATCTGTATTCGATGCGGAAAGAATCATTTCCTGACCTCTATTATACATGTCCATGATAGCATTTTCCAATTTGTAGTAATTAAGCTTCCCTGGTGCCTTTCTCCACTTGTTCGATCCGTTAAACAGGTAGTCAGAGGACTTGCAATGGGATGCACAGTAAAGCAAATCATCATGCATACTGCAATGTTTGTCGTCTGTTGGATTACCGGAAGCCAGTTTCTTGGTGATGGTAATCATGTTCAGAGACACATCCTGTATGGCTTTCGTGAATGTATCGTTGTCAGTATCCTTATTAATAATGGCCGTCTCTTGTACTACTTTAGCCATTTGGCGTGCAGAAGTATTGGAGAGGCATAGGAAGTTGACGTTCTCCTGTGTGAGAATGTTGTTGTCAATGAAAGTGCTTGCGTTAGACTTAATGTTGCCTGCCAGGGCACCTTCTTCATAATTGCGGAATTTTTCTTTTGTCTGTTTCATGTCTGTATTATTAGTTGTAAATGAATATGTGTTTTTGAAATCTGTTATAGAGATAGTTTTCGAGACATCTTTCCCCTCGTAAATGGAAAAGCGTATCTTTCCGTTCATTTTTGGCACACCCTCATAGACTATACTGCCGTTCATGTCAGAAATGGAAAGAGATGTTCTACTGCCTGAGACACCTTGCGATAAAAGAGAATCGTACTCGTTAAGTGTGGCTGTATAAGCTGTTTGAGCATCCGGGTAGAATCTTATTGGACTACCCGTCTTGCCAATTCTGAGATATGCAAAGTATCCGTTCGGATAGTTCATATACTTTGAGATATTTTCTTGTTCGTTGGCATGAGACTTTGAAGAAAGTTTCAGGGTGCCACCCTCTTTGTTGCTCGTTGTAGGTTCACTATATGTCGGAACCTTCGTTCTATTCTTATTTGTCATTTTATTATTTTTTGTGGACTCTTTCAAAGCAATCAAGGAGAGTGTGCACCCTGCTCCTCAAAAGCCTTTACTTAAGTCGGTTAATAACTCGCCGTTTTGGCCAAAAGCCAGTTAACGGCATTTTTGTCGTAGTCATATGTAGTTTTGACTAAAGTGTAACATGTTACCATTCTCATTATGAAGTCTGGGACTTCGTTATTATTGATGAATATTCCTATGGTGATTTGTTGCTTTTCATACGCTTATATATTAATAATAAGGTGTATAACGAGGGGAACACCTTACACCCCTGCCAAAATTTGGACAAGCATTATCCTGCCCCCATATTGTTGGGGGAAGTAAATACTATTTTGTTTTGAATTAGAATTTATGCAGCTAGTAGCAGGTCCAAGTCCATATAGTATTTTTGGTATGTACGACGAACACTTTCAATAGTCCTTTCGGCCATAAATGACCAAGCACCATTACAGCCAGCCTCATAGAGTTTCATGCCTCTTTTGAAGTCTGGGTACTTCAAAAGAAGTGCTTCTATGGCGCTGTCATCTCTGCGAGACTTCATATAGACGTCGATGCCACCCGCTTTTATGATAGCTGTTCTGAACTTCCTCCAACCTATTTTACGATTGGACTCCTCGTCAATAGTCACCACTTTATTATTAATAGTGGACTTTGAGGCTGTAGTGTTTGGCGCCTTGTCTGATGGAGTCTCAGATTTAATTTGTGACTTCTCAACAGAACGTACCTTCTTCAATTCCTTAAGAGTGCCATCATCCATTTTGCGGAATACGCGCACCTCTTGCTTGCCTCTTACGGTCTTTACCACCAGAGCGCTGATCATAAAATCATCACTCTTAACTATTACACTCACCTTCTTTTTTTTAGAGTACATAAATCTCATAATTTATTTTTTTAATTTATTAATAATTTAATTTTTTATTTACTGTCCTGTTATATGTCACTTTGAAAAAAAAGTTTGGATTTTGCGATGAAAAAATAGATATTTTGTAAGCGGCTTTAATTTGCATTAAAGCTAAATAGTTAATAATCAGTGTTTTGTGGACATTTTTATTTTTGAAAAATATTTTATTTTTTTTCTGAGAGTCTAGATTCTTAGGTTCGAGACTTAACTCTTCAAGTCTCAGTTTAATCTTTTAGGTTAATTCGATACAGAAAAAGCGTATCACTAAATCCTGAAACAAGATTAAAGTGATACGCTTTCTATTGTGATACGATAATAAAGAATAAAACTGGGGCTCGCGCGCGTGCATACATTATATTTAATATAAACATGACTGAATAAGATGGAGCATTGTTCAGGCAAAAGGATGGAACTGCGCTATAATATTTGTTATTAGTAATAATAGCAATAAAAAAAATTAAAGAAAAAATGAATATTAAAAGTAATTTTAAATTTGAGATTAGTATTTCAGAGAGGGCGTATAGCGCCAAGCCGAAAAGTGAGGACTATAAAAGTATGAAGTTCCACAAAGTTATCGTTAACCCAACTCTGTTTCTGGAGTATATCAGGTTGGGATATTCCTATTGTCATGTGTATAAGAATGATCATCGTTCTAATGCTGATTTCTTGTATACCTATTTCGTCAGCATTGATGTTGATGATAGTAAAGTGTCATTGGCTAACTACCTTGAAAAACCATACATGAAGCCAACTTTTGCTTATACGACATTCTCCAACAAAAAGAATGGATCATACTCGTATAGACTTATTTATTGCTTCTTGGAGCAGATTGATGCTCAAATGTACGAGCCATTGTATAAGAGCATATGTTCATATGTAGGCTTAGCAAACACAAAAGATAACTGTGGTCGTGTATTGTCTCAGTTAATGAATGGTAATTCCCAGCCAGATATGGAGTATTTCTTGTCTAATAGAATCTATGATGTTTCAGACTTTGTACAAATTAGTCATTTACGATTATATTGTAGAAGGGGTATTGAGTATAATTCTAAAAGACTAAATTGTAAAAAAGATAGTGATAATAGTATTAATAACAAGATTATTAATGATCTTAATAGACTGGAATTACCTGTATTCTTGGCAGAGTATGCTTGTTTGGGTATTGTTGAACAAACGAAGTTAGACTATAATGAAGATGGCTATTGCTTGATTCCAGATACTTTCATGAAAGTCTTTAATAGAATTATTTGGTCTAATAAGCATGCACGTATCAGCAAGTTTAAAGATGGAGAAGGTAGGCGTAAAAGATTGTTTGCTGATGCCTGTATTATCCGGAAGATTGAGCCAGACATAACATTTGAAAAGCTACTCTATAATCTTGTCTATCGTAGAATGAGATACTACGATAATAGAGATAATGTACTTACAAATAAGGTTCTGGTAGAGAAAGCTATGTATGTTTTAGATTTACCTTTAAGCGACTTGGATGTTTTAGAGCCAACTAAACATGGAAAGTTTACGACCAGCAAAGAGTATTGTAATGCACACAATTTGAACAGAGTAAGCTATGCGCGTAAAGTTCAGAAAGACTTGAATTACTAGAGTATTGGCGAATGGTATGACTTAAATAAGAGTACATCTGAGAACTATGAGTATGCCAAATAGAATGGTATCAAAGTCGGATTGACAACGCTAAAGATGTTCTGTAAAGAATATGGCATAGATACTAATCCTCATTATAGGCCCGTTGAGACTTGGTATAACCCTGCAATATCGGTAAAGACCAACCTACAAAATGCGATATAGCAAGGAATAAAAGTCTCTGCATCATGCTTATATCAGTATTGTAAAGCCAATGATATTGATCCAAAAGGAACTCATTAATATATATCCCCGGTTCTGGCACTAGCTCAGAATCGGGGATAAATACTTAAAATCAAAGAAGTGATATGGACGAACTAAAGAAGTCGATAATGTATTTAGAGCATGGAAATGAGCTCGTTGTTTCAAAAATAAGAGTGTTGATAGACTCGCTAATCAAATATCAGGAAGGGACTTTGCCTACTGATGATATGCTGTTTGATTCATTCTATACGCGCCTGATAAAATACAATGGCTAGTTGAACTTCGATAACTATATAATTGTTTTTGAGCGCATACATTATTCCAAGTGTATGACACTCAGATGGCACTCTATTGGTATACCGGTTGAATTTGCTTACCGCTCTATAGCCAAAGAGACCATTGATAGCAGAGAAGTCTTGATACAATTCTTATCAATCTTTATGGATACTACTGGCATTATAGCCACCCCAGCATGGAAGATACTAGAGATATTTAATGACTCAGAAAACCCAAACAAGTCGCAAATAGAAAGAAACTTGTGGCGTGCATATAGACGTTCAGTAAGTCCCATCTGTTATATATAGTCCCATAGCCGGCTATTACCAATCTATTGTAAAGAACATGCTGAAAGAATAGCGGACTTATATAACCAACAAGAAGAGACTGGTTGCCAGAATAAAATAGACTTATTATTGGTCCCTTCTACAGACAAAAATGAAAAACTCGCATATAATCTGGGATAAAAAAATGATTATATGATGAAAAAGTATTTTAAAAAGGTGGAAAGCATTGAAATAGATGCGCTTTTGGGCGAATTGGATAATATTGAGACTTGTCTTGATAAAGTCTCTGCTCCAGGTGAAATAAAAGTGTATAATAAGACAAATATTAATTCTGTGCTTGGGGTAAATGAAAAACTATTGAGGCGGTACCGTTATGATGGGAAACTGTCATATACAAAAGTAGGAGACCACTATTGGTATACACAAAATGACATAGATGAGTTCATGGCTAAGCATCATCGCAAACCATTTGCATGATTTTTTTAGCAAAAAATAGACAAAAACGGAAATCTCTCATATAATAGCAAATAATTGTAATAATATGAGAGAGAATAAAGAATATTTGTTGATTGAGAAAGATGTGTGGGAGAGTGTTTGTAGTAGAGTTGCTGCACTCTCTCAGAAAATTCGTGTGTATGAGCAGAGTCACCAACCTGCCCCTGATTATTATAATAATAAAGAGGTTCGAGAGTTGTTAGGCGTGGATGACAAAATCATTCGCAAGTATCGTGATCGGGGACTTCTTGGCTATATAGTAGTCGGTGATAAGTTTTGGTATAGTCAAGGAGATATTAAGGACTTCTTAAACAGAAACAGACATGAAGCCTTTGCTAAATAAACTGCAAAGGCTTTTTATATTGGGGAAATGGCATTATCTAAAAGAGTGGTTGCTACGTTTTAGCATCTCACAACCATAGACAAAAGCCTGTTTTTTATAGTATAAAAAGAAAAAAATATTAGAAATATGAAAGTAAAAATTGATATAAGTCCAGCGTATAATAATCGTTTTATTATCATGAATGCTGATATGAATTTCATTTTGGACGATGCGCAAGGATATGGTTTCTCAACTTATGTGAAAGCATTGGAGTATGCAAAAGTCAAATACAGAAACAATAAAAACATAGAGATAATAGACGAGTCTCCAGTTTCTGAGAGTCTTTTCTAAAGTCTCGGAAACATACTCAATTAAGGAAGATGTATATCGCGGCCAGATTATGTTACAACATACATGTCAGGCCGCTTTCCCTTTTTTATCCTCCAAGGATTGTAAGGAAGATGAGTATCATCTTTTATGACGAGGAAGCATATTTTGAAAAGATTTCTTGGAGATTTAAAAGAGAATATGTACCTTTGTGGGCAGATAAACAAATAGACTCGTAAGAATATGAATATGCGATTCGCGGACTTTTACGTCCAAATACAACGATCAATAAATGAAGTGGTTAGTACAACTGCTTGGTTTTCAACTACGTCGCTACATTTCAACGAGGATGAGTATTAAAGTCTTGTTTGAACTTAACAATCTGAATATCAACGGGATGAAAGAAAATAATTCTTTTGTCCCGTTGGTGTTTTATATGACGAAAATAGCTGAAATTCTATTATTTTGGCTGTTTTCAGCAGATTTCGGTTTTGAAATTTGCTCAAATCAATTGCTTTTATTACCTTTGCAACAGTTTTCGATTGACAAATGGTTTTAAAATGAAACAGGCATTGATAGGCAGAGAACGCGAAATAGAGCTTCTGCAAGAATATCTAAGGACAGAAAAGTCGGAGTTTATTGCCGTCTATGGTCGACGACGTGTCGGAAAGACATACTATATACGTCAAGTTCTTGGAAGTCAGGCTTGCTTCTCAATGACAGGTATGGAAAATGCCGACATGGGAGACCAACTGTTGAATTTTTACTTTTCATTGCGCATGGTCTGGCCGTCGGCTACGCATCCGAAGTCATGGATAGAAGCCTTTTATCAACTCCAGTGCTATCTTGAAAGCTTGCCAGAGGGGAGAAAAGTCGTTTTCATTGATGAACTACCTTGGATGGATACCACGCGTTCGAAATTTATCGCGGCTTTGGAGAGGTTTTGGAATGGGTGGGCTGATGGCCGTAGTGACATCAAACTTGTCGTCTGTGGCTCAGCCACCTCATGGATGATAGACAACATTATTAATAACAGAGGTGGACTTCATAATCGCAGAACCCATCAGATATATATCGCTCCTTTCACATTGGCAGAGAGCCGTCGTTATTTCAAGTCATACGGCTTTGGCTACCGTGAAAAAGAGATAGCAGAATGCTACATGGTGATGGGTGGAGTGGCTTACTATTATTCACTGATGAACCCGGATGAAAGTGTGGCACAGAATATTGACCGCCTGTTTTTCGCTTCAAATGGTGAACTGACTAACGAGTTCGACAATCTGTATCGCTCCCTTTTCAAGAAAGCCGGCGACCATATATCTATTGTTACAGTATTGGCCAAAAAGAGCAAAGGTTTGACTCGCAGGCAGATTCTTGAGCATAGCAAGTTAAACAACAACAAGAAGTTTACAAAAGCGCTGGAAGAACTCGAAAAGTGTGGCTTCATCCGAAGCTATATTCCCTTTGGTGAGACCAAGCGTGACATTCTTTTCCAACTGACAGACGCTTTCACGCTGTTTCACTTCCATTATATCAAAGAAAACAAGTATCAGGATGAAGCCTTCTGGACAAACTCCCTCAATAGCGGGAAGTATCGCGCGTGGAGTGGCTATGCTTTTGAGATTCTGTGTCTGAACCATATCCGGCAGATAAAACAAGCTCTTGGCATCTCTGGCATTCAAAGCCGTGCTTGCTGCTGGAGCAGTAAGGGTGACGATGATCAAAAGGGGGCACAAATCGACTTGATTATCGACCGTGCTGACCATACAGCCAATATCTGTGAGATGAAGTTCTCGCGCTCAGAGTATGAAATCACAAAGTCTGATGCTGCAGAGTTGGATAACAAATTGGAGGCATTTATCCGGCAGACAAACACTCGCAAATCGTTAATGCTGACATTGATTACTACCTATGGTGTCAAGAAAGGGAAATACAGCGGTGATGTGCAAGCCCAACTTACCCTTGACGATTTGTTCAAACTTTGAAGAGTGAGGTGTACTGATTTGGATACTACACAGAAAACTACACAGAAAAGTACATTGAAAGGTACAAGGAAAGCGATTGTGGGTATTATAATGGATACTCCATCTGTAACAATACCACAAGTAGCTTATTATTGCGCCTTCTTTGCTGCCAAAGACATGGAGGAGAAACGTCAGCAAAGCCGAAGGCACTACATGTATAACACCTGAAACCTGCAAAATCATAAAGAATGCTATATTTTTTATGATGTTCGTTGAAATATGCAGGAAAATGATTATCTTTGTAGCCGCTAACTCACGCCGAGCCGACATCGCCATGTTGTCGTAGCGGCTATAGGGAGGGAGCACTACATTTTGGAAATGCGTCGCTGACGCTTTGTTTTTGGCTATTCGAAACTACCACAATCGAATTGGTTGTCAAGAACATAGCAGAGGTTGGTGCTGCGGGTAGGTATAGTAGTCGTGTGGCCACCTGCGCAAACCACGATGACAAGACCGTCGCCGTACACAACGGCATTGACCTTACACCGTTTGCCACCACCCCTACTGTCACACGACAGCAATTGGGATATAGTGACGAGGACTTCATCCTCCTATTCAGTGGTCGTCTCGTGCCAGAAAAGGGCATTCTCGAAGTGATTGAAGCCATGCGCATGCTAAGTGACGAACCGCAGATAAAGCTGATGGTCATGGGTAGCTCGTTTTACGGCAACGCTATAAAGGATGATCCTTTCATCAGCGAGCTGAAGTCAAGGGCTGAGGGTCTGGAGGACAGAATCCGTTTTACGGGATACGTCCAGCATGAGCTGATGGCGGACTACCTGCGGCTGGCTGACGTGGCCGTCATACCCTCCACATGGAACGACCCCTTCCCCACCACTGTTCTGGAAGGTATGGCCGCAGGGCTGCCCATCGTCACCACCGACCGTGGCGGCATCCCCGAAATGGTAACGCCGCAGAATGCCATCGTCCTGCCGTTCCCCGGCGACCTGACGGGTGGCTTGGCTCGCGCTATCCGCCACCTCTATCAACACAGGGACGAATGTCGGTCTATGGGTGAGGTGTCGAAACAGTTGTCGCAGCAATACACAAAGGAAATCTATGCCCGGAACTTCTTCGAGGTTTTAAACAGTATTGCCTGATGAACGTATTTAAAACAAATAACCTCTGGTTGGTCTTGACATTGTGTGGGCTGAACTTGTTTGTCATGCACTATTCAGCCCTGTTCACCGGTTGTGTGGACGGGGAGATGAATATCACAACTATAGTCGACAACATTGTGGGCGTTGGCAGCGATGTCATTATTTTATTTCTTCTGGCATACGGCATAACAATGAAGCGGTTAAGGCCGGCACTTGTGATAACATTCTGCATCACACTGCTTTGAAATGACAGGGGACTGTCCCTTGTCACACCACTAAGAAACATCTGCCAGAACAGCCCTACATTGAGGGAATACAGAGATTCAGTCTGCGTGACAGGATACTGAGAGAGGTGGCCCTAAACGTCATCATCCACCGCGAGTACAGCAGTGCTTACCCGACGACGTTTACGATTTATCGTGACCGCATCGTTACCGAGAACTGGAATATTCCATTCGTCTATGGTCACATCGACCTCCAGACAATGCGTCCGCATCGTAAGAACCCCAAGATAGCTAACGTATTCTCTCAAATGGGTATCGTTGAGGAACTTGGCAGTGGAATAAGGAAGATGTTCAAGCATACGCCGCTCTATGCTAATGGCAAAGAACCCATCATAGAAGAGCAGGATGTATACCGTATAGAAATCCCTTATGTTCCTACTTTACAGTCCACAGATGGCGAAAGTGGACAGAAAAGTGGACCAGAAAGTGGACCAGAAAGTGGACCATAAACTACCCAGAAAAGAATAATAAAACTTCTGACAGATAATCCGAACATAACATCAAGGCAGATTGCTGAGAATCTGAAAATGGCTAGAAGTGGAATCAGCAAGCACCTTCATTTACTACAAGAGTCTGGTAAAATTAAGCATATAGGCCCAAATAAGGGGGGCCATTGGGAAGTGGTAGGGGATTAAAAATCCAATTATACAAATTTGCGTAACGCATTTTTGTATAATAGGCATAATATCTGCCTGTCACAACTGTTCGTATTTTCCGAACGGTTCTCTATCTGTCTATCTTCCTGAACTGCTAAGAGGTGCAGTTAAGGCTGTTGTTGATTATATTCAGTCTGGCTATCGTAAATGCTTCACTTCCTTTCTTGAAATCTGATGAGTGTGAGCGAGTAAAAGGACAACTTTGCTATATCGTTCAGGACATGAAGGAAGAACGACAACAAAACCTAAGCCGTAGATTCCACATGTAATGCTCCGAAAAACAAACCTGCCAGCTGCAAATACTGGCAGGTTTGTAAAAATGGAGTTAGTAGCTTAGCTACTTTTTATCGTGAGTATTTACCGACAACCAACGAACCATTTGTTTTTTGTTTATTCGAAATTCTTTAGCTCTG
>Ga0310694_10004047_pt1 | contig 14241 bp, 7 predicted proteins | sample 174DNAGHGhighgp2_FD_203884 | JGI IMG/M metagenome (GOLD analysis project Ga0310694, IMG submission 203884) | Sheep rumen microbial communities from Palmerston North, Manawatu-Wanganui, New Zealand - 1742 DNA GHGhigh gp2 (v2) (version 2) | ecosystem: Host-associated > Mammals > Digestive system >... | reverse complement strand
GCTCGCTGTTGCGCATCACATTGACGTGGAACAACCGCCCGCCATACAGGTCAAATGGGGTGACCAGGCGTGACTTTTCCTGCTCTATATCTTCGATGTCCTCGATGTCGAGGGCCCATTGCTCACGATCCATGTCGAGCGTCTGCATCGGCTCACCTTCATCATTCAACTCGATGCGGGTGAACAGCGTCGGATGCGCCTTGAAGGCTGTCTCAATGGCATCGAGCAGCTGTTGCGGGTCCAACGAACGGTCTAACTCATAAATATAAGGAAGATTGTAATAAGGCTCTCCCATGTGGGTTGCACTTTCCACATAGATACCATACTGTGATTTGGTTAATGGTGCTGACTGTCTCATCTCAAAATATTGCCTTTTATCTTTTATTTCTTATCTCTAAACTACCACTTGGTGGTGAAAATGCGCGGTGTCACAATCAGTGAAATCCAGCCCCAGCGCAGGGTGCTGTCCTTGGTCAATCGCTTGAGGCTCTCCATCGTCTTGCTGCCATTCATGAGAGAACCGCCCAGCGAGATTCTCACGTCGCGTGCGATGGCGTAGGATGCCTGCAACTCCACCTCGTGGCCCAGGGTCATGTCCTTATCCTCGAGGTGGGTGGCTGTGGCTAAGTAATGATAACTGGCGCTCAAGGCAAGACCCTTGAGGGGGGTGACCTGAACACCGATGTAGGCGTTCTGCAGACCGGGAGTGAAGCCATTCAGATAGGTGCTCACATAGAAGAAGTCCATAGCGCCATAGAACTGGTGATGGGAGCCATAGACGGTGCTGAAGCCCTTGATGACTTTGTGCTGAGACATGCCAATCTGTCCAGCGTCTGGAACGGCAAAATTCTTGTCACCGCTCAAGAAGTCATACCCTGCAGTGATACTATACAGGTCTTTAGGCTTGAAAGTGGCCTTGGCACTCGCCATCCAAGCGTCGATTCTCACATTATTCTCGTTGTGGCCGAACTGGTGGTAGTAGGATGCCGACACTGCCCACTTCTTGGAGGTGAAGGACAGGTAACCACCCAGCAAGTGCTGGAAGAAGGTCTTGTCCAGGAAATTCTCCTTGGTGCTCTGCATGCCGATGTTCATGAACAGCACCGACACACCCAGCGGGACGCGCCCCACGTCATAGTGGTACCATAGCGTGTGCATCGTCTTGTAGGGTTGGGCTCCGTAGCGGTACTGCGAGTAGCCGGTGGTCAGCACCTCGGCGTTCTGGTTATAGGCAACGATGGCGTGGGCCTTGTGACCATGGCCCTCATAGCCCAAGCGCAGCACGTCGTGGGACTGCGAGGCCATCGCCCAATCGTCGGTGCCGATGATGCGGTCGTCATCATAGCTCAGGGCAACTCGTCCCACTTGGGCAAACAGACCCTGGCGTGACGTGAATTTCACCCACGACTCATACAGGTTGAAGGATCCCTTGCCCTCTTGACCCCACACGCCGGAATGCTGTGGTGTGACATGAGCCTCGAGCCAGTCGCGCTTGTAGTGGATGGGCAGGCGCATGCGGCTCAACAGGAAGTTTGACTTGCCGGGCTTCGGGGCTTCGGCCTCATCGTCAAAGGGGTCGCTCTCGTCTACATACATCCCGCCATAGCGCGACTCGCCGCGACCCATGAACTGGAAGTCGATACTGAACTCGTTCTTCTTGACGGTCGCAGTGTCGGCATCTGTCTGGGCAGCAACGGGCATTGCCGTACATATCATGGCGGCAATAAGGCAACCCCTGATGATCTTAAACTTGTGCATGTGGTGGCTGCTGCTGTTACTCAAATTCAAACAGGTTGATGAACCCCGTGATCTTGAACACGTTCTTGATGTCGTCGTTGACGTTGCGAAGCACAACCTTGTGCCCCTTGGCCTTGGTCTTCTTGAGCACGTCAAGCAGGATGCGCAATCCGCTCGATGCGATATACTCGAGTTCCTTGCATTCAAACGCGATGTCTTTCCCGTCACCCTCGGTGATGGGCTTGAGTGTCTGCTCGGCCTCGATGGCTGCAGCAGTGTCGAGAGAGCCAACCATGGTTACCAGAGTCATCTCGTCAAGTTCTTGAATTGTCGTTTTCATAAATTTGTTATGTCTTTATTGATGATTATTATGGTTATTATCTCTTGTCGTATCCTTTTTTGAGTGTGAGCACGTTTTTACCCTCGATGCGCTCATAGTTGATGGAATCCATCAATTGCTGCACCAGCAGGATGCCCAGGCCTCCAATGGGGCGTTCCTCGGCACTGAGTGTGGTGTCGGCTTCGCTCTTCAAGGTCGGGTCAAAGGCCTTGCCCTCATCGGTGATGATAAACTTGATAGCATCATCAGTGCTTTGAGCGTTGATGATGACGGTGCCCTGAGTACCAATGGGATAGGCATAATTCATCACATTGACCACTGCCTCCTCGACGGCGAGCATGATCTGAGACACCATGGACGGCTCCAGGTTTAATCGGTTGCAGGTCGATTTGACAAAATCGTTCAACTGCGGCACCTGGCGCACGTCGTTGTCCAGCGTGATGGTCTCGTGCAAGACTTCGTGTTCTTGTTGCATCTGGTATCGTAGCGTGAGCATGGTCAGGTCATCGCTCTGTTCGGCACCGCTGGTGAAGCGGTGGACCGCATCGAGCATGGCGCTGGTGAACTGCATGGGGGCGAGCCCGCCCTGGTCGAGGGTGGCACGAGCGGTGTCGATGACGCGTTGCAGGCCGAACATGTCGTGCTGGGTGTTGAAGGCCTCGGTCAAGCCGTCGGTAAAGAGGAACAGCGTGGTGTCGTTCGTCAACTGGAGCTGCTGCTGGGCATACTTGATGTCGTCAAACACGCCGATGGGCATGTTGGCATCGACGGGCAGCGTCTTGACCTCGCCGCTGATGAGCAGGGGCGCGTCGTGGCCGGCATTGCAGTAGCGCAGGCGTCCGGTGGGCAGGTCGAGCACGCCGATGAACAGCGTGACAAACATGTTGGCCTTGTTGCCCTCGCAGGCCACCTCGTTGATCGAGCGCATGAGGTGGGCCGGGTTGCTCTCGTAGCGGGCAAAACTGCGGAAGAAAGAATGCACCACCGCCATTACCAGCGACGACGGGACCCCCTTGCCGCTCACGTCGCCGATGCAGAAGTAGAGTTTCTCGTCACGGATGAAGTAGTCATACAGGTCGCCGCCCACCTCCAGGGCTGTCTCCTGGGTGCCGATGACATCAATGTCGGGCCGATGGATCTCCTGTGAAGGCAGCATCTCGGCCTGGATGTTGTTGGCGATGCGCAGTTCGCTCTTGGTGCGCTCCTTGTTGAGCGTGGACTCGTTGAGCCGTTGCACGTTGCGGTTGTAGCGGTACAGGATGAATCCCAGCAGCGAGAAGCCCGCCAGCAGCATCAACAGCAGGTTGTGACGCATGTGCCTCAACTTGCCGTACACCTCGTGGTCATAGCAGACCATGACGACCAACCAGTGAGGATCGCCGCGCATGAAGGCATAGTAGGCATAGCCTGTCTCTCCCTGCTCGTTGCTGAACTCGATGATCTTGCTGTGACCCGAGCTGCTGCTTTTGCGCTCATAGGTGGTGTCATTGATCATCTTGACGACAATATCCACGTCGTCCTGGCTGGCATGGCTTGAATCGGGCTGCGAGATGAGGCTGCCATCCTCGGCCAGCAGCAGGAAGAATGTGGACGGGAAATTGTGCCTGGTGTTCAGGGTGTCGATGATGCCCTGGGTGGACATGTCGATGCCGAAGGCGGCAACCGTCTGTCCGTCAGTATCGAGGATGGGTACGGTGAAGGTCGTCACCTGCTTGCCGCTGGCGTTGCCGTCCACATAGGGGTCACTCCAGCTCAAGGTGTCGTTCACAAACGTGTCGTGGTAATACTCGCGGGTGGTGTAGTCGTGGGCTCTCCCGCCCAGTTGCTCGGTGATGATGGAGTCGCCACGGCGGTAGCACACGGGCTCAAACAGCCGGCCGCGGCTGGGGTAGTAGTCGGGACGGAAAGCCACAAAGCTGCTCATGACGTCCTTGTTGGTGCTCACCAGGCGCTTGATGATGCCGTAGATGTTGTCGGGACTATCAAGCTGGCGCTGGATGGGCCACTGGTAGTTGTGGACCATCCTCTCGTTGGCCTTGAGCATGCTCTTGACGCGTAACGACTTGATGGTCAGCTCGCTCTCGATGCGGTAGTCCAGCTCTTCCTCCATCAGGCGATGGGTGTATTGATACTGCACTAACGATATGAGCTCGATCAAAAGCACCGCAATAATAATAGTAGCGAGAGCTGGAAGTGCCCGTCGATACTTATTTATTCTTATAGTATCAAAGAAGCCGGCTATTTTCATGAGGCAACTTTTGGTTAATGCGGCGTGAAATTATTGCAATGGTGTCTTGAAATATGAACTTTGAGTTTTTGACTTTAGCGTTAAGTAATTACTAAATTACTAAACCAACCTGCAAATATCGGTAAAATTCTTGATGTAAGCAAGACTTTTGAACAGGAAACCTCTCTATAAAGGGCTATGAACCATCATCTTGACTGAAAATGCAGCGAAAAGAAATTGGCCGCTCCTCGCATGGGGGCGGCCAATTGGATACTTGAATTATTTTGAATTATGAACCGATGGCAACTTTAATAGTGTTGACGTGTCCGTCGCAGCGTCCTTGCAGGATATAGATGCCGCGTTCGAACTGGTGCAACCCGATACTACCCTTGCCTGTTGCAAGAACCTGGCCATTAATGTTATAGACAGTGATAAGGCCGGGATAGGTCGCTTCTTTTCCGTTGACGTTAATCAGCGGCGCACTATCTACAACGTTCTCGATGATGGTTGCCTGATCCTCTATGACCTCGGTGGAAGTGATGGTGAAGTAGTAGTCACGGTTTGCGATAATGTCATAGTCGGGCAACTGCAAGCCGTTGTTCCAGTTGTTGAAAATCAGGTGATAAAAACCACCGTTGTCATCGAGCAGGAACACTTTGTAGTGGTTGCCGTCCACAATGGAGTCGCCCACGCTGGCCTCACCTGGCCATGCGCCGAAGAGTTCGCTGTCTCCCCAAGCATACAGGCCCAGGGCATCCCAACCCGTCAAGTCATTGACAAAGATATAGTGCTGCGAGGCGGGAATCTTGGGCAATTCGCCCTTGATGGTGAAGTCGTCAATGCCAAGAGCCATGGCGCCCTGTGCCGCATCTCCGCTGGCAACACTGATGTTCCATGCCAGATAGAGGTCGCAGCCACGCGAAATCTTAGTGCCGAGCGCGCCACTCACAGGAACGGTCTCGCCAGGAACTTCGTCATAACCAATTGTCTCGCCATCGGGAGCGAAATAGGTGTAGAATTGGTTGCCTGCACTGGTCCAGTTGCGGCCATCGATTGAGTAATACAGCTGCACTGCAAATCCGGCGCTGTTGTTACCCTTGCGGTACTTCTCGACATTGTAGTTGATATTGACGTTCTCGATGTCCTTCGTGCCATTGTTGAGCAGGTGGGCATAGACGTTGACACATCTTGTGCCATTAGCCACGCCCGTTGAAATGCCACCCAGGGCACGGTCGTCGCCGGCATTGTCGCCAAAGTTCCAGGTGCCGTTCTTGGCGTTGCTGGGCAGGCTCACACCGCCACTGTACATCGTCTGGTCGTCGGCTTGGTCATAGCGGCCCACGGTGCGCGGTGCGGTGAGGATGCGGTCAATGCGCCATGCTGCGGGCAGTGTGGCTGTGGCGTCGTCGCCCATCACATCAAAGTTTTGGCTGGCGCTCAGCACATCCTCGTTAAGTTCGATGGCAGGATAGGTAACTACCTCGGTCAGGGCAGTTGCCACTTTGACGGTAGCCGTCTGGGTGAAGTCACCGGTTGTGGCGGTAACGGTGTACTCGCCGTTGGTGCCGTTGCTGGTGAATACTTGGTTAGCATCAATCTCACCACCGTCGGTCAAGGTCATTACCACAGGCTCGGGCGCATCGATTTCCATGCCGAACTGGTCACGCACGGTCACCTTGTAGTGTACCTGTCCGGCCGTGTGGTCAACGTAGTTGGAGAAACCGTTCAGGGCGCGACTGGCATAGCCACGCATAGCAGCTGCATCGGTAGCAGTTATTCCACTGGGAGCCCAAGTGATGTCCATCGGGTCAACGCCGTAGATGAGGCCATATTCCATGGCAGCGGCCATATAGGTGGCCTTGAGCGTCGGATGGCGGTCATCGAGGAACCAGGTCAGAGTGCCCTCACTGCCTTCCAGGTCAAAGACTTCCTGATATGCCACACCCACGGGGCACAGTGTCACACCCAGGTCAAGGGCTACATCTTGATAGTTCTTGACAAATGTTGAGTTGAAGGCGGTGTAGTTTGCCCAGTCACCACTGTAGGCCCAGTTGATGGGAACGATGATGATGGCATTGGGGTTGGGGCAGTACTCGCGAATGTAGTCTACCCAGCGCTTGACATTGGCGCGGAAGGTCTCGATATCGGTGCGGGGAAGCGAACTCTGCTCCTGCAGGATGATGTGGCTCCATGCCTCGCTGCGCACGAGCATCTTGGCACCGGGATTGCCGTCCTCGGCCACGCCGTCACCCTCGTCCCAATGGGTTTTGAGCGACTTGCCAAGCAAGGTGTGCTTGGTCCAGTTGGCGTCCTTGCCCATTGCCTCGGCAATGCTGTTGAACACGGCATCCTGGTCATTATAATAAATGAGGCTGTTGTTCAGCGAGAGCACTTTTACTGTTTCGGGCAACTCTGGAACCAACACGACATTGGCGGGTTGCAGTGTCATGGTCGTGGGCTGTGAGGAAGCCAGTACGAGGCTGTATTCTCCCGTGGCAAGATCAAAAGTTACGTCGTAGGTGCCCGGAGCGGTCGAAACCTTACCGTTAGCGCCCTTAATGAGTGTGCCGCTGGTGTTGTCACCAGTGAGGTCACTCTCGGCACCCCACACACCGCCCATGCCCAGGCGTTGGTAGATGCGCCAGTGGCTGTAGCCGTCGCCCACAGCGGGCATGGTCACTTGGCCCTTGAAGGTTTTGCCCTCGACGAGGTCTAGCTTGCCCGATGCATCCATGTAGTTCCAGCCATTATTGTCGCCGATGACATAGACTGCAGTCAGGCCCGTGTCGTCATCGTCGCTCTCGAGAAGCAGTGTGGCAGCACCGTCCACAATATTGAGGACAATGCGCTTGCAGATGTAGGTATTGCCACCGCATGAGATGTTGTCGTTGGTGCCGAGCACGAGGCTGTAAGGCATGTCCAGTTGTGCGCTGGTGCCGTTGCTGCCATAGTTGCAGGCACTGCTCCAGTTGGCGTCGGCCACCTTGAACTGGCCGCTAAGCGTCTTGTCATAGAGCACATAGGTGCCATTGCCCTCGTCGCTGAATTCCCAATCGGTGACTGCGCCCCAACTGTTCACTTCACCACGCAGGTAGATGCCTGATGCAACAAACGGTGGACGAGTGGGATCAACATAGCCTTCATAATTCTCGGGGTCATCGATTTCGGTCACTTCCTCCTTAGTCAGGCACAGATAGTGGTCACTGTCAGCAGTGATGCTGATGTTCAAGGTGTTGCCATTGCCATCGGTGAAGTTGAGCGCATGTTCAGCACCATCCATGTCAAGCGACCACACCTTGTAGGTCACGCCGTTAACCACGGCACTGCTTGAGGGTGCAACGGCCTCTCCGCCGTCAATTGCCATGTACAGGGAGCTCCACTTGGTCACGTCTTCTACATAGATGTAGCAAGACTGGTCCTGTGAGGCAAAGGTAGCATCAATGACCACGTTGTCAATGGCCAGACCCATGGCTTTGTTGGGACTTGCACCGCTGGCCACACTGATGTTCCAGGCCAGATAGAGGTCGCTGCCGGCGGCCACATCAACTTTGAGCTGCTTGCCTGCAATCGCAGTGGTGCTGATAGGCACAACTTCGGCACCCAGGGTGGCAGCATCGGGGGCGAAATAGTTATAGAATTCCTCACCGGCGCTGGTCCAGTTGGTGCCATCGGTCGAGATGTAGAGCTGAACGGCAAAGCCGGCGGCATTGTCGCCGTCGCGGTACTTCTCGATATCATAGTCAAGAGTCAGCTTGGTGATGGCCTCGTCACCTGCATTGTGCAGGCAGGTCATTACGCTGATGCAGCGGGTGCCGCCGTCAACGGTAGTGGAGAGACCTCCCACCGAACAGTCACTGGGCACGCTGCTCGACATGAAGTTCCAGGTGCCGTTCTTGGCGTTGCTGGCAAGGCTGGTGCCGCCAGTGTACATCACCTGTGTAGCTGCGTTGGCAAAGCTGCCCACTGTACGCGGGGCGGTCATCTGACGATCAACGCGCCAGCCCTGCGGCATGTCAAGGGTGGCAGCTTGGGCGTCAGCGTCCCACATGCTGTCAAAGTTCTGGGCCACAACAGGAGTGCCGGCTGTTACTGCCAGCCCGTCCTGGGCCCAGCTGTTACTGCTCCATGTCAATACCAATAACATGGTAGCAAGGTTGAGTAGAGATAAGATTCTTTTCATCGCTTTTTATTCTATTAATGTGAATAATTGATTTTTCACAAAATTAGAAGAAAAAGCAATGTGAAAACTGCGCACAAAGAAAAATCAAACTCGAAATAATCGGCAAATACCTGAAAATAAGCAAAATAAAGTCTTATTGCCAACCTAAATTTCTAAATCATTCTCAATGAGCCAATCGGTCCTTGTGTGGCAATGTGTGTAATAAAAAAACCTGTCGGCCCGACTTTCATGGGTCCACAGGTTTCAATTAATGCTATAAATTATGAAAAACTATTACTCGTCTTCTTCGCCGCCTTCGGCCTCGGCCATGGTGGTGAAGACGTTCTGCACGTCATCATCCTCTTCGAGTACCTCGATAAGGGCCTCAACATCGGCACGCTCGGCATCGCTCACTTCCTTGTAGTCGGCAGGCTCATAGACAAACTCACTGCTCTTGATCTCGAAGCCATTGTCCTCAAGATATTTCATGATGTCGCCGTTTGAAGCGAAATCGCCCGAAACGAGCATTTCTTCCTCGTCGATGGCAAACTCCTCAGCGCCGCAGTCAATGAGTTCCAGTTCCAGTTCATCGGGGTCCACATCGGCCTTGGGTGCCACATGGAAGTAGCACTTGTGGCTGAACATGAAGGCTACACTGCCCGAGTTACCCAGCGATCCGCCCTTCTTGTTGAAGTAGTTGCGCAGGTTGGCAACAGTGCGGGTGGTGTTGTCGGTAGCAGTCTCGACCAGCACGGCGATGCCGTGAGGACCGAATCCCTCGTAGATAACCTCCTTGTAGTCGCCGGCATCCTTCTCGCTGGCACGCTTGATAGCGCGCTCAATGTTCTCCTTGGGCATGTTGGCTGCCTTGGCATTGGCGATAAGTGCACGCAGGCGTGAGTTACCTTCGGCATCAGGACCACCAGCCTTAACGGCGATGGTGATTTCCTTACCAATCCTGGTAAACGTGCGGGACATGCTGCCCCAGCGTTTCATCTTTCTTGCTTTGCGGTATTCAAAAGCTCTTCCCATTGTTTTATGTAGTTTAAAGATTAAAATTTTCAGTTTTAAAACATCATTTCCTGGAACTTGATGCCTTAACGAAGCTTAGCATCCAGTTGAGTCTCCAGGTTCTTGATGATTTTGTTCATGATGGCGTCAATCTGCTTGTCGTTGAGCGTCTTTTCGTTGTCTTGGAGTATCATGCTGATGGCATAGGACTTCTTGCCGGCCTCCAGCTTGTTGCTCTCATACACGTCAAAGAGCGTCATCGACTTTAACAGCTTCTTCTCGCTGGCCTCGACAACGCGGCGGATATCGTCATAGGTCACCTTGCGGTCAACCAGCAATGCCAGGTCGCGGCGCAGTGGCAGCGTCTTGGGCAGGTCGCTGTACTTGATGTCTCTCTTCCTTGCGACCTTGCAGGCCAAGTTCCAGTTGATTTGTGCGTAATAGACAGGCTGGTCCACGTCAAACTTCTTGGCCAGCGCTTCGTCAACAACACCCATTACAGCAATGGCCTTGCCGCCACGGTTGCAGTAACGCAGGGCGGGATTGACGGTCTCGTCTTCGCATTGCTCGATTACCAGGTCCTTCAGGTCAATGCCCATGTTGGCCAGCACGTTCTCGAGGTCAGACTTGAGGTCATAAACGGTGAGCGCCCTCACCTTGTCAGCCCATGACTCGTCGTGGTTGTTGCCGGTGAGCCACATGCCCATCTGCGTACTTTCGCTGTAGGGGGCCAGAGCCTTTTCCTCTTGGCTGATGTTGGCATCGTGACTATAGACGTTGCCAAATTCATAGAGGCGTAGGTTGGGATTCTTGTGGTTGATGTTGCGGGCAATGCTCTCCAGGCCGCCAAACAGCAGCGTCTGGCGCATCACGTTCAAGTCGCCGCTCAGCGGGTTCATGATGCGCACGCAACGGTCAGCAGGATAGGTCGTCAGCCCCTCATAGTAGGCACCCACGGTCAATGAGTTGTTCATGATCTCGTGATAGCCGATGCTCGAGAGCTGGTTGCTGACGGTTTCTTGCATATCGTCGGCAAAGTCCACTTCGGTCTTGTTCGACAGGCTGCTGTGGACATCGTTAGTCATCTCAATATTGTTGTAGCCATAGACGCGCAGGATATCCTCCACCACGTCGCACGGGCGACGCACATCCACACGGTAGGTGGGTACAACGAGATTCATCTTCTCATTGTCTTCATGGGTGATTTCCATCTCTAGGCTCTTGACGATGTTGCGGATTTCGTCGTGAGGAATGTCCTTGCCGATGAGGCCTGTGACATAGTCATAGCGCAGTTCCACAGGGAAGCCGGGGAAGTCATGCGCCTTCACGTCAACGATGTCGCCGCAGATTTCGCCGCCGGCAATCTCCTTGACGAGCATGGCAGCCAACTTTAGGTTATAGATGACCTCGTTGGGGTCAATGCCGCGCTCAAAGCGGAACGAGGCGTCGGTGTTCAAGCCAAATCGACGTGCCGTCTTGCGGATCCATGTGGGATGGAAGTAGGCCGACTCCAGGAACACGTCGGTAGTGGTCTCGGTAACACCCGAATCCAAGCCGCCGAACACACCACCGATGCACATCGGCTCCTCGCCGTTGCAAATCATCAGGTCACGGTCGGTCAATGTGCGCTCCACGCCGTCGAGGGTGACAAACTTGGTGCCTGCAGGGGCGGTCCTGACCACGATGCGGTCCCCCTTGACCTTGCTCAGGTCAAAGCAGTGCATGGGTTGCCCGGTACCCAGCAGGATATAGTTGGTGATATCAACAATGTTGTTGATGGGACGCTGGCCCACGGCGAGCAGCAGGTCCTTGAGCCATTTGGGGCTCTCTTGAACCTTCACGCCGCGCACGGTCAAGCCGGCATAGCGAGGGCATGCCTCAGCATTTTCGACGGTGACAGGGATGCCACCGTCTTTGCGGTCAATGGCAAACTCCTCGACGCTGGGCTTGTGCAGGTTGCCGTCCAGACCGTGACGTTTCATCCATGCAGCCAGGTCGCGTGCTACGCCATAGTGCGAAGCGCCGTCGATGCGGTTGGGCGTCAAGTCCACCTCGATGAGGTAGTCATCCTCAATGCCATAATAGTCGGCAGCGGGAGTGCCCACCACGGCGTCCTCGGGCAGGACGATGATGCCGTCATGGCTGGTGCCCACACCTATCTCGTCCTCGGCACAGATCATGCCCAGCGACTCCTCGCCGCGCATTTTGCTACGTTTGATGGTAAATTCCTGGTCTCCGTCATAGAGCTTGGTGCCCAGTGTGGCGACGATAACCTTCTGTCCGGCAGCCACATTAGGTGCGCCGCACACGATTTGCACAGGATCGTTGCCGTCGCCCAGGTCAACGGTAGTGATGTGCAGGTGGTCGCTGTTGGGGTGGTCGATACAGGTCATTACCTGTCCCACAACCAGTCCGCGCAGTCCGCCCTTGATGGTTTCAACTTGTTCCACAGCACCCACTTCCAGACCCAGCGAGGTCAGAGCCTCGGCCACCTTCTCAGGCGTCAGGTCGGTATCAATATAGCGTTTGAGCCATTTATAGGAAATATTCATAATCTTGAATAAAGTTTATAATCGCTTAAAAACGTGCAAAGTTACAAAAAATCCTTGAATAACAAATGGCCCTGAAAGAAATAGATAAAAAACACGGGTTATCAGTTTAGGATAAAAGAAAAGAAGAGGATGCTCGGAATGAGCACCCCTTCTACCAGAAGCTCAATAAGAAAACACCATTATTCGGTGTCTTTATTGAAGTACTTCTTGGCCATTTTGGCTGCAGCCATACCTACAGCTACCCCGCCAACCGCGCGGCCAACCAATCCTCCAACAGGGCTTGCAGCCACCAACAAACCAGCAGCAATTCCGATAAGGGTTTCCTTATCAATGTCAGGAAAAGGATCACAAATGATTTGACCAAAGTCAACACCATTACCATTTACACACTTAGCATCATCAAACGAATTTGCCATAAAAAACCACAGATTAAAGAAATAACACAATGGCCTCTGTAATTGCATCTGAACGTCATTAATGGCGTCGAGATGTGATGACGGTTTCGGCCGTTACCAATCATCAAAGTTTGTTTAATAGATTATGGGATATGATAAAGAATTGAATAGTTCCTCGGACAGGTTCCCGGTCCAGCCCGAGGAACTACGAGTATGAAAGGGCTTAGAACCAGCTGAAGACCTTCTTGACGCCCATTGATGCGCCAATACCGCCGCCCAGACCGCCGATGAGACCACCGATCACTGTGCCGATTCCAGGGCAAATGGCCGAGCCGATTGCCGCTCCGGCACTTGCTCCAGCCCAACCGCCGCCAACGCCGGCAGCGTTGGATGTGGTGTTCTCGGCAAACTCACGACCTGAGATTTTGCCACGGCACAGTTTGACAGCATCAGGGATTGTCGTCCCGACAAAAGCGACGCCACTCACGACGGCATTGGTGCGCAATGCCTTAGTGGCAATATTAGCAGCTGCAGCACCAGCCACTTGCTTACCGGCGATTGCAGTTGCGGTCTTTGTGACCACCTGCTTGCCGACCTCGGTCTTCATCGCAGCCTGAACGGCAGGCTTGATGGCCCTAGTTGCTGCTGCGGCAAAATTGCGCCCGACCTGTGTCCTGAGAAGTTGCTGGGCGGCTACTCCCGTGAGCATTGTAGACACGCCAGACTTGGCAGCCTGTTTGGAAGCGACTTTCAGCGCTTCGGCATGCGACATGCCTTTGGACTTGGCGGTGCAATAGGTGACAGCGAACGACAAGCCGCAAGCAAAAGTACAGGCAACAGCCTGGGTTTGAACATCAAACTTGATGGAATCCACATTGCCGGCCTTGGCAATACGGACAGCCTCATCATAGGTGTAATGGCCCTTGATGACAATGCGGTCGGCCATATTGGGATCAGTGACTCCAGGGACTTCACCATTGGCGATTCGGCCACGCATGATGCGGATGGCCTCATCGTACTGGTCACGTGGAACCTCGAGTTTCATGCCGCTGTAGCGGTAAGACCCGTTATCGAAGGCTGCACCGACCGACTTGGAGGCATCGGCACAGTACTTGGTCTGAATCTCGACCCCATTGACCACGCGGTCGGCGCCATTGAGGGCATTGTCCATGCCCACCTTGTCGACCGACTTGCCGTGCCACTTGTCGCGCAGGGCATTGGCATCCTCAGCGGCAAAGCCATGGCCTTGCTTGCTGTGGTACTTGGTCCACTGCTGATCGTTTACACACTTGGTGCTGGCTACCGAAGCAACACCGCTAACAGTCTCAGAAAAATCCTTACGTGCCATAAAAATTAAGCAATAAGAATAAAACAATATGGAGTCTTAACCGTATCCTTTTCGGATTTGCGGAGAATGCAGCCCTCCATTGACTAGCATTCATTCTTTTGTTTATTTATTATAAGACTGTTGTGTTTCAACGAATCACCTTGATTCTGTAAAAAGATCTCGGCGGCAAAATTAATACGCTTTTGCCGCCCGAGCAAAAGAATAACCAATTAGAATGGTTCACTTTGTTGAGAACCATTTTCCGGTACGCTTACGGCGTATCCAGATTCCTACTATCGGTCCCAAGAACCAGTCCCGATCGATAGTAGGCGTTGGACACGGATCAACAAGAATAAGTTTCCTGCAATAATCAATGCACTTGGAAACAAGTTTACCATCAAAAGACGAATGAGCCATATAAAAACAATAATTAAGAACAACAAGATGGCCTCTGTAATTGCATCCGGACGTCATCGTGGCGCCAGGATGTGAT
>Ga0310694_10004046_pt1 | contig 14244 bp, 12 predicted proteins | sample 174DNAGHGhighgp2_FD_203884 | JGI IMG/M metagenome (GOLD analysis project Ga0310694, IMG submission 203884) | Sheep rumen microbial communities from Palmerston North, Manawatu-Wanganui, New Zealand - 1742 DNA GHGhigh gp2 (v2) (version 2) | ecosystem: Host-associated > Mammals > Digestive system... | reverse complement strand
AGGCCGCCGTCAAGCGGGAGCAGCCCTGGACGGTGATGTGCTCCTACAACCGCATCAACGGCGTGTACGCCTCCGAAAACAAGTGGCTGCTGACAGACGTTTTGCGCAATGAATGGGGCTTCAAGGGCTATGTGATGAGCGACTGGGGCGCCGTGGCGGATCGGGTGAAGGGCGTCCAGGCCGGGCTGGACCTGGAAATGCCCGCCTCCGGCGGCATCAACGACCGCAGGATCGTGGAGGCGGTGAAAAACGGTCAATTGGATGAGAAGCTGGTGGACCAGTGCTGCGAGCGCATCCTGAACATCGTGTACCGGTTCCTGGAAAACGCCCGGCCCGATACGCCCTGGGATAAGGAAGCGCAGCACGCTCTGGCGGCGGACATCGCGGCGGACTGTATAGTGCTGCTCAAGAACGAGGACGCGCTTTTGCCCCTTGGCAAGCAGGATGAAATCGCCTTCATCGGCGAATTTGCCGCATCTCCCCGGTTCCAGGGCGGCGGCAGCAGCCACATCAATTGCTTCAAAATCACCGGCGCTTTGGATGCCGCCAAGGCGGCGGGGCTGTCCGTGCGCTACGCCCAGGGCTACAGCGTGAAGGACGACGCAGCGACCGATGAAATGATCGCCGAGGCGGTGGCGGCTGCCCGGGCCTGCAAGGCAGCGGTGGTGTTCGCCGGCCTGCCCGACAGCTATGAATCCGAGGGCTACGACCGCACCAACATGAAAATGCCCGCCTGTCAGGAGCGCCTGATCGAGGCGGTGGCCGCGGCCAACCCCAACACCGTGGTGGTGCTGCACAACGGCTCGCCCGTGGAAATGCCCTGGATCGGAAAGGCAAAGGCCGTGCTGGAAAGCTATCTGGGCGGTCAGGCGGTGGGCCTGGCCCAGGTAAGGGTGCTCTTTGGCGACGTGAACCCCTCCGGACATCTGGCCGAGAGCTTCCCCCTGAAATTGCAGGATAACCCTTCCTACCTCTACTTTGGCGGCGAAAAGAACGTGACCGAGTACCGCGAGGGCGTGTTCGTGGGCTACCGGTACTACGATAAGAAGGAAATGGACGTGCTCTTCCCCTTCGGCCACGGCCTGTCCTATACCACCTTTGAATATTCCAACCTGCGTCTGAACGTGGAAAAAGCGTCCATGGCCCCCGGGGATAAAGTGGAAGCCAAGGTGACGGTGACCAATACCGGCAAGCGCTTTGGCAAGGCCGTGGTGCAAGTGTACGTGGGCGCCAGGGCCTGCGATCCCATCCGGCCCGTGCGGGAGCTGAAGGCCTTTGAAAAGGTGGCGCTGCAGCCCGGCGAAAGCAAGGAGGTTTCCTTCACCCTGGATCAGCGCGCCTTCGCCATGTGGAATGAGCAAATCCACGATTGGTACGTGCCCGCCGGGCAGTATGTGATCGAGGCGGGCGATTCCTCCAGAAATCTGCCCCTGCGCGCTGAAATCACCCTGGCCGATCCCCGGCCGCTGCCCCGGCACTTCGACATGAACAGCATTTTCATGGATCTGATGGCCGACGAAAAGGCCCGGGCCGTGATCAGGCCCTTCCTGGAGGAATCCCGCCGGATGTTTGCGGGGGAGGAAGAGCAGGAGCAGTCCGAGGCCGCCAAGGAGGCCGTCAGCGATGAAATGGGCGACGCCATGATGAACTATATGCCCATGCGCTCCCTGGCCAGCTTCGGCTCCGGCGAGAGCGTGGTGCGAAAGCTGGAGGAATTGCTGCATAAGATCAACGAGGAGTAAGGCGCTTCGCTGGGCTCCTTGATTCCTGAGAAAAGGAAGAAGGGGCGGCGGGGAGAGACGGCGGAGAACGACGGGGCGTTCTTTCTTGGAAGCCCGAGAAAGAACCAAAGAGGGCACTAAAGCCTTCCCCTTTGGGGAAGGTGGCGCGAAGGGCCGGATGAGGCAGCCTTCCCCTTGGGGAAGGTGGCCCGAAGGGCCGGATGAGGCAGCCTTCCCCTTTGGGGAAGGTGGCCCGAAGGGCCGGATGAGGTTTTCGCCGCCCGTGCTGCAGTTTATAATGAGAAACATTGCTGCGTACCGCCGCTCCCGGGCAGGCCGGCTTTGTCGGCCGGGCGTGCGCAAAGCGCACGCGAAAAAGGTCAGGATTCCTGTGGAGAAAGCAAGTTTTTTTCACAGGAATCCCGGCCTTTTTCCTTTGCCCGGAAGCTGGCTTGCGGCCAATTCGGTAGCGTGATGATCCCCGGCAAAAGCGATTGTCGTCGTTAATAACTGCTGTTGCAACACACAAGCTTGTTTCCGTACAGTCCCACCCTCTATGTCATCTCGAGCCGAGCCGGAGGCGAGGCGAAGTCGAGAGATCTGAAACACTGGTATATACGAGCCACTCTCGGATCCCTCGATTCCGTTCCGCTTGCGCTCCACTTCACTCGGGATGACAGGACGGGGTGTGCCATGCACCGGACGAGGCTTGCTATGCTGTGGCTTGCTATACTGCATTTTCTGCTCGTTTCTGGCGCACGTAAGTTTGTTCGCCGCAAATTCAACGTTCGCCTGGATGGGTCCAGGGGGCTTGCCCCCTGGCGCAGAGCTCGAGACCGCGGAGGGCTCGAGAAGCGAAGACCCCCCACGAAGGTGCGGAGGTGTGCAGGCCGCAGAGGCTTCCAAAGGAAACTTCAAAAAGAAATTTTTAGTGGACAGGCGTTCCCGCACATGATATACTGGCCGCAGAGAAAGAAGCATACCTGCCCGATGAAACGAAAGGAGAAAACGCCATGGGCAATTACCGGAATTTTACTTTGGCCACGTATTTTGTAGCCCAGGCCACGGCCACGGTGACCCGGGAGGAATTGGAGGAGCAGCTGTCTTTCGTGCTCAGGCACACCCGGCTGGACAAGGTATATCTGGAGCCCTGGCGGGGCCGCATGGCCTCTGCCGGGCAGGTGGAAATGTGCAAAGAAGTGTTTGAAAGCCACGGCATCCGGGTGGCCGGCGGCATGACCACGGTGATTCCTACGCCTCCGGGAGACAGGCCCAAGGCCCGCTTGTTTGATACATTTTGCTACAACGATGAAAAGATGCTGGCGAAACTCAGAGAAATCAGCGCGTTCATGGGCGCGCACTTTGACGAATTCATCCTGGACGACTTTTTCTTCACCAACTGCATGTGCAAAGACTGCGTGCGGGAGAAGGAAAAATTCAACCGCGCCCATGGCATTTCGGACGGCTCCTGGCAGCAATACCGGCTGGATCTGATGCGCCGGGTCAGCCAGGAATACGTGCTCGCCCCGGCCAAGGCGCAGAATCCTGACTGCAAAATCATTATCAAATACCCCAACTGGGCCGAAAGCTACCAGGAAACGGGCTACAATCCCAAGGATCAGCGCCGGCTGTTCGACGGATTGTATACCGGCACCGAGACAAGGGACCCCGTGACCACCGATCAGCACCTGCCCCGTTATCTCAGCTTTTCCCTCATGACCTATTTTGAAGCCATGTGGCCGGGCCACAACGGCGGCGGCTGGTTTGACCATTTCGACACCCACATCACCGAACACTACCTGGAGCAGGCCTATCTGACCGCCTTCTCCAGGCCCAAGGAATTGATGGTGTTTTGCTTCCAATCCATGCTGGACAACATGTACACCCCGGCCCTGGGGTTCCAATTGGACAAGCTGGATGCGCTGCTTGACCACGCGGGCAAGCCCCTGGGCATTGCCTGCTATCTGCCCGACGACAGCCAGGGCGAGGACAACGCCCAGGATTTCCTGGGCATGATGGGCCTGCCCATCGTGTGCACCCCCTATTTCCCCGCCGGTCAGCAGTACATCTTTTTGACCCGGGCCGCGGCCGCGGATCCCGACATTGTGGACAAGCTGGAAGAGTACCTGGAGGGCGGCGGCGACGCCATCGTGACCACCGGCTTCCTGGACGCGGTGAAGGACCGGGGCATTTATCGCCTGACCTCCATCCGCCTGCGGGGCCGCACGGCGCTGTGCGACCGCTACCGGGTGGAGGATATGAACCGGCGGGGCTGCCTGTTCCCCCGGGGCGATGCGCCCATCAGATTGCCGGTGGCGGAATTCCGCAACAACGCCACCTGGGCGGTGGTGAAGGGCGCGAAGGATGAGGAAAGCTACGGCATCCTTTTGCGGGACGATTACTGCGACGGGCATATGTGGACCCTGGCCATGCCCGACGCCTACCCGGACGTGTATCGCCTGCCATCCCCGGTGATCAGCCGCATCCGGCAGCAGTTCCCGGTGAATGGCGTGTGGCTGGAGGGCCCGGGCCGCATCAGCCTGTTTATCTACGACAACGACAGCTTCGTCATGTACCCTTACGTGATGGAGGGAGTGCAGCGGGAGATGGTTCGGGTGCATGTGAAGGGCGCTGCGGCGCTGGAAAATCCCCTGTGGAAGGGGCGCTTTGGCTCTGGACGGATGGAGCCCTTGTACGCCCGGGATGGGGAAGCGGTGTTTGAATTGCCCGCCATGCCGGGGAAATATGTGCTTTACAAAATCATCCGCGGTGAATAAAATCAAGACGACAGAAAAAACGAAGGAGCTGATACCATGGACTTTGGCAAACTGACCGCTTATGTGGATTCCCTGCCCCAGGCAGGCGTGCCGGGGTGCGACCTGGCGGTGTGCCGGGATCATGAAATCATTTACCGCCATCAGGCTGGACATCGGGACGAAAAGGGCCTGGAGAACGTGCGGGAAAACGACACCTATTGCCTTTACTCCGCCACCAAGGTGATCACCACCTGCGCGGCCATGCAGCTGATCGAAAAGGGGATCATCAGCCTGGACGATCCCGTGAGCCGCTTTCTGCCGGCCTTTGAGCATATGCAGGTAAAGACGGAAAACGGCCTGCGCCCGGCCAAGCGGACCATGACCATCCGGCATCTGATGAGCATGCAAAGCGGCCTGAATTACGACCTGGGCACCCCGGCGCTGCTGGAGGCCATCCGGGCGCTTGGCAAAGACGCCACCACCCGGCAGCTGATGGAAGCCAAGGCCCAGGACCCCCTGGAATTCGACCCCGGGGATAATTTCCTCTACAGCCTGAGCCACGATGTATTGGGCGCGGTGATCGAAGCGGCGTCGGGCCAGCGCTTCGGGGAATACCTGCAGGAGCACATTTTCGCGCCCCTGCATCTGACCACCATCGGCTTTTCCCTTTCCGATCACAGCCGCCAGAGCGCCCAGTATTTCTTCAACGGCGAAACGCAAAAGCTGGAATACCAGGCCCCGGAAAGCAATCATTACCGCTTGAGCCCGCTGTTTGAAAGCGGCGGCGCGGGCCTGATCAGCGACGTGGACGACTATATCGCCTTTGCCGACGCCATTGCCTGCGGCGGCGAGGGAAAGACCGGCGCGCGCATCCTGCCGCCCGAAATGATCCAGCTCTGGAGCGCCAACCAGCTGGGCCCCCGCTCCCGCAAATCCTTCGACGCCTGGAACCGCAAGGGCTATTCCTACGCCCTGGGCGTGCGCACCCGGGTGGAAAACACCCCCGGCAGCCGGGGCATGATCGGCGAGTTCGGCTGGGACGGCGCGGCCGGCGCCTGGGCCATGATCGACCCGTATCATCATTTGTCTGCGTTCTATGCCATGCACGTGCGCAATTTCGGCTATTCCTACGACGTGATCCATCCCACCCTGCGCAATCTGATTTACGAAGCGCTTTCGCTGTGACGGGGGAAAGGCATGGCTGAAATCGTCATCCGGAAAATCGAGGGCGGCCGGGCCGGGGACGCCCGGCTGCCCAATCAGCCCTTTCAAATCTGGGGCCGGCTGATCCCTGGTCTGGAAAACGGTGTATGGCGCTATACCGCAGAACGGCTGGACGCCCCCACCGAAATCTGCTACCCCGACGAGCCCTACGATCCTGCCCGGGACGACGCCCTGTTCCTGGGCGCGTACGACGGGGAAAATTGCGTGGGCCTTGCGGTGTACCGCAGGGACATGTTCCGCTATCTTTACCTGGACGACCTGAAGGTGAACGCTGACCGCCGGAGGCAGGGCATCGGCGGCCTGCTGGTGCAGTCGGGCCTTCAGGCCGCCCGGGAAATGGGCCTCAAAGGCGTATACGCCATCGCCCAGGACAAGAACCTTTCCGCCTGCCTGTTCTACCTGAAGCAGGGCTTCGCCATCGGCGGCTTTGACAACCGCTGCTACGACGGCACCTCCCAGGCGGGGCAGGGGAATATCTTCTTCTATCTGGACGCGTGACGGAGGGGTGGCCTTGCGCTGCGGGAATGCATCTGAGAAACGTATGCCGCCGGAAAAGAGGATTTATTTGTCGGACAAACTGGCGCAAAGGCGATAGTATCATGGATTATTTCTGAGTAGGAAGACCAGCTTTGAGGGCGTGGACCTGGAGCAGCTATTATGAATTGAATTATGTTGATTATGATTTGACTCATTTTGATACATTTGTTTCAGTTTACGGTTATGTTGTTGAAGAATGAAAGGAGCATCCTGATGTATCGCAGAGTTTTCTGTTCCCTGGCCGTTCTTTTGCTGGTCTGCTCCCTGTTCCCTGCCGTCGGCTTTGGGGAAGGGATCAGATCGGGTGATTACAGCTATGAGGAATTGGAGGACGGCATCCGGATCACCTGGTATTGGGGCGGCGAACCGAATGTCGTGATCCCGGAAAGCATCGATGGAAAAACGGTGCGTGTGATCGGGCAAGATTGCTTCGCGAACAATGAAATCATCTGGAGCGTGACCGTGCCGGGCACGGTGCACACGATTGAAGACGACGCGTTTTTTTACAGCTCTGTTCGCCAAATTAATCTCCCCGACAGCCTGAAACGCCTGGGCGAAGGGGCGTTTTACGGCAGCAGGCTCACCGCCCTGTACGTTCCCTCGTCGGTAGAGTCTGTCGGCGAATACCTTTGCACCTATTGCACGAATTTGCGGAGCGTTCATTTTGCCGCATCCGTGGAAGAGTTGCCCAAAGCGACTTTTGCCGCGTGCGACAACCTGTGGGATGTTTATTTGAGCGATGCGATCCGTCATATTGGCATGGACGCGTTCAACACCTGCTTCTCCCTTCGCCAAATCCATCTTCCGTCTGGTTTGCTGTCTTTGGACGGCTATAACAGCTTTGATGGCGTGGACCTGGAGCATCTGAACGAAGATGCGAGGAAGATTATCGAAGGCATTTACAGCGCCTATGAAGTATACGAAGAGGATGAGGACGAGGCTGAAACGAATGATTTTAATGACGACGCTTGAATGTTAGTGTTCGACCTATAGGCGGAACGATTGCTGACTGGAGAAGAGAAGGAGTTCTTTCTGTTTGGACTCAAAAATTGATGGAAATCTCCAATAGATTCAAGTGATAGGGAGGTTTGAATATGGTTAACATTGATGAGATAATGGATATGCTCGACCGGAATCAGCCCCCTGAAATTCAGAAACGTGGTCGTGAAATGGCAAGAAATATTCGATGTATTAATGTTTTCATACAGCCAGGGCACGAAGGGCACAATAAAAATGTTTGGGAAAGAATTTCAACGCGATTGTGGTTTGACAGTAGATGGATTTGCTGGTAATGAAACGTTACGAAAACTACAAGAATGGATAAAACATGATAATGGAAAGGGATAACAGACAATGAGACGACTAATAATTTGTATGATGTTGACTTTTGTGCTATTTACTTGCTTCACTAAAGATGCTATTTGCGAAACAGAAGAAATGACCCAACAAGCACGTGAACACATCTCACGGCATAATGCCATTCCATTAGAAATTGTTAATCGTATGTATGTTTCCAAGACTTGGAACATCGATCATAGGATGTGGCTCTTGCGATTTCGATATTTTGATTTTTCCGAAGATGTATTTGAATTATGGATCGATAATGGTAGAATTTATTACTGCAATTGCCAGGAATTCTCTCAAGAAAGTATTCAGGATGGTCTATCGTATTATAACGCCAATTTAACGTCTGCCATAGCATTGGAAAAATGGGAAGAGCAGCACGGGCCATATGTCCTTTGGGATGTAGAACTAAATGCACAGTTTTATGCAGAATACGGCCATATTCCAGCTGAAACGATGATCATGTATCATGAGCCTGAATTTGCTCATTGTGATCTGCCGTCCCTTGACGATCTGTCCCTGAACGATGCAAGAGTAAAGGCAGAAAAGATTCTTTTTGAGCATTTTCAAGTAGGGCAGGGAGTCTTTCTGGATAATAATATCGGCAGTTACTTTTATAATAATGAATCAAAAGATTCTTACTATTACTTTCGCTTTGTTTCACAATCTGCTCAGGGAAAAATGACGCTTCAATATTACGTCATCATTCGTTCGCCAGATGGACGTTGCTTGACGGCAGCTAGAATAAACCAAGAATCTCTTTGCCCCGAAGATATTTGGATAGAAACAGAAGCAGATTGATTCCTATGATCAAGGAGATTATTTTCTATATTCTATAAAACAAATCGACCGACCCGCTTGGACAGGAGGTGAACAGCCAGTACGACGCCCTGCGCTGCGCCGCTGTCCGGGAGCGACGATACGCACATGCCGCTTGCTTAAGCCCGCGCGGCATACGCTGCGCAAAGGCGCCTCTTTTGGCCCTTTTCTGTCTCTCTGAAAAACACGCCGCCGCGCGTCAGCCGTTCCTTACGCCGGCTGGTACGCGGCGGCTTTTTCGCATGCCTCCAGGGCGGCCGCCGGATCGGCGGCGGAATCCAGCCACAGGCTGCGGGCGTTTTCGGAAAAAATAACGGGCATGCGGTCGTGGATGAAGGCGATTTCCGGAGCGGGCGCGCGGGTGAGCACGGAGAACACCGGCAGCCGGCTGCCCTCTTCATAGCGATAGATGCCGGCCAGGTAAATGGGCCCGGGGGCAGCCGGGCGGATGGCGTAGCGCACCCGGCGCAGCCCGCCGGAAGCGTCCCGGGCCGCGGCGCCGGGCTGCAGCTGCACGGTTTCCCATTCGTAGTACCAGCTGGCGGGGATCAGGCAGCGGCGCTCCAGCATGGAGGGCCTAAACAGCGGCAGCGACAGGGCGGTTTCGCTGCGGGTATTGATGATCAGCCCGCCATCCTGCCGATGAAAGCCCCATTTCATGGGGAACGCGCCCACCTGGCCGCTGCGGCCCATGGCCAGGGCGGCGGCGGTGTCGGAGGGGCGCACCTCGCCCCGGGCCACGGTATCCTGGCCCACGATGGCCTTCTGCCGCCGGGCGGCCTCCTCGATCATCATGGAAAGCAGGGCGTCCTCGCCCTCGGGCTCGATAAAGAATCGTCCGCACATGTTCAATCCCCGCCTGTCAATAAATGGTTTTGATGTGGTCCACCCCGCAGCGGCGCATGAACGCTTCCAGCTCCGCCTGGTCCACCCGCATGAGCTCGTGAAACGCACCGGTTTCCCGGTCGATGAAGCCTGCGGTCATTTCCCCGGTGCAGATGCTTTTGCGCACCGCCGCCTCCTGCCTTTTGGGATCAAAGGGCAGGGGAGGTAACGTTTTCTTTTTGAACAGCCCCATATGCGCGCCTCCTTTCGTCCTGATTATAGCATGCCCGGCCTCGTCAAACAAGGCCGTCCGTTTTCTCCACGAACCAGCGGTCCCGGTCGTGAAACAGGTAAATCACGCCGCCGGCCATCCGACAGGTGTAGCGCATGCCCTGGCCGCCGGCTTTCAGGGCCGGGGCCGGCCGGGCGTCGATCACCCGGTAGATCACGGCCTTTTCGCCATCCGCCGTTTTAATCATCAGCGGCACGATGCGCCCGTCGGGCAGAAAATCGGCCCGCACCTTCACATACTCTTTTTCATCCTCTGTCCACTGCATTGCTGCCCGCGCTCCTTTGCTTTATCCCGCGAAAAACGGCACGGGATGGATGGTGTGATCCTCCTTGGGTGTCAAATGGGAAAACGCGCCGTTTTCCAGCACCACGCCCCGCTGCACCACGTTGTGCCCGTAGCGGCGGCGCAGATCGTCGATGGCCCGGTCCAATTCCGCCTGCCGGGCAAGGGACGCGGGATCGTCGGCAAAGGACAGCTGCGCCGGCGCGTCGGCAGGGGACAGCCGGGAGCAGCTGACGCCCATGCTGCGCAGCGGCAGCGAGGACAAAAAGCGCCCCTGAAACAGCCCCCAGGCCGCCTGGAGGATCTGCCCGGTCAGGTCTGTCGGCGCGGATAAAACGGCCTGGCAGGAGGCGGTGGCCAATTCCACCGTGCGGGCGGACACGCTGACGCACTGGGCCTTGAGCCCGTGCTCCCGCAGCCTGGCCGCCACGCTTTCGGAAAGCAGGGCGCAGACGCATTTGGCGTCCTCCGGGGTGGCGATGTCCCGGGGCGTGGTGGTGCTGTTGCCGATGGATTTCACGGTCTCCTGCGCGGTGACGGGCATCACGGGGGACATATCCAGCCCCAGGGCGAAGGACTGCAGCAGCAGCCCGTTTTTGCCAAGCGTGGCCTGCAAAAGCCCCCGGTCGGCCCGGGCCAGGTCGCCGATGGTATAAATGCACACCCGGGCCAGCCGCCTGGCGGCGGAGGGGCCCACGTAGAGCAGGTCCCTGGCCGGCAGGGGCCACACCGTGCGGCGGAAGGAGGCCGGGTCGATGGCGGTGGTGCCGTCGGGCTTTTTCATGTCGCTGCCCAATTTGGCGAACACCTTGTTGTCCGCCACGCCCACGGACACCGTGATACCCAGCTCTCTTTTCACGCGCTCCCGCAGTGCGTCCGCCATCTCCGCGCCCTTTTGCACGGTCATGCCCGGGGCGCTCACGTCGATCCAGCTTTCATCCAGCCCGAAGGCCTCCACCCGATCGGAGTATTCCTCCCACATCCGGCGCATCATGCGGGAAAAATGCACGTACAGGTCGTAATGCGGCGGCACGGCCACCAGCCCGGGGCAGACGCTTTTCGCCTGCCACACCGCCTGGCCCACCTGCACGCCCCGACGCTTGGCGGCGTAGTTGGCCGTGAGCACGATGCCGTGGCGCGCCTCCGGATCGCCGCACACCGCCACCGGATGCTGCCGCAGGGCGGGGTGATACAGGCATTCCACCGAGGCGTAAAAGCAGTTGGCATCCACGTGCAGGATCACGCGGGACATGAACTTCATCTCCTTGCGACGATAAAGAAAACACATATTCTTCAGGCTGTCGAAAAAATGTTTTCGACAACCTGCGAATGAAAGAGCAGCAAGCTGTTCTTTCATTCGGTGCATCAATTTGCTGAAAAACGGGCAATCAATTGCCTCATTTTACGGCCGCAAATTGATAGCGGATGCGGATTCAAGTCGAAAGGACTGCGGCCCCTTCGAGCTATCCCTGGGTTTCAGCAGGATAGAGAACACATGTTCTTATTTCGTATTATAGCCACCACGAAACGGTTTGTCAACAGGTAATTTTTTCTTTTTTCGGCGAAGGGGAAGAGAAAAGCATGTCGTCTTTGTCCATCGTTTTTCCAAATCCGGCGATTATGCATGATTTTGCAAATTTTATGAATTTTTTCGCAAAAAGGCTTGACAAACGATGAATATTCATGTATAATCACCGCATAATAATTCAAGTGAGGTGCATGGTGATGAAGAAGGACGACATCAAGAAGGTCGTATTGGCTTATTCCGGCGGGCTGGACACGTCGATCATTATTCCGTGGCTGAAGGAAAACTACAACAACTGCGAGGTCATCGCGGTTTCCGGCAACGTGGGCCAGGCGGACGAATTGGAGGGCCTGGAGGAGAAGGCGCTTAAGACCGGCGCCAGCAAGCTGTACGTGCTGGACCTGACCGACGAGTATGTGGACGATTATATCATCCCCACCATGAAGGCCGGGGCTGTTTACGAGGATTATCTGCTGGGCACCTCCCACGCCCGGCCCTGCATCGCCAAGGGCCTGGTGGAGATCGCCCTGAAGGAAGGGGCCGACGCCATCTGCCACGGCTGCACCGGCAAGGGCAACGACCAGGTGCGCTTTGAACTGGCCATCAAGCATTTCGCCCCCAGCATGCCCATCATCGCCCCCTGGCGGGAATGGAGCATCAAGAGCCGGGACGAGGAAATCGACTACGCCGAGGCGCATAACATCCCCCTGAAGATCAACCGGGAAACCAACTATTCCAAGGACAAGAACCTGTGGCACCTGAGCCACGAGGGCCTGGACCTGGAAGACACCGGCAACGAGCCCCAGTACGAAAAGCCCGGCTTCCTGGAAATGGGCGTTTCTCCCCTGCAGGCACCGGACGAACCCACCTACATCACCCTGGAATTTGACCAGGGCAAGCCGGTGAAGCTGAACGGCGAAAGCATGAGCGCCAAGGAAATCATCCTGAAGCTAAACGAGCTGGGCGGCAAGAACGGCATTGGCTTGCTGGACATCGTGGAAAACCGGCTGGTGGGCATGAAGTGCCGCGGCGTGTATGAGACCCCCGGCGGCACCATCCTCTACAAGGCCCATGAATACCTGGAGAGCGTGTGCCTGGACAAAATGACCATGCACGAAAAGCAGAAGCTGTCCATCACCTTCGCGGAGCTGGTGTACAACGGCCAGTGGTTCACCCCCCTGCGGGAGGCCCTTTCCGCCTTCGTGGACAAGACCCAGGAAAAGGTGACCGGCCAGGTGAAGCTGAAGCTCTACAAGGGCAACATCATCAAGGCGGGCGTGTGGAGCGACTATTCCCTGTATTCCGAATCCATCGCCACCTTCGGTGAATCCGATTACAACCAGCAGGACGCCGCTGGCTTCATCAACCTCTACGGCCTGCCCATCAAGGTACAGGCCATGGTAGACGGCAAAAAATAAAGGCAAAAAAAGCTTGCCGTCCTGCGTTTGACCGCAGGACGGCGCTTGCATATGGGGGAGTGGATATATTATAATATCCCCCGGAGCAATGCTTCAAAAAGCGAAAAGGAACGACGAAGGCATGACGAAGGTATTTATCGACGGCAGCGCGGGCACCACGGGGCTGCGGATCGTGGAAAGATTATCGGCCAGGAAGGACGTGGAACTGCTCCGCTTGCCGGAAGAAATGCGCAAGGATATAAACGCCCGGCGCGACGCCCTGAACGCGGCGGACGCGGCTTTTCTGTGCCTGCCGGACGACGCGGCCCGGGAGGCCGTTTCACTCATCGGCAATCCCGGCACCGCGGTGATTGACACCTCCACCGCCCATCGCACGATGGCTGGCTGGGTGTACGGCTTTCCGGAAATCGGCGGGCGGCGAAAGGAAATCCCTTCGGCCAAGCGCATCGCCAATCCCGGCTGCCACGCCAGCGGCTTCATTGCCCTGGTGGCGCCGCTGGTGGAAAATGGGCTGCTGAGCCGGGACGCGCAGCTTTCCTGCTTTTCCCTGACGGGCTATTCCGGCGGCGGAAAAAAGATGATCGCGGAGTATGAGGCGGCGCAGCGGGACACATTGCTGGACGCGCCCCGGATGTACGGCCTTACTCAGCAGCATAAGCATTTGAAGGAAATGCAAGCGGTGTGCGGCCTCAGGTACGCGCCTGTCTTCTGTCCCATCGTGGCGCCGTATTACGCGGGGATGGAGGTCACGGTGCCTTTGTTCGCCGATGAACTCAAGGGCGGGAAAAAGGCGGCGGAGGAGGCCTATGCCGCGTATTATCAAACGGGCCTTGTGCGTTTCGTATCCGATCCCGGGGAAGGCGGCTTCCTTTCCGCCGGCAAATTGGCCGGCCGGGATGATATGACCGTGTCGGTGCTGGGCAACGAGGAAAGGCTGATCCTCACCGCCCGCTTTGACAACCTGGGCAAGGGCGCCAGCGGCGCGGCCATCCAGAACCTGAATCTGCTCATCGGCGCCAAGGAAACGGAAGGCCTCGAGGTGGGCGCATGACGGAGATTGTGATTGCGCCCATGACGGAAGCGGATTACGACCAGGTGCGGGCCCTGTGGATGACCATCCGGGGCTTTGGCATCCGGGCGCTGGACGATTCCCGGGAGGACATCGAGCGCTTTATCCGCCGCAATCCCACCACCAGCGTGGTGGCAAGGGCGGATGGGAAGATCGTGGGCTCCATCCTGTGCGGCTCCGACGGGCGGCAGGGGGCGCTGTACCACGTGTGCGTGGCCAGGGAATACCGCCGCCAGGGCATCGGCACCAAAATGGTGGGCACCTGCATGCAGCGCTTAAAGGAAATGGGCATCAACAAGGTTTCCTTGATCGCCTTTGCCCATAACGAGGCGGGCAACGCCTTCTGGCAGCAGATCGGCTGGCAGAAAAAGAACGTGAATTACTACGAATTCGTGCTGAACGAAGAAAACATCACGCAGTGTATCGGGGAGG
>Ga0310694_10004045_pt1 | contig 14245 bp, 5 predicted proteins | sample 174DNAGHGhighgp2_FD_203884 | JGI IMG/M metagenome (GOLD analysis project Ga0310694, IMG submission 203884) | Sheep rumen microbial communities from Palmerston North, Manawatu-Wanganui, New Zealand - 1742 DNA GHGhigh gp2 (v2) (version 2) | ecosystem: Host-associated > Mammals > Digestive system >... | reverse complement strand
GACAGGTATCATGGTGATTTGTATTATCCCGAAATCTATCAGGCACTCTCTCAGTCCAGTCAAAGCATGGTTGACTGGAGCCGTCATAGCGACGCTGTTTATAACCTTGAATTTATGTCACAGAGCGATAATCAACTCGTATCTGTCAGCAGCTATGGTGAGATATTCAGTCATGAGGTCAACGGTAATCAATTGAAGACGACCACAATCTTCAAGGACAAGGACTTCGACTTCCGCGACGTCACCATCGTTCCCAACACCAACACTATCTACGCCATTAGCCGCAATGGTAGTTTGTATGTCAAAAGCGGTAAAGACGTTAAGATTCTTGAGATGCCTCTGGTCAGGCCTTTTAATTTACATTTGTGTAAAGACAGGAAAACCATGTTTGTGATTGGTGAGTATAATATAGCAAAACTTGACCTGGCCACCAATACTATTGTGGGCACAAAGAACATGGATTTCAAATTGGTCATGGCGGCACGCATTAATCAGTTGTTAGTACTCTTCGATGACAAAGGGCGCATGCATATCGTCAAGGACCTGAAAGATATTGAGACTCGGAAAGTTCCCGTCACAGGTCAGGTTACAGCATATGTCGCCTCTAACGACTCCAGTTTACAGGCTTATGGAATGAAGGACGGAACCATCTATCTTTTCGACCAGAAAGGGAACATCCGCAAACTGGTAGGGCACCGTTCACGCGTATCCAAGATTAGGATCCATGAGAACCGTCTCTTCTCCTCAAGCTACGACGGTACCATCAACCTCTGGATTACCAACAGTGACAAGGTTGAGCCCATCACTCTATTTTCCAGCAGCAACTGGATACTCTATTTCAACTTCGACCGCTCAAAGAACTATCTCTGGTTGAGTGATCAGAAAGGAAATCTGTCAGAGGTTCTGATCTCCATACCTTTGATGGTGGATAGAATCAAGCACAAACTGAAGCGTGACTTCACACAGACCGAATGGAATTATTATATTGGTGAGAAGATACCGTATGAGTCGTTCCTTTCAAAAAAAGGAAAGGAGGCTAAGCAATGAAACGAGCAATACTCTATGGCATGATGCTGTTGTGGGCTTGTGTTGCTGCAGCCCAAGGCATACCTTTCATCAAGAACTACACGCCGGATGACTATTCTGCCCATAACCGTAACTTCGATGTGGTCACCACAGACGACGGAAGTGTATTTATAGCCAATTTTGAAGGATTATTATATTATAATAATGTGGAATGGCGCACCATCCACACACCTGGCATCACCCGCATCACCGTGATCTATAAGGACAAGAACAAAGACATCTGGGCGGGTGGCTATAACTATTTTGGTAAGATACAGACGAAGGATAATGGCGAGTTGTATCTCCAGTCTATCGGAAAACAGGGTGGATTCCGAGGAGAGGTGCAGGAGATATGGGAAGAGAAAGACGGTTCACTGAACTTCTTCGTCAACGACGGAAACATCTATGAAGTAAAAGACAATCAGTATCATGTTAAGAGGCAGGTCAGTAAGGAGCGGTTGGGCATTGGACTATCTGACATTGTTGACATCAACGAGTTGCTCGAGAACAACAAAGCGGAAGTCCTGTCGGATATTACTCAGAAAGAGCCGATTGGTAATGGACTGAATGCCGTTGTCAGACGCGGTCGAGGTCTTGTGATTACCGATGCCAATGACAAGGAACTCTATACAATTACGGAAGCTAACGGACTCTGCACAAACAATGTGGTATATATCGCTTACGACGGTCACGGAAAACTCTGGGGATCCACCGAGAATGGCATCTTCTCAATAGCTATACCATCGGCTTTCTCTTGTTTCACACGTAACGAAGGACTGTCGGAAGAGGTATTATCCATCGCCGAGTTTAACGGGAAAAAGTATGTCGGTACCATTGACGGTATGTTCCGTCAGGAAGGAAGACGGTTTGTGAATGTAGGGCTCGGCAACCATGGCTGTTGGCAACTGACAGTTACAAATCAAGGGCTGCTGGCAGCCACATCCAACGGTATCTATTGTATTTCCGCCAACGGTGCCATCAGGCAATTGTCGTCTATGGCATCGAATGCTTTCCTCGACCTCGGTACAGAGATCCTAAGTGGAGAAATCGACGGTGTGTATGCCATCAACAAAGCAACGAATGCCAGGAACATGGTTTGTAAGCTGGAGAAAGTTACAAAGATCATGAAAGATCAGAAAGGCTATATCTGGCTTCAAAACATCTATGGTGAGGTATGGTGCAAGCAGAACGAGCAGAAAGGATTCCAGCCTTACCAGTCCAAGGCTACCTCTGCCGCCACGGTTGTGCCTACCAAGAATGCCTTCGTGGTGGTGGATGCTGAGGCAGAAAAGCCATTCCCCTACCCTCTTTTCTCTTATATGGATGATACTGGCATCACATGGCTGACCAACAACGAAGGCAAATCCGTTTACAGATGGAAAGATGACAAGAAAGAGGAAGACATGAACCACTTGCTCAAGCCTATTGACAAAGTCACGATACGCGCCATGTTCGTTCAAGACCATGAAATCTGGTTTGGTAACGACGCGGGGTTTACCATTATCAATACTGAGGTGAACGATCCTGCTCTTAACACGCAGCCCAATCTTCTGATACGCTCCATCAAACTGCGAAACGACAGTGTGATCTGGGGCGGTTATGGGGATATGCCTGCCTCAGAGCTACTATTAAAGAGTAATGAGAACTCTATTATCTTCACCTATTCACTCGACTATGTGCCGCTAATCGGTGAAAATCTTTATCGCTATCAATTAAACGACGGCAAATGGAGTGCTTGGTCGGACAATCAGGATGTGGATTTCACCAATCTGCCATATGGACAATACACCTTAAGAATCCAAGGCCGTGACGGCTTCGGTCATGAGACGGAAATCGTATCGTTCAATTTCGCTATCTCCTATCCCTTCTATCTGAAGTGGTATATGATCTGCTTGTATATCCTGCTTTTCGGCGCTTGCATCTATGGATTGGTTCAACTGAGACTGCGTCAGCTGGAGAAAGACAAGCAGCAACTGGAAAAGGTGGTACAGGAGCGTACGGCAGAGGTCGTCAAACAGAAGGACGAGATTCAAGAGAAGTCTGAGAGTCTGGAGAAAGCTCTTGACGACCTGCATAGCGCCCAGAACAAGCTGATCCGTCAAGAGAAGATGGCCACTGTCGGTAAATTGACACAAGGCCTGATCGACCGTATTCTCAACCCGCTCAACTATATCAATAACTTCTCGAAGCTGTCTGAAGGACTCGTGAAAGACATTGAGGCCAATATCGATGACGAGAAAGACAACATGGATGAAGAGAATTATGAAGACACAAAAGATGTGTTGGGCATGCTGGAAGGCAATCTGCAGAAAGTTGGCGAGCACGGTCAAAACACCACCCGTACGCTGAAAGCGATGGAGGAAATGCTGAAAGACAGGACCGGCGGCATTGTAGAGATGGATCTTACTACCGTACTCAAACAAGACGAGGAGATGGTCAGCAAATACTATGCGGAAGAGATTGCCAAATATCATATTGCTACGCAATTCAACTATCCTGAGTCGGGACTGATGGTGCGTGGAAATGCCGAACAGTTGAGTAAGACCTTTATGAGCATCATCGGAAATGCCATCTATGCCATCGTAAAGAAGGCGCAGCGTAAGTCCTATGATGCCGTCTTATCACTGAATGCGACGCTAGCCGACGGCATGGTCAGCATCGTGATCCGAGACAACGGTATCGGTATTGAAGAGAAAATCATCGATAAGATCTTCGACCCCTTCTTCACCACAAAGACCACAGGAGAAGCCTCTGGTATCGGACTCTATCTGAGTCACGACGTCATACAGAACTATGGCGGTAACATCTCCGTTGAATCGGTCAAAGATGAATATACTCAGTTTACGATTACATTGCCCGTTATAACCCAATAAGCTATGGAACAAGAAATCAAGAACCTCAAAGAACAACTGCAGAAGCAAGAGAAGTTGGCTTCCCTGGGAATCCTCAGTGCCGGCATTGCCCATGAGATACAGAATCCGCTGAACTTCGTGATCAACTTCAGCAAGATGTCGGACAAACTGCTGAAAGACCTCACGGATATTGTGGAAGACCACAAGGACAAACTCCCTGAAGACGACCGTGAGGATCTCGAAGATATCGTGAGCGACCTGAAGGAGAATATGGCGAAGATTGTCGAACACGGTGAGCGCGCCATTGACATCATCCAGGGCATACTGCTCGTTTCGCGCGGCAAGGAGAATGAGTTCCGGCCCGTTGACATCTGCAAGCTGGCGAAAGAATATGTATGGCTGAGTTATCATGCCATGCGTGCCAATCACAAGGGCTTCAATGTCAGCATCCATGAGCAATACGAGGAAGGTCTCCCCCAGATGATGGCCATTCCACAGGATCTGAGTCGTGCTATTCTCAACATCATGAACAATGCGCTATATTCTGTGTGGAAGAAATCACAGAATGCACCTGACGATTACAAGCCCGAGGTGAGCATCGTTGTCAGCAAACAGGACAACAACTGCATCATCACGATGACAGACAATGGAGTCGGCATGAACGATGAAGTAAAACAGAAGCTCTTTGAGAATTTCTTCACCACGAAGCCCATAGGCGAAGGAACCGGCCTTGGTATGAATATTGTACGCGACATCATTGAGAACAAGCATCATGGCAAGATTACATTCGAATCAGAGGAAGGCCAGGGTGCCAGTTTCACATTCACTATTCCCATTACTAAATAATACATGCCACAACAAAACACAGCTAAGTTCATACTCAGGCTTTTGGATTCATTAAAGACAAATGAAGACAAGATTGCTGTCGTTGACCAAAATGGCCAGCGACAGACCACATATAAAGAGCTCTTTACAATGGCCTGCAGAGTAACAGGCTATTTACAGAAAAAGAATTATCCCCCTCACTCATTCATAGGTATCAGCCTGCCGACTTCAATGGAGTATGTGGCAGCAGAAATCGGTATCTGGCTAGCAGGTCACGCCATCGTCCCCATGGGCGACAAATATCCCAAAGACCGTATTGATTATATCATGCATCATTGCGAATCCCCCTTATTGATTAATGACGAGGTTATTCAGGCGATGATGAAGGCAGAACCTACAGAGCACTATGTTCTCCCGGATGAAGAAGATATCAATGCGCTTTTCTATACGTCAGGAAGTACCGGAGCCCCCAAAGGCGTTCTCCATAATTTCCGTTCTATTGGTAGTCCAGCTCCCTTTGAAAAGTTTTTAGAAGAGCAAAACCTTCATATCATGGGAGCAACCATGCCTTTCTTTTTTATTGCGAGCCGTACTATTTTTTTAATCTTTTTCCGTGGAGGACAGGTCTACCTTGTTGAACCGGGAATTGTAAAGGATATCAACCTATTGGAAGACTATCTGGCACAACACCGCGTAGAATTCACATTCCTGCCGCCTTCAGTATTAGCCAACTTCCAAAGCAAATCTTCCGACCTAAAATTGGTAATGTCTGCGGCCGAGCGAATGACAAATATCTATTTCAAAGATTTTAAGCTGATTAACCACTACGGTCAGACTGAAACTTGCGGTACTGGAGCGTCTTTCGTAGTAGATAAACCATATGAAATAACACCTATCGGGAAGCCCGGAGCACATTTAGAATACTGTATCATGGATGAGAACGGTAACGAAGTGCCACAAGGCGAAGAAGGCGAACTTTGTTTGAAAGGGGAGCTGACTGTTGGCTATTATAAAGACCCAGCAAGCACAAAGGAACTTTTTAAATATGGTTGGCTTCACACTGGAGACATCGTCCGTGAATTACCCGATGGTAATCTTGTATATATTGAACGTAAGGACTGGATGGTGAAAATCAATGGTCAGCGTGTTGAACCAGGTGAAGTAGAAGCCGTCATCAAGCAGATTGACGGTGTAGAGAATGCTATCGTTAAAGGCTTTACCACCAAGAACCGTCAATACTTATGTGCCTATTATATCTCCAAGGATAACATATCGGGAGACACGATCCGTATGTATCTTCTCTCCAAGCTGCCGGCTTATATGGTTCCTGCCTATTTTGTGAGGATGGATAGTTTCCCTCTTCTTCCAAGTGGAAAGACAGACCGCAAGTCACTGCTTGTACCTACCGCTCAAGAAGAAGGTATCGTTCGACCGCCATACGCAGAACCAACAAATCATGTTGAGCGCCAACTTTGCGAAGCATTTGAAAAAGCCCTATCGGTTGACCGTGTTGGCATTGACGATGATTTCTTTGAACTTGGCGGTGATAGCATCCGAGTGATGGAAGTGCAGACCATGTGTCCAGATCTGATGCTTTCTTCCCGTATAATATATGCGAATCGCACACCGAAGAAAATTGCCGAAGTCTGCGCACACACAGCATCCGTCAGTTACGCACAGCAGAAAGACTACCCTCTCAGTCTGACTCAGTTAGGCATTTACGTGGAAAGCATGTCACGTCACGGCGAAGTGGTTTACAACAACGGCATGCTATTCCAACTGAATCCGGCCATTGATGCAGAGCAGCTTTCTAAAGCATGCGAAACAGTCGTTGAAGCTCATCCATACATCAAGACCAGATTGTTTGTTGACAGTCAAGGGAATCCAAGACAGTTGCGGAATGATGCAGAGCCTTATCACCAAAACGTAGAGACTTTGACTCAGCAGGAATTCGAAAAGCTGAAACCAGAACTGATTCGTCCCTTCGACCTGCTCAACGATCGTCTCTTCCGTATCCGTATTCTGAAAACTCAGGAAGCACAGTATTTGTTTATTGATTCCCACCATATCATCTTTGATGGAATGTCTTTCAACATTTTCCTTCAAGACTTAAAGGATGCTTACGAGCAACTACCCGTCAAAAAAGAAGAATTTACAGGTTATGAAGTTGCTTTAGAAGAGGAGTCACTACGTAAGACTCACGCATACACTTCTGCCAAGAAATGGTACAAGGAGCACTTTGAAACTTTGAAGGTATCTTCTCTTCCAGTACCAGAGAAACAAGATCCACAGATCACCTATGGACAAGAGTACCTTGAACTGACTATTGACTATAATCAGTTGGAGGAAGTAAGCAATCATTTTGGTGTTACACCTAACATACTGACAACCACTGTATTTGGCTATCTATTAGGTAACAATACGTATGCCCAGGAGTCACTATTTGCAACGATCTTCTCTGGAAGACAGGATTTGAAAACCCAGCGGACTGTAGCCATGCTCGTTAAGACATTGCCAGTCTATACCAAATGGGATCAGAATACGACTGTCAGAGAATTGCTCCAGACCACCAAACAACAGTTAATGGGCAATATGAGTAACAGTCTATTCTCTTTTGCGGAAGTTAAGGCAATGAACAATGCGATCAACAGCCATATCCTGTTTGCTTACCAAGGCGACTTAAAGCCGAGTGATGGTGAATTGTTCACCTATCAGCCCTTGATGGAGAATGCGACAGGAGAGAATCTGGCTTTTGAAATCACACGCAACAATAATAAAATAATTTTACACGCAGAATATCATAGCAACGAATACACTCAGTCCTTCATCCAACGACTGATGCATTGTTACGATAAGCTTCTTAAAGGTTTTCTCAATTCTGAATCCGAGAACAAACGTCTCTGTGAGCTTCAAATCCTGACTGATGATGAACAACAAGCCATCTTAGCATTAGGAACAGGTGAACAGTTAGATTATGACCGAACGGAAACGATTGTGAATCTTTTCCATCGTCAGGCTTTACTGAGACCAGAGAACATTGCAGTAGTTGATGAGGTATCAGAGATCACATATGCCGAACTGGATCGTAAGTCAGACCTATTGGCCACAGCACTCAGAACGGCCGGCGTTAGCACCGATACCTTTGTGGCAATTATGCTACCAAGGCGCAAAGAGTTCCTGATTGCAGTATTCGCTGTATTTAAAGCAGGTGGAGCATATATCCCGCTTGACAGTGACTTACCAAAAGAACGTCTCGCCTATATGCTGGACGATTCTGAGGCACACATATTAATCACCACCAGTACCTTGTTGAAAGATTGTCAGACAGAGCAATATTATCCAAGAGAGAAACATTTGCTCATAGATGATTTTGATTTCAATGAGCCATCGGATTATCCTGTCAATTTTGCGCATCCATCAGGACTCGCCTACATGATTTATACGTCGGGAACGACAGGTAAGCCTAAAGGGGTGACCATCACACATGAAGCCATGATGAATTTCATCATCTGGCTAAAAAAAACAGAAGAGCTGAAAGCGGGTGAGCAATGTGCTATACATACCAACTTCGTCTTCGACGGTTCTTTGTTCGACCTTTATCCCCCGCTGATCTCAGGTGCCACCCTGCATGTCTTGTCATCCTCCTTACGGATGGACCTTCATGGCATGTATCGCTATTTTATAGATCATCACATCGTCGGTCTGCTTTTAACCACACAAATAGGTATGATGATGATGAACGATTATGAACTGCCACTACGGTTCCTAATGGTTGGTGGTGAAAAGCTGACCACTTTCCGGGTTCCGTCGGCAATGAAACTTTATAATTGTTATGGTCCTACAGAGTTCTCCGTATGCTCGTGTTTCTATCAAATAGACAGTCAAAGACAATATAACAATATCCCTATCGGACGACCTGCGCCTAATACATTATCCGTCATTGTAGACAATCTAGGTTGTCTTGTACCCCGTGGGACAGTTGGTGAACTCTGCCTCATAGGCCGTCAGATGTCCCGCGGCTATTGGAAACAAGATGAATTAACAAAGGAATTTTTTGTTGACTGTTCTTTCCTAAACGGCCAAAAGATGTATCGCACTGGCGATCTCGTCCGTTGGAACGAGGAAAACTTACTTGAATATATTGGCCGTATTGATAATCAGGTTAAATTACATGGTTACCGGATAGAATTGGCGGAAATAGAGAGCAAGATGAGTCATTGTCCTGGTGTGATTTCCACTGCCGTTGATGTAGTCAAACAGGGAAACATCGAGTTTATAGTTGGCTATTATACGTCAGAAGACAACAAAGAGTTGCCAGCTATTCATGAAACACTGATAGCTGAGTTGCCGAATTATATGGTGCCCAGTCAATTGATAAGAATAGACGAGATGCCATTAACACCAAACGGAAAAATAGATAAGAAAGCCTTATTGTCTTATGAATTGATGAGTGGATTCAACATAGGCGAACATATACTTCCAGCCAACGAGAATGAGAAAAAGTTGTTCAGGATTGTCAAGGAGGTTCTTGAAAGAGAGGATTTCGGTGTCACTGACGATTTGACATTATTGGGCTTGACCTCACTCTCTGCCATCAAGCTGGCCGAGTTGGCAAATCGTGAAGGTTTTAACATCAAGGTCAATGATATTCTAAGAAGTAAGTCCATCAGGGAGATACTGATCAATGAGCAGTCCATCGGCAAGTGGGAGAACTCTTACGATGTCAGTAGGCCTGTCATCGTGTTGATACAAGGTTTCACCTATTATAAAAAGTTGGAACCGCTCATCAACAAACTGTGCAAGCACTATTCCGTCTTTGTCATTGAACCTTTTGATGACCACTTTGAGGCTATATTTAACGAAGAGGAAATAAATACCCACGACGTGGTCAATTTCTATCTCGATTACCTAGAGGCCTGTTTGCCTTCAAACGTTAGCATTGAGATGTTTATTGGTCATAGCTTTGGAGGTGAACTGGCCTATCGCTGTGCTGTACGCTGTCACAAGAAGACTAATACGATGCCCAAGGTTTGCCTGTTCGACACGTTTGCCCATGTCGCTAATATTGCTAAGGAGCTGCCTATACCCAAAGTAGAAAGACAGACTCCTGAAGAAGAAGCAGAAATCGAAGAAGTCAAAGAATGGAACCGCCATTTGCAACAAATGCTCTCATTGAAAGACGACCGCGACCTACCGACCTATGAGGGTGACATACTCTATTTCAAGGCCGAAGACCTGTCCATGGATCTGAAAGTCATTCATATTAATCTGCAAGAGCTGACCCAGAAGAAAGAAGAAGATATGAGAATTTGGAGATCTTATGACCCCCATATAAATATCTATCCCGTCGCAGCAGGTCATATGACCATGCTTGACGAACGGTTCTGTGACGACTATATAGCAAAAATCGACAATATTGTCTTACCCCATAATTCATGATATATATGAAAAAGTATTTGTATAACATATTAGCAGTGTGCATGATGTTGATGCCCCAGATGGTGTCAGCTCAGGAAAAGCAAAATCTGCGTCAAGTTTATGAAAAAGCAGAAGAAGCCTATCAGATAGGACAACTGGATCAGGCCATAGAATTACTGGAGGGTAATCTCAATGATTTTACCGGCAACCTGCACCAAAGCGCACTTCGATTGGTCTCCATCTGTTATCTTGCGCAAGATGACAAAGAAACTTCTGAGAAATATGCTCGCTTGCTGTTGAATATCAATCCCTATTATACGTCTGTTCAGGATCCCATCCGCTTTGAGGATATGATTGCCCTGCTCAAATCAGGTCGTAGCTCTACTGTGACCACGGCTTCAAGCCAGGCAGAAAGTATCAACGAGGCACCTGTGCCGGTTACCGTCATTACCCGCGAGATGATTGACCAGCTCAGTAACAATAAGAGCTTGGGGGAGATTCTGGCGACTTATGTACCTGGTCTGAATGCAGTCTCAGCCTATTCCATTTCGAACGTAGCCATGCATGGTGTTTATACGTCCAATCAGGAAAAGATCTTGGTGATGGAGAATGGACACCGTCTAAATATGCGTACCACCAATAATGGTAAACTTGATTACGCCATCAGTACCGAAAAGATCGATCACATCGAGGTTCTGCGCGGACCCGCCTCATCACTGTATGGTAATGTGGCTTTGACCGCTGTGGTGAATATCATCACCAAGAAAGGACGTGAGATAAATGGCGTTAAAGGAAAATATGGTTATGGTTCGTATGGCACGCACCGTGCCGATTTTATCGCTGGCACCACCCTATTGGATGCCGACGTCATGGCATGGGCCTCTCTCTATACTTCCCAAGGTAAGAAAATTGACATTCCAAGAGAGTCCGACTATTCTATGACCCAGCACGACGGCTATGTCTATATTAATGGCTATAAAGAGAAGCCATCCTATGACATTGGCTGTACCTTGAAACTGAAGGACTTCAACTTCATGTTCAATATGAAAAATGGCAAACAGGTGCCACAGTATTCCTGGTATGCACAAACTTACGACTATGACGCTTTTCGTACTATGGAGGGGGCTAAACCAGGAACCACTATAAATGAGAAGCATGTAGAACTGGGGTATGCCAAGCAACTTGGTAAAGTCAACCTTAATGTTTCAGTTTACGGCGACTGGTATATAGACCAAAACTATCAGCCAGTTTCCGACTCGATAATACTTTACCAATATAACAATGTTGGTGACATCATCACTATTGATGGCCAGCGCCAATTAAGATTGTATAAAGGCTTGATGCAATTTATTGATTTTCAAGAATACACGATTGGCGCTATGACTAAGGCCGATGCCAACTATACGCTTGGAAGCATGAAAGGTAATCTACTTGTGGGCGCGCAATTCGAATACTTCAAACTCACAAACAATGACTACACTATGGGTGAGGACTATACTAAGATTGTATATACTTTACCTGAAGAAAAGAACTATATACGCATAGGTAGCGAGAAAATTTTTTCTGTTTTTATTCAGGGTAAGCACTATTTTACGTCACAATTCATTCTCAATGCAGGCCTGCGATTTGACAATAAGAATCGTGCCAACGGAAAGAATGTCTCCGCTTTATCACCCCGTGTGGCTCTGATCTACTTCCTCAATGAGAAATTCAGTACAAAACTGTCTTATTCACGCGCCTTTGTCGATGCACCGTATTATACACGAAATAACACGTCTAACGGTTACCGAGGTAGTGAGGACCTCATGCCAGAATACATGAACGCTATCCAGCTTGACTTCATGGGAAAGATAGAGAGCTGGCATCTCGATTACGATGTTAACATCTTCTACAACCATTTAACGGATATCGTCTTCAATAACCCGAGTCCAGATCCAGAGGCGCCTAAGTTCATCAACTCGGGTAGTCTGAAAGTAGCTGGTGCCGAGGCAGAACTGGGTTTCAGTATTCCCTCCTTCCGTATCGATGCCAACATGACTTACTTGCGCCCGCTGGAGGCTGAAGGCTACTACTACACCGACCACAAGATTTACAGCATTCCTGCATTCACTGGCAACCTCATCTGCAGCAAGCGCCTCGTAAACATCGGAAATCATCTGGTGTGGTTGAATGCAGGCTTTAAGTTCGGTACGAAGACCCTCAACAAAGCCAATAGTCGTTTGCCAGACAGCAAAGATTTCGATCTCAGCGGCAACGCCATCGTTGATTTGGGTCTCAAATACTCCTATCGTGATGCCATCCAATTATCACTTGATTGCGATAATGTGTTTGATAAGTCCTACTTTGTCGGTGGTTCATTCTATGTACCATTTCGTGCACAGGGTCGCACTGTCATGGCTACTGTCTCCTTCAAGCTTTAATGAAAGAAAATGCGCATCTATGCTAGCTTTAGTTAATACAATAGCTGACATCAAATATAAGTTCATGTACAACCAGAATGTGGTTTTCCTGACATTTAAACGGGAACAAACTATATAACGGAAGTAGCTATCGGATTTAAAAAATGCAAAAATAAGGTGAATTTGCAAGATTTTGCTATTTAGACTTTGCAATTTAAATAATTTGTAGTACCTTTGCACCACTTTTAAAAGTAATTAGAACAAATCAAGCAGGAATGGAAGCTTTTTTCAGGACGCACAGATACTTAGTGGAGCATACCAAAGCCCCTGTCCGCCGTACGCTGATGGACGAGATTGACTGGTCCGACCGTATGATCGGTATCAAGGGTACGCGTGGTGTGGGCAAAACAACGTTTCTGTTGCAGTACGCGAAGGAACATTTCGATATACAGGACAAGCAATGTCTGTATATCAATATGAACAACTTCTATTTTCAGGGCAAGGGTATCGCCGACTTTGCAGGAGAATTCTACAGACACGGCGGACGCGTGCTGCTCATCGACCAGGTGTTCAAACAGCCTGACTGGTCTATCGAGCTCCGCAAGTGCTATGACCTCTACCCTAACCTGAAGATCGTCTTCACGGGCAGCAGCGTGATGCGCCTGAAGGACGAGAACCCCGAACTCAACGGCATCGTGAAATCGTACAATCTGCGCGGTTTCTCTTTCCGAGAATTTATCAACCTGCTGACGGGCAACACATTTCATCCCTACACCCTCGACGAGATCCTCTCCGACCACGAGCGCATCATCAAGCAGATCCTGCCCAAAGTGTCGCCTAACAAATACTTCCAGGACTATATTCACCACGGCTTCTATCCCTTCTTCCAGGAACAGCGTAACTACAGCGAGAACCTGCTGAAGACGATGAACATGATGACCGAGGTGGACATCCTGCTCATCAAGCAGATCGAACTGAAGTATCTCACGAAGATCAAGAAGCTCTTCTATATGATTGCCGAGGACGGTCCGTCGAAGGCGCCCAACGTGAGCAAGCTCGCCCACGACATCGAGACCAGCCGCGCCACGGTGATGAACTACATCAAATACCTCACCGACGCCCGACTGACGAACCTCATCTATCCTGTCAATGAAGACTTCCCCAAGAAGCCCGCGAAGATCATGCTCCACAACTCCAACCTGATGTACGCCATCTACCCCATCCAGGTGGACAAGCAGGAGGCTATGGAGACCTTCTTCGTCAATTCGCTGTGGAAAGACCACAAGGTGAACGCCGGTGGCAGAGACTACAACTATCTCGTCGACGAGAAACTGAAGTTCCGCATTGTCGACGCGAAGGCGCCCGGCCGTCAGCGCATCTCGCCCGACATTATCTACGCCCGCTACAACACGGAGATCGGCACAGGCAATCAGATTCCGCTGTGGCTTCTCGGCTTCCTCTATTGAACATTTAACATTAAACAAATACAATTAGTTAGTAATTCATTTTATACATTAACAAAATGGCTAAAGAAAAGAAGTTTATCACCTGTGATGGAAACGAGGCTGCGGCTCACGTGAGCTACATGTTCTCCGAGGTAGCTGCTATCTACCCCATCACCCCGTCTTCGCCAATGGCGGAGCATGTTGACGAGTGGGCCGCCCGTGGTCGTAAGAACCTCTGGGG
>Ga0310694_10004044_pt1 | contig 14249 bp, 14 predicted proteins | sample 174DNAGHGhighgp2_FD_203884 | JGI IMG/M metagenome (GOLD analysis project Ga0310694, IMG submission 203884) | Sheep rumen microbial communities from Palmerston North, Manawatu-Wanganui, New Zealand - 1742 DNA GHGhigh gp2 (v2) (version 2) | ecosystem: Host-associated > Mammals > Digestive system... | reverse complement strand
CACGCTGCGAGTGGTGGAGTGGGAGAGAGCGCAGGTACTGGCGACGGTGGTTCACATCGCTGACTTTCAGCCGTATACGTTCCACCTGATACTCCTCAGGCTCCACGATGATACCAAAGGCATCAGTGAAGTATGACTCCACAGAGAACTGGCGCGGCATCTTGAACGTCTCTTCTGTTGCTTCAAGATGCTGGATGCGGTCGAGCGCATAGCGTCGAATCAGCCCTTGGTTCGTCAGTTCGCTGGGCTCCTCGCCCTCTGGCTCATTCTCCATGATGCCGATGACGTACCACCGTTGGCGGAATACGCGGACGCAGTATGGCTCCAACAGCACCTCGCGTGGTTCTGCGTCGAAGTAGTCTTGATATTCCAGCTTGATGACGTGGTTTCCCTTCATGGCGTTCAGAATAGGTAGCAACCATTGGTTGCCAGACGGAATATCTTCGTACATCACCCTCTCGCGCAGTCCCCTGCTGTCCTGCAACAGCCCGTTCACGGCGAAGGCCGATAATAGCCAGTCCTTCACATTGTCTTTCTCCAGCCATTCGCGGTTGACGATACGATAACGGTATCCATTGCGGGCATCCGATGAGATTTCTATGCCGAACGTCTCCTCAATGGCTCTCAGACAGTCGGCAAACGTCCGCTTGGGCAGCCCGGTCTGCTGGGAGTTCAGCGTCGTTCGCTCCCACTCCTTAGCAAACTCCTTGTATGTCAATCCCTTAGGATTCTCGTATAGCTTGGATAATATCCAGATATGTCTACGTAAATAATCCTTCATCGCCTGCAAAGTTACATAATTGTAATGCGAAATTACTGCATATCTACCAAATATTTTGCATTATCAATAAGAATTCTTCGTTTTTCGCTTGCCATTTAAGGAAAAATGCCTATATTTGCATCAATTTATAATCACAATGGTAAATGGAGATAATTCTGAACGACTACCACAAGAAGGTAAATGCCGAGATGAGGGCGCGTATGGCTTATTGGAAAGCGCATCCTCAGTCGCGCACAGAATCCTTGAAGAGATTGAGGCTCTTGCGGGAACAACGGCTTGCAAGTCAGTCCAATTGCTAAGGCTCAAGAGGTGGGCACAGGAGAACGGCTGTTGGTTTGACGACCGAAGCCTGTTTTTCTTTTTATTTCTGAGAGATAGTAACTTCGGCATTAGCCAAAGGTACAACATTTATTTGGAAACACGGGCTCGTTCTTCATATTTCTTAATCGTCTCCATAATTTTCATCCTCGCCACTGCACGCTTCTTTCTCCAGAGGAAAGCCCAACCGAAGAAGAACGATACCGTTCCAACACTATATGCAACTCCAAGGAAGGCAAACCGGTCATGAATACTAGTTCTGTCTATCCTAATGCCAAATTTTGGTTTAATAGTCTGTTAATATATCAAAAGAGAATACTTGGATAGAGCTGATATCAGAGAGGTCTTCTATTATCACACATTCGAACCACGTGGTCTGGCCATTAAAAAAATCATCCCCCTGATTATGTAGCGTAATGGTGTTTGTCGTTCCGTCTTTCAAGGATATGACAGCCTGAAGTTCGAGCATACAGGTTTCTCCACGGTTGGTTGCCTTTACCTGGAAAAATGGTAGTTCGTTATGTTCGTTATCCCATCTTTGTTCATCGATAGTAATACCATGTTCGCTGAGACCTTGTACGACCCGTTGCGTTGGCGCTACAATTTTTTTCTCAACGCGCTCAGAGTCAGTTGTTAAACTGTTGATGATTTCCTCGCTTTTTTCTGGTGCTAATCTAACATAAATAAATGCGCCAACGAAAATGATAAGCGAAAGATAAATTAATGCTTTCTTCATAAGTCTTTCTTTTTAATGTTAATACTAATGAGAGCAGACTTGTTCTGCAATTTGGCTGCAAAAATAGTACGTGGCTATGCGAAATTTCCGCATAGCCACGACAAAAAAATCAAATTACCTACAAAATTTTGCTACTTCATGTCCAGGAACTTGCAAATAACCTTGTGCCAATAGTCCCACGAGTATCCTACTGATGGGTGGTTCACGGGCATAATCTTTACCTTGGTGCCATCGTTCAGGGCATAGTTGCCGCACTTGTTGATGTTACCGTCAACAACGATGTCGTCATTCCACGACCACCGTTCTCCTGCTGGCATGTAGCCCCAAAGGCGCGAGCCCCACACGATGACATACTGCGGACGGTACTGCTCCAGCACCTCGAAGAACGGCTCCGCCGCTTCTTCATACTGCCTGTTCGTGCCGGCCTCACGAGGTCCGCCCATCGCCGCCTGCAAGTAGTTGTAGAACACCACGGAGTTCCAGATCCTCTTCCGTTCCGGCCAATCCGTCTCATGTCCAACCAGCGACCGCTCGAACTTCAGGTACGTCGACATCCACCGCTGCCTGTCAAGCGACTCATTCAAGTAGTCACTTACCACGCCATTGGTAAAGGCGCAACACTCAGGATGCACCCTTGCATTACCGCAGTCCTCGCATCCTTCTTCACAGTAATGACTCTCACCGAGAATCATCACCCGCTTGCCGAATATACCGCCCGTGGTGTAGGCCGAGCCTACCCACGGACGGAAAAACAATCTACTCATAATCGTCCTTCTTTTTGTTTAGCCCACTGGAAACCTCCAGTCTTCGTAATCACCGCCACGTCTATCGGCCCTCCCACGGTTTCCTCAGACGAAGTAATGTGTCGTTGCAGGTTTGTAATGGAGATAAGACTTTCTGCCATGTTCACTAGATCCTCAACATTGAACGACTCTACGGTGTCCACGATACCGCTTGTGAATCTCTCTCTGATGACTTCGTCAATTGTTTCTGTAAACTCATCTTGTATCTTCTCGATGATGGGGGCTGCCACCTCAGTCGTCTGGTCGTCATTCGGTAGTCCAAACTTCTCTGCCACTTGCTGCACGGCTTTCTCCATAGAGGCGTGTACCTCGTCTGCAATGGTTGAATACAAATCGGGCGCGATGCCTTTCATCATGGTCAACATCACATCACCTTGTGCGAATGGTATGACACAGGCTGTTTTATCGTGTGTGATTTTATCAGACCGGTCTGTATCGAAATAGTATCTCAGCCTATTGTCAACGCTACCGCCAATGACGGTTGCTAATGCAGACGGGAAAATATCCTTCTCACCATAGCCAACAAAGACGACGCCAGTGCTTGTGCCATTTAGGAACACCTTTGAGCGAAGGTGGGCGTAGAATCCCTTTTGCCATACATCCCTCATGTCTGTTGGCAGATGTTCTTCCCCTAAGACTTCCATCAGCGAATCGAAATACTCTTTTGAATAATTGGCGAATTGGGTTTCGTCATAGTCTTCATATTCCTCGCAAGTGCCTTCATCATGACAGACATCCGAGAGGGCAGAAATCATTCCGCTTACGTTCTCTCTTACGGCCTCTTCGTCTTCAACGCTTTGGTCATCCTCTTCCAATAGATTGAACACCTCGTCTTTCACCATATTATAATAAGTGGAGATGTCCTGAATCAGATAGTTGTCCTTTGACTCATCGTTACAGAAATAATCGTTATCTTTTAGGAAGAGGATGAACGCTTGGGCATATTCCTCAACGGACTTGCAGGCTATATTGCCCCGTTCTTTCCGATATAGGTTGAAAATCAGTTCCCACGGCGTTCCCATAAACTCCACGTTGTCATAGATCATCACTCCAATGGGATGCTCGTCCGACAGGCTGAAAATCTTTGTTTCCGTGTTATAAATCTTTACCCCTTTGTCGTTACACACTGTAACGGCACTGTCGGCTGCCATCACTGCCGCCCGCTTATTCAGGATTCCTACGATTGCAGTCATAGTTTTTAAATTTCTACCTGCTGGCTACATCAATACGATTACTATAAATACAATTAGTTTAATACCCCAAAGATGATGGAGTAAGTGAACCTACTCACTGACGGAAAAATAGTTTTTTCCCTGTGTATTCTATTGATAATCGATTCTTACGTTAATGCATACTTTTCAATTTCTTCAGCTCTTTTTTCTGAGATATCCATTGAGCGTCTTAATCTGTTCAAGAGTCTTCGTGATGACTCTGGAATTGTGCCGTCAACAATTTCATCCTTCACGGCATCCAGATACTCCTGTTCCTCTTCTGTAAGCTGAGGCTTTTGCAGGGATTCTTCAATTTCTGCTGCACGTTCAGGACTTATTCTTAACTTGGTACGCATTCTTTCAAGAAAGCGTCTCTCTTTATCTCCGATAGTGCCATCTTCCAAACAGAATTTCACTTCTTCTGCATAACTCTGCTCGTCGTCTGTAAGGATAGCTGTGTCAAAATTTGCAGATTCTTCCGTTAATTCTTCTGTTTGCTGTGTGGTGATTTTTTTCTCATCTACATTGTCATAATCTTCCAAGGGTTTGAACTTTGCAGTAATCTCCCATTCCGTTTCCTCTGTTTCCTTAAACGTAGAATCAGTTTCACTTTCATAATTGGCACTTACGCAAGTCATGAAATTCTCAAATGCCCCTTTTATTTCTATCTTCTGGCTATTTGATATGTTTGATACAGATTTCGTGGATATTGTCTGGTTGAAGGACAATAAATTTCCACTAAGCCGCTGACGTACTAAGTTCTTCCATTGCGTTTCTGTCTCTAACCATTTTAGGTCGTTAGGACAGGAAGGATATTCTTTGGGGTTTGCTGTCATAACAAGTCCCATTTCGCTTGATTTACTCTGGTATGAATTAGAACTATTTGATTGGCTGTATTGTCCGTTCACCTTTCCATATTTTGCGACACCAACCTCACCTCCGATACCCCACTTTCCATTCACTTCTATTGTGGTTTCACGGCCTTTAATCGATTTAAATGAAATCTCAGTTGCTCCAAGACACTGGAGAAGATGGCATAGTTCATGAACCTTGTCAATAAAGAAGTTGTATGCTGAGCCTTCAAATGGAATATAGATTTCTTTGTTGACAGGATGTGCAATATATAGTGTGTTTGCCTGTGGATGTCCAACAGGGAATTTTATATCGGATGGGACATAATTCAAAGTGAATACCCAGTTGATGTTATTGGAATAATCATAGCAGCCTGCGATATGATCATCATCTCTTCCTACGAATACTAATTGACGATTAGCATAATTGATGCTTGTGAACTTCTCACTTTCAAGAAGATCAATCATTAGCTTTCTGTCTTCTTCAGATAGAGTTGGGTCGTTCCAATTGTTTTCATCTCTATATTCTTCAAATCGAAGATGTTCCATGTTATTGGTGCTATTAAGATACGCATTAAGATAATCATCTTTATCCTTATCGTCATCTGTAGCTAACGCACCAATGAGAAACTTTCGCCCTCCTCCCTTGTCTGGTTCATTTTGGCAGAAAGACCGCAAGAATAGAATGCGACAACGTTCTGATAAAGAATCTTCATATTCATCTGCTTTATCTAAAGCAATCTTTGCTTTTCTGTTGCATTCATCTCGAGTACGAAGTTGTTCATCATATTCCGGGTCTCCGTATTCTGCAACAAATTGACTTCTTCCATAAGATATCAATGTGTCGGCCTTTTCTGTATAGTAAAACCAACACAGGTAAACATTCTCATTATAACGCTCGAACAAATCATCTAAAACTTTCAATGCTTGATTATAATTCTCGCTATTAAATAAGTCGTAATATCTATTGATAATTTGTTCCAATTCTGCTTCCTCTATTTCCTCTTTGTATAAGTAATCGGATACAGCATCGGAAGTTTTAGATATCAAATATCCACTTAAACTTGGAGATGCAGTTGTCACTTCTTTAGCTGTACTTACAGCCGTACTAATAATGTTTTTTAGAATACCCATAATAGTGATGTTTTGAAGTTATTTTCAAGCAATAGTTAATAATGCATACTTTTCTATTTCTTCAGCTCTCTCTTCTGAGATATCCATTGAGCGTCTCAGTCTGTTCAGAAGTCTTCGTGATGACTCTGGAATTGAGCCGTCAACGATTTCGTCCTTCACGGCGTCCAGATATTCCTGTTCCTCTTCTGTGAATTGAGGCTTTTGCAGGGATTCCTCAATTTCTGCTGCACGTTCAGGACTGATTCCCAATTTGGTACGCATTCTTTCAAGGAATCGTCTCTCCTTATCTCCAATCGTACCGTCCTCCAAACAGAATTTCACTTCTTCAGCATAACTCTGCTCGTCGTCTGTCATTTGAGCTGTGCTGATGAGTTTAGTATCTTGAGTAGCAATTTGTGGAGTGTCATCTATAACGTTTGCAAAGTCCTTAATAGAGCGGAACTTAACTTCTACCTTCCATTGCGTTTCAGTTGTCTCTTTAAACTGTGTTTCAATGTTTTGCTCAACTTCTGCATGTGCCTTCATCCACAAATATTGTGCAGATGCTTTGATGTCTCTTTTTTCTTGATTAGACGTAAACTTAGTTTGGGATGTTGAAATAAACTCGTTGTACTCCAGCATGTTTCCATTAATTCTACTGTTAACCAAGCGTTGCCATTGTGGTTGCTCGTCATACCAAATCAAACCTTTAGGCAAGAAGGGCTTGCGCATGGGGTCAAGCTTTATTCTCATTGTCCTCTGATTGTTTGAAGTTATCTCTCCTTGATGGTGGGACTGCATAGTACCGCTGCCTTCTCCAGAGAATAACTTGACATCAGCGCTTCCGTTATAACTCCCCTGACTATCGTTGAATTCACTTACATTCTTACCCTTGACAGACGTGATGTTTATCTCTTCGGCTCCTAAACATTCAAGGAGGTAGCAGAGTTCATGTACTTTATCGACAAAGAAAATGTCCTCAGACTCTTCAAAAGGTACATACAGCGAAGGGTTATAGGGATGGCCAATATATAGTTGGTTAGCCACAGGATGTCCTGTAGGGAATTTGAAACAAGATGGGACGTTGGATGTTCTGAACACATCAATGCCATCTGCCACACAGCCGCCTATTTCATAGTCCTTCACGGGCATGATAAACTTACGATCTTTGTATTCATATGTAGTGGTGTAATTGTCCCATGTTTCTTTCAGAATATCCTCAGAATCAACGATTTCTTGCATAATGTGGTCTTTGTCATCATTGTCGCATCCTTCCAGTGCTTCAATAAATGCATTTCTTGCTTGATAAACTCGACCCAACACTTGATTGACATATCCAATATTTAAGCTAATTAGTGATAGGGCCCCAGCATCTTCATTGTCAATTAATTCTCCTGCTTTTTGTAATTCTTTAAGAGCAAGTTCCAAAAGTTGTTCGTCTAAATCTTCAATATTTTCTTTCTGACATTCTTTTACATATAAAACCCTTGCTTTTACAAAGTGGTTATATGAGTTTTGAGGGTCAGATTTTAAGTTGGATTCTACAACTTCAAGAGCTTCATCATATTTTCCTTCATTTGCTAAATCAAGTGGGTCTATATCTGGGGCTGCCAACTGGGCTATTTGAGTTAATGCATCTGCAAGTTTTGGCCCAAGTTCTCTGATATTTACATCGCCTTTGAAAAACATATTTTTGTTGAATTGAGCGATTTGCTCATTCCCCAAATAGAAATAGAATGTCAATTCTTGATATCTCACTCTATCAAAGTCTTTCCAAGAGAATTCAAATTTCGTTGACAAATCATCATTATCAGGAATGCAATAAAATGCTTCATCAGTAATAACGAGTCCTTGATTGTCATTACTCCAAAAAGAGGTGTCCCTTTCAAATAGTATAGTCTCGTCTAAACCAATACCATAATTAGAACGAAGAGTAGCTTTTATTGTTTCGCCAAACCCCAGTCCATAAATGCAATCACTATCCTTAAAAATGAACCATGAGGGTAATGTGTCATAAAATAGTTTCAATATGCCGCTTTTAGGATGAGAGGTCAATTCTTCTTCTGTGAAATAAAAAGCCAAAAGACCATTCTCTCCAAGAAATTTACATAAGTCATATACATCAGATACTTTAATCTGCCATTCCTTTAACTTGTCGTTGTCAAAGAAAACGTCAATCATGGCCTTAATTGTTTTTCTGTCGTTACAGAATTCTTTCAATGATTCATCTTCATGCATCGAAGTATAGAATTCAAAACACTTAGAGGCAATTTCTTTCTCATGAGGATTAAATGCGTTTCTTTTCATATTGATGTAATGGTATAGTTGCAAAATTATCTTTTCACCCAACTTCTTCCTTCATTCCTCGAATAGTACAAGCCTTTGCTGGTGTTGGCCAGCAGTTCGCTGCCGTTCTTTTGGAGATTGAGGAAGTCACCGTAGGATGATGTGTTAGTGCATCGGGGCGAGAAAGAACGCCCGTCGTTTTGAGAAGCATACAAACCTTTGCTGGTGCAGGCCAGGATTTCGCGGCCTACCTGCAAAAGGTCAATGAAAGTTCCGTATGACGTACTGTTACAGCGCGTCACCCATGAGCGACCACCAGTCTGAGAATACTCTATGGTGTTCTTTGCCGTATTGATTCTCAGCAGTTCGTTTCCGAGATTGATGAGTTGTGGCATAAACTATAGAATCATGTCTAAGATGTTCGCTTTCCTCGTATCCCTACTTTCGCACTTGGGACAAGGCGGAAGGTTGGGACCGGCTTTGATGCCGCCCTCCGTATCGAAGGCCACAAACTTGTGGCCACATTGCTTGCACTTGAATGTTTTTCTTCCTTTGATTGTTAACATTTCTGTATTAGGTTTTCAGTTATACATTATTATATATACGTAGGCGCAGACTTCAAGCCGATATTCTGCAACGGAGGTCCTGAGAAACCTTGAAGGTGGAATATGACAGAAGTCCGCGCCTGTAAGCGCGGAAACAACTGCACGACATTCCCCACCTTCACATATTGCCGTAGGGCAGGAAGTTCTCAGGTTCCCGTTTGGTGAGAATGAAGCACGTGCTTCGCTGTTCAGCATGTCAGTGAAACGGTATATAATCCGAATCTGTCGGCAAATATACGATTTATTTCCGAATTGACAATGCAAACAAGCGAAAAAGTTGTATTCTTCTGTCAAAATTCCCATCTTCATAGTTATACTATTCCTCTTGCCGTGAGGAAGCCGTTATATGCCAGGATCATTCCTGTCACTGTTTCCATGAATGTGAAAAAAGTGGCGAGGCTCATTGGCAATTCCAAAAAAATGAAAGGATGGGTGAGATTGTAATAGAGTTTGCGGGGTTTGTTGGCACTGAAAAGGCGTGCCTGCACTTCACAGAGAAGGATGAGTGCGACGACCAATTGTAAGATGGCGATTGTTTTCATTTTTATCTTTTGTTTAAGTGAATAATCTGTTACTGACTGCAAAATTAGGACGTAGGTGTGCAGAAATACCGCAGAGGTGTTGGTTTTATTGAAGAATTTGTGTAATTTTGTCGCCGTGGAACTAATTCGTAGACTGAAATATCATCTTGTAGCATTCATTGTGGTGGCCATCTGGGGTAGCACGTTCGTCTTTACGAAGATGCTGCTCCAGGCGGGGCTGACTCCTGCACAAATCTTTACATTCCGCTTCATCATCGCCTACGTCCTCCTCGCACTCTACAGCGTCGGCCGGACAGTTAAAAAGGAGTGGGGTAGAGCTAATCATATCTTTCATCTTTCATCTTTCATCTCTCATTTCTCATCTTTCATCTCTCATCTCTTTTGCAATAATTGGCGCGACGAGCTGCTGATGTTGGCGCTGGGCGTGACTGGCGGTTCGGTCTATTTCTTGGCTGAGAACGCGGCGATGCTCTACACCACAGCGACGAACACGTCGCTCATCGTCTGCAGCTGTCCGCTGTTCGCCATGCTGCTCTTCGCCGTGTTCTACAGGCAGTCGGAGCCCATCACGCGTGTGCAGGCCCTGGGCTCCGTCATTGCCTGCCTGGGCATGGCTGTCGTGGTGCTCAATGGACACTTCGTGCTCCATCTGTCGCCGCTGGGCGACCTTCTGGCCTTTGGCGCCTGCCTCTGCTGGGCCGTTTACAGTATCTTGATGCAGCCCGCCCTCCAGCGCTACGACACGCTCTTCATCACCCGCAAGGTCTTCTTCTACGGTCTCCTAACCATCATTCCCTACTTCCTCCTGGTGCCCGAGGAAGCCCGCATCTTCAATTCTTCAATTTTTCAATTCTTCAATTCTTCAATCCTCCTCAACCTTCTCTTCCTCGGCATCGTCGCCTCGATGCTCTGTTTCCTCGTCTGGAACTGGGTCATCAGCAAGCTAGGTGCCGTCGTTGCCACCAACTGGGTCTACCTGAACCCCCTGACCACCATCCTCTTCGCCTGGTGGCTGCTCGACGAGCAGATTACCGTCTGGTTCCTCCTCGGCTCAGCTCTCATCCTTGTCGGCATGTATCTGGCCGATAGAAAAAAGTAGGAAAATATTTGCAGCCTTGCTAAAATCTTCGTAACTTTGCGCTCATACGAACTGAAACATTAATTAAATACAATACGATTATGGGAATTATTGCATCAATTATTATCGGTTGCTTGGCTGGCTTCTGTGCCGGCAAGCTGATGAAGGGTGGTGGCTTCGGCCTGATTATGAACCTCGTGCTCGGCCTCTTCGGTGGCGCACTTGGCGGCTGGCTGTTCTCGCAGCTCGGCATCGAGTGGGGCGGCATCCTGGGACAGCTCGGTACGGCCATCATCGGCGCCGTCGCCATCCTTTGGGTTGCTTCGCTGATAAAGAAGTAAGTCTATGGCAGTAGGGAAATGGATTGGAGGCATCATCGGATGGATGGCTGGCGGACCGCTGGGTGCGCTGGCAGGTTACTTGATAGGGTCGCTCTTTGAGTCGGGCCTCGATGCCGTGAACACGGCCGACAACGCAGGCACCTTCGGCGAGGGGACCGGTCGTGGCGGCAGTTTCCGCAACTACAATCAGACCTATCAGCAGCAGGGCGACCGCAACAGCTTCCTCTTTGCGCTGCTGGTGCTCGCCTCGTACATCATCAAGGCCGACGGCCGCGCCATGCATTCCGAGATGGAGATGGTGCGTGCGATGCTGCGCCAGAACTTCGGCGAGGGCGCCGTCAGCCAGGGCAACGACATCCTGACCAAGCTCTTCAATGAGCAGAAGCGGGTAGGGTGGACGCAGTTCAAGGGCATCGTCCGCGAGTGCTGCCAGCAGATCGACCGTAACACCACCTACGCCCAGCGCCTGCAGCTGCTCAACTTCCTCGTGCAGGTGGCGCAGGCCGACGGCTCGGTGCCTCAGAGCGAGGTGACGGCGCTGCAGGAGGTGGCCCAGTGGCTCGGCATGTCAGCCTCAGAGGTCGACTCCATGCTCCACCTGCAGGGCGATACGCTGGACGACGCCTACAAGGTGCTTGGCGTTAGCCCCTCGGCCACTGACGACGAGGTGAAGCGTGCCTACCGCAAGCTCGCCCTCGAGCACCATCCCGACAAAGTGGCTGCCCTCGGCGAGGACGTCCGCCGTGCTGCCGAGAAGAAGTTCCAGGAGATCAACGCCGCCAAGGAGCGCATCTGGAAAGCCCGCGGGCTGTAATCTTCGCAACCGTTTAACAAAAATTGGGTAGCACCGCTGACACCCGCCACACCAAGAAGATTGAAGATTGAAAATTCTTGCCTGGCAAGCGACCAGAGGTCGAGCTGAGGTAATCTCATTCCTCGTTCCTCCTTCCTCGCTCCTCGTTCCTCGAGAAAAAGGAATAAATATTCATACCATGTATAAACATACATTTTTGGCTGAAAAAACGGGGTGAAAAAGGCAGAAAAATTTGTCCCACGGCCTGGGACATTTCTAAAGGGCCACTTTAGAATTCTAAAGCGCCACTCTATACTACAGAGAGTGGCGCTTTACGTCGCTAAAGTGGCGCTTTACGAGTGAAAAGTGGCACTATTCTGGCGGCAAATGTATATTTATTCAAATCTCGAGGAACGAGGAGCGAGGAAGGAGGAACTTTTTCCGAGGTACGAGGTACGAGGTGCGAGGTGCGAGGATAGTCTTGAGCGGCGGGGGTTTAGGGGTCATCACTAATCATACCTCTCAGTTCTCAATTCTCAATTCTCAGTTCTCAATTTTCAATTTTCAATCTTCAATTTTCTTGGTGCGGCGGGTGTGGCCGGTGCGGGTTATTTTTTGTTAATTAGCCTATGGCGTCTGATTTAGGGTTGTGTTTGGCAATATAATCCTGTTCGATGGTGGGGTAGAGGAACGGCCTCATACAGAACCAAAGAATTGCGACCCATAGAAGAAACTAAAAAATGGCAAAAATTTGGAAGTCTGCCAATTTTTAGTTATCTTTGCAGTGTCAAAGCATTGGGATTATGTCATATACAAGTGAACCAATAATAATCAATAGCCCTTCGGAGAAGTTGCTGAAGGTTGTTGAAAAGCTTAGGGAGCATAAGCTTGCTGAGTTGGAGAAGCTTTGTAATCATGATGCGATATAAAAACAAGAAAAGCCGCTAAAGAGCGGCTTTCAAAATGGGCAGGGGCGGTGAAGTCTTACCCTCTCGGGATTCTACCCGGATAGTCAAAACTCATGTTCTGACATTGTAAAGATAGAAACTTTTCTTGATAGTTCCAAACTTTTCGTCTTGTTTTTGTTCGTTTTCCACAAATTTTCATTACTTTTGCATTTAGAATCCCTTGATAAGGGATGGCTATAATGCAGGGATTAATTGAAAACGTTGAATTAACAGCTCACAATGCGATTACCTTTCCATATAGTACAATTGTTGAAGAGCAAGTCGGCGAATGAGTTACGACAACCTTCCGATTGCGAGTTTCTGTCGCTTGACATTGAGAGCAAGACAGGCGTCCGCATTGGTGCCACTACACTGAAGCGTCTGTTGGGATTCGCGCAGGACGAACGAATGCCTCATTCCAGCACGCTCGATGCCATCGCCCGCTATCTGGGCTATGCCCATTGGGACGAACTCTCAAAGATCGAGGACGACGGAAACTCAGATTTTGACTCCTTTGATGATGAGGTACGTTCCGCTGACTTGTCAGTCGATGCGTGTGTAGAAATTACCTATCTGCCAGACCGGAGAGTGCGGATGCAATATCTTGGCAAGCAGCACTATCGTATTGTGGAGAGCGATAACAGCAAACTGCAAATCGCCGATGAAGTGGAGATACAGAATTTCGTACTCCATCATCCGCTGTTAGTCTTGAACGTCTGTCGTAGCGGCAAGTCGTTAGGGCAGTTCACGGCAGGACGAGTCTCTGGAATCTCCTCCATAAAGGTCTTGTAACTTTCAATTCTACAATTTTACGAAAGTGGAATCGTCACAGTTCACGGACTGTCAGCCATGGCTTGAGACCGCAGAGCCGATGGATTCGCAGGGTGCCACCTGCGACACATTCCGTGTGAAGCTATACGGCAAACTGCACTTCTTGAAGCGGCTGAAGCCTGAGCTCGCGAGTGACATACGCTATCAGGAAGCCCTTCGTAAGGAGTTCGAGACAGGCTACCGCTTAGAACATCCCAGTTTGGTGCGCTATATCTCCATGGGTGACGATGGCATCCTGACGGAATATGTTGATGGCGAAACCATTACCCAACGACTTGCAACACAGCCCGACTATTTCCGTAACAAGAAGAATACGGACAAGTTCATACGTCAGCTGTTAGATGTCGTTGGCTATCTGCACAGCCATCAGGTGCTGCATCTTGACTTGAAGCCCGACAATATTCTGCTCACTCATATAGGCTCTGACGTCAAGCTCATCGACCTTGGTTTCTGTTATACCGACACGTTTGCTGACACACAAGGCCATACCAGCACCTATGCTGCTCCGGAGCAACTCTCTGGCGACGCTGTCGATGTCCGCACCGACATCTATGCTATAGGCCGCATCATAGAGACGCTGCCCCTCCATGCCAAATATAATAAGGTGATTGCCCGCTGTACAGCTAACAATCCAGCTGACCGCTATCAGACTATAGAAGAGCTGCAGCATGCTCTGTCTTCCCGTTCATACGTCTGGTACATCGTTTGTGTACTCTGTATTGCAGCCCTCTGCGTCTGCTTCTTCTTACCGGAACGGCGTGATATGACAAAGACGCTTCCTCCCATTGTGAAGAATGACACCATAGCAGCCGCTCATGCCATCATCCCTTCGGAGCGCTCATCAGCTGGCCATCAGCCAGAGGCCCGGCCTCAAGCTCCTGAGCAAGCACCATCACCGCAATTGCATGTCGGCGAAACGATTTCACAGGAAGAAAAGGAATTCCTGTCACAGCCACATCTTCACATTGCCACCAATGATGAGTTCACCCGGTATAAGCGCCTATTAGACGACT
>Ga0310694_10004043_pt1 | contig 14249 bp, 12 predicted proteins | sample 174DNAGHGhighgp2_FD_203884 | JGI IMG/M metagenome (GOLD analysis project Ga0310694, IMG submission 203884) | Sheep rumen microbial communities from Palmerston North, Manawatu-Wanganui, New Zealand - 1742 DNA GHGhigh gp2 (v2) (version 2) | ecosystem: Host-associated > Mammals > Digestive system... | reverse complement strand
CTGCCGTGGTCGGCAAGAAGCTGCCAGAGGTGGTCGAAGGTTAGCATAAGAATTATAAATTAAAAATTACGAATTAAAAAGGTGGTGGTGTAATGGCAGACGTTGTGCCAACGGTGAAGGGACTATAGGGATGCCATTACACCACCAACTCTATTTTTTTTCTTTTTTGGTTCTTTTTTCTTTTGAGATCGCCCAAACTTGGTCGATTTATACTATCCCGGACTCGGGGTTGGAAGCCCCGAGCACAGGACACTACCGCGGCGGAATACCGCCGGAACAGAACACCGCTGTGCTGAATGACGGTGCAAAGGTACGATGTTTTTTTGACAATGGCGACCCCTAACGAGGGAACGAAAAATAACAATCCTGTGCAATTTCCTGACTCATAAAGCGATACGTCTCCCATACCATGTGCTTGGAAATGTTAAAATTTAGTGCTACTTGCCATTGGCTTAGCGTGGGGTGCTCCAGATGGTAGGCATAGATTTTCATCCATTGGTGATAATGTGTGGGAAAGCCAAACTCTCTCCACAGGAGTTGCAGCAGACCGGACTGTTTGGCTGCGAGAAGAAATTCGTAATGTGTCATAGCGTTGATATTTTTAGTGAATAGGGTTTTATCCTATAGTACATAAAATATCGTGCTACGGGTTACTTTGGGGTGTTAGGGAATTTTATACGGATGCTGAGATAGCCCCAAAATAATCACACACCCATCCCACGAGCACTGCGGTGCTCGTTTTTTTGTGCCGTTGGCTTAAAAATGCACTTTCTCGCACATTTCTTCTCATAAGATTTGCTTTTTTTAGATTTTTTTTGTAACTTTGTAAGCGGATTGAGTTCATTCCATTTTGGAAATACTCAAGAGCCAACTTGTTCCAAAATGGAACTGGTTCGAACCCTCGCAAAATTTGCGACAGTTGAAGTGAAGATTATGGCACTACCGATTAACATAGAAGAACTGCTCAACAAGAAGAAAGTTGAGAGCAATCGCATTGAGTTCAAGAAAGGTTGGAATCCTGTGAGCATTTACCACAGTATATGCGCGTTTGCCAACGATATAGACAATATCGGCGGCGGGTATATCCTTGTGGGTGTAGAGGAGGAGAACGGCATAGCCAAGCGTCCGGTCTGCGGTATACCATTGGAGCAGTTAGATGCCATACAGAAGGAGATGATAGGTTTCAACAACTTGATAGAGCCGTATTATGCACCACGTATATCCGTGGAGGAAGTAGATGGTCAGCACATACTTGTTATATGGGCATTTAGCGGTGCAGACAGACCGTATGCCGTGCCACATGATGTGACTGCGAAGTTGAAGAAACCTGTCTATTATATACGTTACGGCACGTCGTCCATCGAAGCCAAAGGCGAGCAGTTGGATGAACTGCGCGAGTTGGCGAACCGTGTGCCGTTTGACGACCGAGGCAATGCGGACATCACTCCGAAAGATATTTCCATATTGCTGCTACATGATTACCTGACAAAGGTGAACAGCCGATTGGTGGAAGAAGACTTGACGCACAACCTCATGGAAGTGCTTGATCAGATGGAACTATTGGAAGGACCGACGGAAAGGCGACGCATCAAAAACGTGGCTGCGATGATGTTCTGCGAGCATCCTGAGAAGTTCTTCCCCGTCACGCAGGTGGATATCGTGCATTTTCCTGAAGGTCGTGAGCGTAATCCGAACTATATTATAGAAGCGCCAACCATCAAAGGTCCCGTGCCGCAGATGATTGCTGCTACGCTGGATTACTTGAAGACGAATGTAATCAAGGAGCGTATCATCAAGCCTTCGGACGACGAACATTCGTTGCACCACTACAACTACCCGTATCAGGCACTGGAGGAGGCTGTGGTGAACGCAATGTATCATCGGGACTATACGGAGCGTGAGCCGGTTGAGATAACGATTGAACCGGATAGGATTTCCATACTAAGTTATGGTGGTCCGGATCGGTCTATCAGCATGGATGCTATCCGCGAGGCGAAGAAACTTCGTGCACGCCGATATCGCAACCGCCGATTGGGTGAGTTCTTGAAGGAGCTGGAACTGACCGAAGGTCGTGCGACCGGCATACCTACCATACAGAATGAGTTGCAGAAGAACGGTTCTCCGGCAGCAGCTATCGAGACGGATGAGTTCCGCACCTATTTCCTCATCGACATCTTCTGCCGAGAGGATTTTATGGAAGAGAATACAGCTACGGATGTCGTAAAAGATGGCGGTTTGAATGGCGGAAATGATGGCGGTTTGCAACTTACAGAAAGGCAACGTGCTATTATAGAACTACTTAAGGGGAATCCGTTCTTAACAGCAAAGGCTATTTCGGAAAAGATTTCGGAAAAGAAGGGCGTTGTCGTAAAAGATGTCGTAAAAGATGTCGTAATAACATCTCGAACAATCCAGCGTGATATTGCTGCGCTGAAAAAGATGGGCGTATTGTGTCGAATGGAAGGTCGCAAGAAAGGCTATTACGAAATAATTACCTCTTGATAACGGATAATCTGACGAAATAGGTTGACAAAATGGTTGACACATTGTAGAGCGTCGCGTCATGTTGCAGACATACAATCATTTACAATTTGCGAAATGGTTGACAAAATGGTTGACAAGTTGGGTAAAAAGTTGGGTAAGCAACAAGCCATTTATGAGCTCATAAAAAATAAAGGCTCAATTGAGCCATTAAATAAGCCATTAAACTTGAAGTCACAAATTGTGACATCAAGATGAGGTCGCAAAATGCGATCTCAAAGATATCATCCCATCCATGCCGTTAGACCCGCCGTCTGGAAAACTGGGAATATACAATTACAACTTACATAATGAATCAAGAGGAGAAATTATTGCAAGATGTATCGGCAATCGCACAGCGTCTCAAAGAACTACATAATGACGCGGTTATTGCTTACATACCACAGGTTCAAGAATTGTGCGCTAAAAAAGCGACAGAAAATGAAGTCGGGTGGATGCTTGATTGGTTATTGATGTATGCGGGGGATGAACGAATGTTAAAGTTGTACAAGCAAGTCTGCAGAGCCTATTGGAGAATATATCCTGAAACCATTGCATATTATATCATGGCATATCGAAAAGAATATGATCGAGAAAGCCTGATAGGCACCGAATATGAATATCTACTCCATGAAGATGAGATGGACGAAGATTGAAAATGTGCGTCGCACAAATCCTCCGCATTACATGCATGTCCACCATCGTAATAGTTCGTCGGTCATAGTCTTTAATGGTTAACTCACCAAGTCCATCATTTTTCCAAATTTCCCTTCATTGGCTATTAGAAAGTAGGCATAACTAAAATAAGGGTATATTAACATATACCCTAAACCCCGCTGCATTCACATGCAACGGGGTTTTTGATTATCTTGATAAACGAAGTAGAATTTAGGCTACCGTTTTCCTGTCACGCCACATAGTGGTGATCTGTTCGAGGGCTTTACCTTTCGTTTCCGGCTTCTTCTTTTTCGTCGTTATTCTCTTTATCCTCTTTGCCTTCCACGCCTTCGCGGAACGAGCGCATACCCTTGCCTATTCCTTTCATAAGTTCGGGAATCTTCTTACCTCCGAAAATGAGAAGAACAGCCAGCGCTATCAATATGATTTCCCAAGTGCCTAACATAAAGCTATTTACGATATTTTAATGGGACAGTAGTGACGATTTTTCATTTATTCCCCCGGGCTTTGCGCCACACGACACATACCAACAGGACAGAGAGTGTGGCAGCAACGATCCAGAAGATAAGTGCAGGTGTGAAGTTGTAGGTATATTGCTCTACTCCGTCAGTGACAGAGACGAGCGTCTTGTTGCCGTCGATGAGCAGTCCGGAAGCGATGTCCTGCAGTCCTGCAGCAGCATAGGATGCAATGCCGACGACTCCGAGTGCAGCACCTGCCGCCTCGCGCGGAACGATATCTACAGCCATCAGTCCGCCCAAGAAACAGATGAGAACACCTATAGCTATCCCGAACAGCACCATAGCCAGAATATTCACCCAAGCGCTATTGCCGCCGAAGGCAAAGAGGATGAGCGAGAGCACCTCGAGCACACCTGCCGCGACTGCGGGAATATACCGATTGCCCTTGAAAGCCACATCGCTAAGCCAGCCGGAGAACACGGTACCGATGATTCCGAGCAGCGCATTGACGGATATGATCTGCGTAGCAGTGGCAAGGGTGAACCCTTTGGTCTCTTGCAGAAAAAGTACTCCCCAGCCATTGACTGCATAACGTGACACATACATGAATGCCGAAGCGAACGCAAGCACCCAGACGTATGGATTACGCAGCACTGCACGCTGCGAGAGTCCGATGGACTTGGGCTTATCATCAGAAGGTAGTTCCTCGCCCGCCATGACCGCCACGGAAGGCATACCTTCCGCTTCCGGCGAATCGTGCAGCAGAAAAACAATCATCAGGAATCCTATGGCTCCTGCAATTGCCGCGCCTACAAACCCGTATTGCCAACCGAAAAGGCTGACAAGTCCGCCCACGAGCAGAAACGAGAAGAACTCGCCGAGATTATGCGATGCCGAGAAGAACCCGTAGAACGTACCTCTATTGGACAGCGGATACCAGCGTGAGAGTGCGACAATCGACGGCGGTGCGCCCATTGATTGTGTCCAGCCGTTAACAGCCCACAATACAGCAAAGACGGTGTAGAACGCTACTTGGGATATAGCCATCTGCGAGACGGTGATTAGTCCGAGCAATCCGACAACTATATTTGCAACCGTAGAGATGAGCAAACCTGTTGCCATGAACCGGCGAATGTTGGAGTGATCCGCCAGAAAGCCGTTGACGAACTTACCGATAGCGTAGGTGAAGAGTAATGCGGAAGAGATAACACCGAGTTGCCGGGCATCGAGGATACCGGCATCCATGATGGGTTTCTTAACCACATTAAGCGATGTGCGACACACGTAGTACATACTATACCCCAAGGTGATGGCAAAGAACGACGACCACTGCATGCGTTTGAAGCGCGTGCTGCGTTGCTCCTCCGATTCGTCACGTAGAGGGGCGGCGGGTGATTTGGAAAAGAAACTCATCGTCTGTGCTTTGATTTGAGGTAACTGATCAGATACTCCGGGCGGTCAGTCTGGATGATACGGAACCCGAGGGAATCGATAAGATAGCCGTAATGAGCATCGGGATCTTTCATTGCCTGATCATCTTCGTGTCCGCCGCAGAGGGTATCCCAGAGGCAGTTCGCCCACAGGAGCGATTTGCCATGGGCGAGTCGGGATGCCTGACGGACATACTCGTCATCGTTACGCCAGCATAGTTCGAAGGCGCAAGGATGGCTCTGCATGTGCGCGCGAAACGCCTCGACGGAGGCAGAGTCGTTCATATCCACGATAGGCATGTAGATAACATCCGCGAGATACTTGCCGTATAGTTGCTGTACCTGGTCAGCAGGTTTCTTGCCTTTCATAATGATCTGGCGTGTAGTGCCTGTTTCCTCAAGCACAGGTACGACAAGATCGAAGTAACGGTCAGCCTTGTCGAGATTGATGAGTACGCGGTCCTTGCAGAGCAAGAGTGCTTCACGGAGCGTAGGTATCTCGTGTCGGGTCTTGATGGAGACGCCGTTCTTGAGGCGGAAGGTGCGTATGGAGTCGAGAGTCAGTTCGGCAATGACGCCTTTGCCGGTCGTTGTCCGGTTGAGTTTGGGATCATGCATGATAATGAGTTGGCTGTCGGCGGTGCACTGCAGGTCAAGTTCTACGACATCCACACCCATGTTGATAGCGGACTCAATGGCAGGCAGAGAGTTCTCCGGCCATCCTCGCCAATCTGCCCGGTGGGAAACGACAAGCACGCGCTGACTATTCGGGTTAAGCAGGTTGGCACGGATCTGCTCTGCCCGAGTTATATCCTGCCCGGGTGTACATGACGTAAAGCCCAGCAGTAGTGCGACGGCAAAAAGAACGGTGTAATGTTTCATGACTGCAACAGTTTACATATTCACGATTTTTGATTTGAGTCGTGCTTCCTCGGCACGGAAGCCCATGACGTGGGATTCGACAGATACATCGATGGTGGAGCTGAGATACTTCTCGTCGTGATGTGCTACGGCGAGCACAAAATCTTTGACTATGCCCCAATCACCACCGGCGTGTCCTTCATAACCCGGGAGTTGGCTGATGTCTTCATCCCAGACATACTTCTTGCCGGTAAGAAAATCGGTGAGAGTAAAGGTCTGCATATCGCCGACTATGTCGCCTTTAGTACCCATGATACGCGTTTTGCGTCCGCCGTAGGAGGTGAGCGCCTCGACCTGCAGGGATGCCGTAGAAGCCGCTGAGCCGTCCGTACCCTCGAACTCAAGGTTGCAGACATAATGGTCGCACTGGTCGTTCTGACAGCGGAAGACGCAGCGCCCGTAATCGGTGGTGCGCAGGTACTCGGCAATCTTTGCATCCTTGGCGGCACGATCCTTGGGCAGTGCGTCAAACACATACAGGTATCTGTGCTCGCGTATATAGATCTTCAGAGCAGAGAACGGGCATTGCTTCTCAGCCGCGCAATCAAAGCATCGGTCAGCAGCCCCTTGGGGTTCGTTTTTGCGCGTGAAGAACGACAACGAGCCGAAAGCGGACACACGCTTGCATGGTTTGCCGAGCAGCCAGCGGACGATATCCAGATCGTGACACGCCTTAGCGATGATGATAGGCGTGGTCTGCCTGGATGAGTGCCAGTTGCCTCGGACATACGAATGTGCCATGTGATGGAAGCGAACGGGTTCGAGGTGCTGTATGCTGACGATGTCGCCTACTCTGCCCTCGTCAATCACGCGCTTGAGAGCCCGGAAGTACGGGGCATAACGCAGTACGTGGCACACGCCGACCAGTCGTCCGTACTTGCGTGCCTGCCGGAGAATATCGGTACACTCCTTCGCCGTTTGGGCGATAGGTTTCTCCAGCAATACATCGTAGCCGGCTGCCAAAGCCTGCATACAAGGTTTGTAATGCAGATTGTCGGGCGTAGCGATGATCACCGCATCGGCAAACTTAGGCAGACGGAACACCTCCGTCCAATCGTTGAACCGGTGCTCGGGTGGTATGTTGTACTCTTGAGCCATCTGTTCGCGACGAACGGGATTGATGTCGGCTACGCCTACTATCTTCAGCGCTGCCGGGTACTGCCCGCTATACGAAGCATAGACCGAGCCGCGCGAGCCTGCACCAATGACGATGGCAGTAACGGGGCGTAGCACTTTTGCCTCCTGATCAGGCAGACCAAACGCGAGCCGCTCGGTATTTTTCGGGAGCGGTTTGTCGGGTGTAGCAGCCTCAGCTGCCTGCACGAGCGAGGCTCCGGGCAGATTGCTGACAGCTAATGTAGCAGCACCGATGCCAAGAGTTTGAAGAAATTCTTTACGTGTCACGATATATTTACGATTTGGTTATTTACGATTTACGATTGGGTCATTTGGTAAGGCGGATATCTTTCTGCCCTTTGCGTCGTATGGTGAGTGCGGTCCACTCGTCCGGCAAGACAGGTTTGTATGTTTGCTTGAGTCCTTTGTCGGTTATATCGAGTCCGGCAAAGCCGAATAGCAGGGCTTGCAGTGTACCGCCTGCCCCTGTTATGAAGTACGGGTTCGTGCCGCCGTTAAATTCTGCCACTACGCGGAACGGAGGATTGAGGTTAGGCAGGTAGGAGTCGCGCCACCAGTATAGGGCTTTGTCCGGCATATCGAGCCGGGCGTATAGCGTGGCGTAGATAGATTTGGACATAGCGGGAGTTTTCTGCTCCGGCACCGTAGCGATGTAATACTCCAGATTATGCAGGATAGCCTGTTTGTCGGTGATGATATGTAGCGGATAAGCGAGCAAGGCCACCGAAGCCTGTTTGGTGACTTCACCGTGATAGCCGTCATGCGAAGCGATGATATTGTCATCCAGATACTTCCATTGCAGTTTGTCGGCAGTGGTTTGCCATGCGGCATCCGCTTGTTCGCCGAGAGCCTTGGCTGCTTTTGCTGCGTATTGGAGGTTCGTTTTCGCCACACCGATGGTGAACGCATCATTATTCACCTGTTTACCGCCGAAAGAATTGCTGTTCCATTCGTTAGCGCCGGTAACACAAATGATATCGCCGTTATCTTCGATACGGCTCACCCAGAAGTCAGCCGTACTGCGCAATATAGGGTAGCCTATATCATGCAGCCATTGTTTATCCTGGGTGAGTTGGTAGTATTGCCAGCATGCGACGGCTATATCGCCCGTTACGTGTTGTTCGAGCGACGGATACATCGCATGTGGGCTTGTCTCTTCCTGTCCGGAGTCGGCACTTTCCCACGGAAACATAGCACCTTTGTATCCGTGCATGTATGCATTGTTCATTGCCATAGGCAGGCGCTCGGAGCGGTACTGTAACATCTCCCGTGCGAGATTGGGTTGCATGAGCAGAAGGACAGGGAACATCCATGTTTCGCTATCCCAGAACACATGTCCTGCGTACCCCAAGCCCGACAGTCCCATAGGCGAGCAGCCGAAGGGATTACCCTCGCGGAAGAAAGCGTAGAGGTGGTAGAGCATGGAGTGGATATCCTGTTGTGCCTGCGGGTCGCCATCGATCAATATATCGCTTTCCCATAGTTCGTCCCAGGCTTTGTTGTGTCGGCTGAGGATACGTTCGTATCCCTCCAGCAGTTGATAGATGGTCAGTCGTTCCGCCTCGTTACGGGTATCCGGCACGACATTGGAGGCGATGATAGTACCCACAAGACAGAAATGCAGCGTATCGCCTGCAGCCATGTTGCGGGCGAACTCCATGGTGTGTCTGCCCACGCCCCGATTGTCGCGGTGGACGATTGGGTACGGCGTGCCGACGGCTTCCTCACCCGGAAACATAAACGCCGTGGTAGCAGCCAACTGATGTTTTCCTCCCGGTGACAGTGCCGTAGTAGTCATCAGGCAGTAAGAGGGATAGTGCTCGGTGAAAGGGTTGGCTTTGTTGTCGATGTATGAGATATAGCCTTGCGGATCACGCAGTGCTTCCGGTGCCCGGTGCTGATTGAGCACCTGCAGTTGGCAGTCAGCTTTAGCAACAACCGTCACATCGGTCATAAACCCGTAGGGCAGATGACGGAGCGCCATGGTCGAGTACGTAACAGACACCTTCTCGGCAAAGTCAAACGTACCACTGAATGCAGCGTTTCGGAGATTCATCTGCTGGGTGTAGGCAGATATATTGCTTTTGCCTATTTTCTCGCCGTCAACGCGCAACTCAATGTCCAGCGGATTGATGTTCGGGAAGTAGTTGTTGACGCGCACCGTACCGTAGATGTCGTACAATCCGCCGATGACGACCTTATCGACTTGCAGCGGATTACGGCTGCTGAGCAAACCTATTTGTCCGTTGGCGGAAGTGATGCCATAGTAGTTCCCTTGCAGGGGCTGATTGGTGTTAACTATCCACGGGTCTTGCGCCGACAGTGACCATGATACAATGCATAGCGAAAAGAGGAAAGCCCATCGTACGTGTTTCATATCATTGTATTATTTTTTGTCCGTTCACGATATATATACCATGCGGAAGGGCATGGATGTCGGTGCCCATATATTGTCCGGTAACGGAGTAAATGGCTCCATCGGTGATGGTTGGGCGGACAAACAGATTGTCGGTTGCTGCCGGGTGGTCATTGCCGGTATATTCGACCGCCCCGATACAGGATTGTATGCCCCGTTGCCGATTCAGCATATCACGTGTGACCGAGCCACTTATACTGCCGTCGCCGTTGAGGTCGTAGATGAATGCTGACTCGCAGAGACGTTGATTGGCGGGCAGGCAAGCGATGGAGTACGTGCCGAGCGATTTTTGATAGATAGGATAACTGCCGTCATCCTTGACCTGCGGAGCATATATCCCACCGTTGAGTGTTCCGCCGAAGGTGGCGGTTATCGTGTTCTCCCAACCATCAATCTCAGCCGACGCAGAATACAGATTATAGGTATCCCGCCACACATTGACATCGTTGGTTACCGTGTAGAGATCATTCCATGCAGGGGCAGCAGAGCCAATCTTCCGGTCGTTGGCAAGAATAAGATTATCCATCAGGCAAACCTTGCCTTTGTATATAGCCACGGCAGCGCCGCCGAAGTTCGCGTCTGTGCCATCGAAGGTCAGATGGTTACCCATGAACGTACAAAGTCCGATATTCAGCGGTATGGTTGTTTCGGTCATATCCGCCCACAGTGCGGCACCGCCGTAGCGCTTGGTCACGGTCGCCAGTCCCTTCTTGGCATTGAGCGTGTTACCCAGGAACGAGCAGTTGAGTATATTGGCGGACTGCGGTGTCGCGGCGGGCGATATATCCAACGCGCCGCGCGTCGTAGCACTATTGCCGACGAAGGCACAGCGCTGCACATCAAGGATGGTGAATCCCAAAGCCTCGACGGCTCCACCGGCAGAGTTGGCACTGTTCGACATAAAACGGCTGTCACGAACAGTCAGTTTATCTCTGTTCTGGCACCACACGGCACCGCCTGTAGATGCACTGTTCTGCTCAAACAGGCAGCCGCTAACCGTCAGTTGCTCGCCCTTGTGCACAACGGCACCGCCTGTACCGGACGCCGAGTTGTTATGAATATAGCAATCCGTAAGGCTCATATTCGGTCCGTACGAATAGATTGCTCCGCCACCGGTGAGCGATGTGTTGTTGCCGCCCGACAACTCGATATGATCCAACGCAAGATTATAATAATGAGGGATATTGATGATTGCCGCAGTCAAGTCGTTTGCACGGAAATGAGTCCTGCCGGTTTGTTGCGTGAACGAGCTATTCCACCCGCCGCTCAATGTGAGCGAGCACTCAGGCGAAATTGATGCTGTGACATCGTAAGTACCCTCAACCATATAGACGGTGTCTTCAGGGGTGGCAGACGCCAGTGCTGTCAGAAATGTCGCTTTATCGGTAGCGTAATATGCCGTCGGGTGCTCAGCCGTACCTAAACGGAAGCGGCCCAGCACCGGATAGTGATCCGAAGGATTGACCGTACGTCCGGACTCAGGATAATACTCCGTGATGATATGTCGTGACAAGGGCTGCATGTGATCGTAGAAGATATAGTCGAACTCACTACCTGTCTGCTTCTGCACCGCCGGCGTCCACTCGGTGGTAGTAGCCGTTATCTGCGGTCCATCGGCAGGCAGGCACCGGTTGACCGGTGCAGTCAGCGCAAGATCGTAGAAGTGCGCAGCATAGCCGCGATACGCCTCTTCGTGGGCGGAACGCGACATGTTGAAGTCACCCACCAGCACCATCGGGGTCTGCCCGACGAGCGCGCGAATACGATTGCCGATAAGCTTGCCGGATTGAATACCACACTCGGTAGCACCGTAGTTGACATGCGTGCACACGAAATAGAAATTCTGTCCGGATGCTTTGTCCTGCAGGTACAGCCAAATACAGGTTCGCGCTATAGACTCGCCCCAGTCTGCCCCCGGCGTATCCGGATGCGAGTTGACATAGAAGAATCCTTTGTCCAAGACCGTGTATTTGGCGGTCTTGTAGAAGATAGAGTTATAGGAATAACTCTTTCCCTCACGCTCTACCGAATAATCTGCGTAGCCTGTGAGCATATCTCTCAGGTCTTGCAATTGTGACTTGCCGGTTGTAGCATCCTTGTTGTTACCCGTCACTTCTTCCATGCCTACGATGTCGAAATCGTAGCCGGTGATGTTCCTTACAACATACTCTCGGCGGTTCGCCCACAGCTTCTCGCCCGTGTCGCCATTGGAGGCGTTGACATAGCGGATATTGTAGTTGGCAAAACGGTGCACGCCGGCCTCTTCAGCATGAAGCATGAGTGCTACCAACAGGGGCAGTACAAACAGAATTCGTTTCATCACTTATAATCATTTAACAGTTCGAATATACATTCGTCAATCGATGCGAACGTCCGCCATCCCATGGCCTCACCCGCCTTGCGGTTACGTTCGGCATCGTCGATATAGATGATCTCCTGTCCTTGCGGTACAGTACGGCACACCTCGTCGAAGATCGGTCTCTCGGGTTTGTGCAGATGTAAGCGGAAGGAAAGGAACACATGGTCGAAATGGTCCTTCAGGCTGTAGCCGTCGTAACAGAACATCTGTTCGATATACTGCCAATGCATGTCATTGGTGTTGGATAGCAGGCAAACAGTGTGTCCCTGTTGACGCAAATGACGTAGCAGCACTTTTCTGCTTTCCTGAACAGGTGCCAGTTCGGACAGCCATACTTGCCGTATCTGCTCGTCGGTTATCTCCGGGCGGCAGAACGCGTGGAAGTGTTGCAGCGCCTCTGCCGACGTGATATTACCCAACTCGTACTCATGCAGGAACGAGTCACCGCCACCGGCGAGGAGTACATCGGAATCCAATCCCGCGCGACCGCCCTCGGGCATCAGGCGTTGCAGACGGTTGAGAAACCCCTGCACGTCGATGTCCGAAAGCACGCCACCTAAATCAAATAGAAAGACCATCGCTGAATTGATATTGATTATTGCTTAACAATCTTTTGCCCATTGCAGATATATATGCCTGCGGGCAGAACTGTTACGTCATTACCCAGATACTGTCCGAGCAACGAATATACGCCGGTTTGGAAGGCATGAGCACTAACCGTCTCCAAGGCATCTTCTTTCTGTCCCTCATCCTCATCGTCAGGTGCTATACCATTGGGGTCATACGAACCTGCCACCGAGTTAGCAGCACGCGTGTATCCGCGCTGGTCCTTATCGAGATCCATCACCTTAGCCATCTCATCAATCGGCCATGTGTTGACAGTAGCTTTGACAGCAGCGATGTCCATGGCACCAACGCCCTCCAGCGGAGCAATAACATCGCTCACGCCACCCTTGTTGGCGATAGTGTTGGAGCCGTAGATCTTCTCTATCGTGTTCACCGTCTCCAGAGAAGTCGGAATAACATCAGAGGAAATGAAGCCGCCCTCTTGAGCACTGTTATTCTTCACTGTACCAAAGATATTGTATCCGGCGGACAGAGCGGAAGCAGAAGCGTTCTGAATGAACACCACAGCATCGGCCGGAGTGAAATCATCGTTAGCAGCATACTCAACCATGATATTGCCTGCATAATACGTCTTTGAGTTGTCGCCTGCCGACACAGCTGAGCCGTTGTTCGAGCCACGGTTGCCACGGTTGCGGCACGGGTTGTTGTAGAACGTGTTGCAGATGAAATATGCTTTGGAGTTCGTACCCACACGGATACCAACGCCGCGATACCAGGCTCGGCAATCGGCTACGAGACAATTGACATAGTACACCGTACCACCGTTGTCCGACACGCCTGAGTTGCCGCCATAGGTACCCCATTTCTGGTTATCCTGTGTACTGGTAACGGTGCTATAGGCGATGTTGTTACGGAACTCGCAACGCTCAAAGTATGCAATAGATGCATCAAGCGGGTCTTTTGAACTCGAGTCAGACTTACGCGGACGAACCTGAAAAGCAGCTCCCGAGCCCTTGGCGGTGATGTTGTCACGGAAGATACAGTCGAAGCAGCGTACTGCGCTACCCCATATCTCGATAGCTCCGTTCGAACCGTTGGCGTCATCGTTGGTCTGTGAGTCGTTGTTGAAGAAGCGGCAGAAGTGGAAGTCCACTTGAGCTGCCTGAACGAACACCATGTTACCCCAATACTTGCTATTGAGGCGCATACCGTCACGGAAAGTGATGCCCCAGATTTCGGTTTTCTGCCAATCTTTGTAATACGCCTCGCTCTTCTCCGTAGGATCACCGGCGCCTATATAGACGAATGCATAATCGGTGTTGTCCCCCTTGCCGTCACCGTCGAGGTCGGCAGAGAAAACAGATTGTCCGCCCTTAGCGTAAGCGTACTTGACATCCGTACCGGTCATTGTTGCAGGATAACCGCCCTTGAGCAGTATGCCCTGCGGGATACTCCAACGGTTGGTGTTGACGTCGGGAGCATAGTTACCCTCCATCAGATAGAACTCCGTTCCGGGTTCGGCATCGGCAAGCGTTGAGCCGAGGTACTCGCCGGCAGCAGCGTTCTCCCACGACGAGCCGTCGCCCTCGCCCTGGCCTTCCGGCGAGAAGAAGTAACGAGTCGTTTCATCTTGAGCATTCATGCTCATTGTTAATGCTGCGAACAGCATCAGAAAGATAGACTTTTTCATGATTGTAAATTTTTGTTAATTATAATTGGTTGACTAAAAATCGATATTATCAATCCATCCGGGGTTCTGC
>Ga0310694_10004041_pt1 | contig 14254 bp, 8 predicted proteins | sample 174DNAGHGhighgp2_FD_203884 | JGI IMG/M metagenome (GOLD analysis project Ga0310694, IMG submission 203884) | Sheep rumen microbial communities from Palmerston North, Manawatu-Wanganui, New Zealand - 1742 DNA GHGhigh gp2 (v2) (version 2) | ecosystem: Host-associated > Mammals > Digestive system >... | reverse complement strand
GTGACTCCAACAGCTCCGAGGGATCATCCTCGCGAAAGCCATCCAACTGCAGGAAATGGAAAAACTGTCGAACACCACTCAGGATGCGACACTGAGAACGGGCATGAATACCGATATCGTGAAGACCAGCTGCAAAATGCTGCAAATCTTCCAAAGTCACCTCCAGCACGTCGCGGTTCTCCATACGCAGATAATTCAGCAGTTTGTCCAAGTCGCGCTGATAGGCATCCAACGTATTGGGCGAGAAACCACGTTGCAGTCTCAGGTATCTCATATAGGCTTTGAGAATATTCATTCCCGTTTTCTTGTCTGTTTCCATTAATTTTATTACTTTTGCACTTGCAAAGATACTCATTTTATATGAAAATACAAATTATCAACGGTCCGAACCTCAATCTTTTAGGCACAAGAGAGCCTGGGATCTACGGTTCCTCCTCCTTCGACAGCTATCTGCCAACCTTACGTCAACAGTATGCTGACATCCAACTCGACTACTTCCAGAGTAATATCGAGGGAGAGCTGATTAACAAGATGCAGGAAGTGGGGTTCTGCTATGATGGCATCGTGCTCAACGCAGGTGCCTATACACATACCAGTATAGCACTGCAGGACTGCATCCGCTCCCTCAAGTGCCCAGTTATCGAGGTACATATCTCCAATGTACACCAACGTGAGGAGTTTCGCCACAAGTCGCTCATCAGTTGCGCCTGCAAGGGCGTCATCTGCGGCTTCGGACTTGACAGCTACCGTTTGGCCATTGAGGCACTCCGCCACGCTGACCAATAATCAAATATCCTCATGACCCTCGACGACTATATCCTGCAGCACTCCGACCCAGAGCCCGACTACCTCTACCGGCTCTTCAGGGCAACGAATATCCACACCATCCACGGAAGGATGGCCAGTGGACATTTGCAGGGGAGGTTTCTGAAGATGCTGGTCCACATGATTCGTCCGAAGAATATCCTCGAGGTGGGTACATTCAGCGGCTATAGTGCCATCTCCATGGCAGAAGGACTGGAGGACGACGGCCATCTGTACACCTTTGAAATCAACGATGAAATGGAGGATTTCACCCGTCCGTGGATAGAGGGATCGCCGGTAGCCGACAAGATCACCTTTCTGATAGGCGATGCTAACATCGAAGCACCCAAGTTGGACATCCTCTTCGATATGGCCTTCATCGATGGCGACAAACGCACCTACCAACAGACCTTTGAAATGGTGATGTCGGTGCTGCGCCCAGGTGGTTTCATCCTTGCCGACAACACACTATGGGACGGGCATGTGGTGGACAGCCACTACGACCACGACCAACAGACCAAGGGAATTGAGGACTTCAACGATGCTATCGCCAGCGATCCGCGCATCGAAAGGGTGCTCCTGCCCCTGCGCGACGGACTGACATTGATTCGTAAAAAACAAATATGATTCTTTAAACATTCTTCCTATGCAAGAAACAAGACAGAATAAGATAGCACGACTGCTACAGAAAGAGTTGAGTATTATTTTTCAACAGCAAACCCGTATGATGCACGGGGTGATGGTGTCGGTCACCCGCACCAAGGTATCACCCGATCTCAGTATCTGCACCGCCTACCTCAGCATTTTCCCCAGTGAGAAGGGAGAGGAACTCCTGCAGAATATCAATGCCAATGAGAAGACCATCCGTTACGAATTGGGGACCCGAGTGCGCCATCAACTGAGAATCATCCCCGAACTCCGTTTCTTCATTGATGACTCCCTCGACTATATCGAGCGCATTGACGAACTGTTGAAAAAATAAACCAAGACAGACGTGAACTTCCCGTTTTTCATTGCCAGGCGCTACCTGTTCTCTAAGAAGTCTACCCACGCTATCAACATCATCAGTTGTATCAGTGCGGTAGGCGTGGCCATTGCCACCATGGCACTGGTAATCACCCTGAGCATTTTCAACGGGTTCCACGATCTGGTAGCTTCATTCTTTACCTCTTTCGACCCACAGATCAAGGTGGTTCCTGTCAAAGGAAAGACAGTGGCCGCCGATGACCCCGTGTTGACAAAGATTCGTATGCTCCCCCAGGTAGCGGTGGCTACCGAATGTGTTGAGGATCAGGCACTGGCGGTATACGGTGATCAACAGGCAATGGTGAAAATCAAGGGAGTGGACGATAATTTCCAGGAGCTCACGCACATCAAAGAGATTCTGGTGGGCGATGGTGATTTCACGCTTCACGCTGCCGATATGTCGTATGGCATCCCTGGCATCCGTATCGCAGACATACTAGGCTTCGGATACTACTATGACCACCCTCTCCGCATCTTTGCGCCCCGACGGGAAGGGCAGTTGAATATGGCCAATCCCACAGAAGGATTTGTGGAGGACGAACTCTATTCCCCAGGGGTACTCTTTAACGTCAAACAAGCGAAATATGATGGCACTTATATCCTCACAGACATCGCTTTCGCCCGTCGACTGTTTGAGCAGCAAGGGATGCTGTCGTCGTTGGAAATCCGCCTGAAGCCAGGCAGCTCTTTCGAGAATGTGAAGGCAGAAATGGTGAAGATTGCAGGCGACCGTTTCCGCGTCCTCGACCGTTTCGAGCAACAGGACGACACCTTTAAAATTATGAAGATTGAGAAACTGATGGCTTATATCTTCCTCACCTTCATCCTCATCGTGGCCTGCTTTAATCTGATAGGCAGTCTCTCAATGCTGATCATCGACAAAAAGGAAGATATTACCACCTTGCGTAACTTAGGTGCCGACGACCGACAAATCACCCATATCTTCCTCTTTGAAGGACGTATCATCTCCGCCATCGGAGCCATCATCGGCATTCTCATCGGACTACTCCTCTGCTGGTTGCAGCAACGCTACGGTTTTGTGGCCTTAGGAAATGCTGAAGGGGCCTTCGTCGTCAATGCCTATCCTGTTAGTGTTCATCCTGAGGATATCCTCCTCATCTTCATCACCGTGATGGTGGTCAGCTGGCTCTCCGTATGGTATCCCGTACGGCACTTTGCCAAGCTGCAAATTAGAAATTCATAAATAAAACACAAACTACATATCGCCATGAAAATATCTATTTACTCATTAACGTCAGAGCTCCATGACGAGCAGTCTGTCAGCCATGTCACCCAAGAGTTCCTACATAGTCTCCAACTCACCTACGATTGGAAAGGAAATCATTATTCCGACTATGGAAAGACTGGACTTGACCTCATTTATGTCCGTACGGGTGGCACAGAAGGTATCTTTAAGAAACTACTTCCTACATTGCAACAACAGTCCTCACAACCGTTCTACCTACTCACATCGGGAAAGAGCAATTCTTTGGCGGCTTCCATGGAAATTCTTTCCTACCTGATACAGCACCATATCAAAGGAGAAATTCTCCATGGCGCACCCGACTATATCACGGCACGTATCCAGCAACTTTTCAAGGCTGTACATGCAAGAAAACAGTTACAAGGCAGCCGTTTGGGAATCATCGGTCAACCGTCTGACTGGCTGATCAGCAGTACGGTTGACAAGGATATCATCCGTCAGCAATTAGGTATAAATCTTATTGACATTCCCATAGAGGAGTTAGAAGAAACCATCCAGTCCGTTAACGGACAGTCTTCTAAAGAGACTTCGCCTGTAGCGTCTATTCAGCGCGCGCTCCCTGATGCTGAACGTATCTATACGGCATTGAAAATACTTGTGGAAAGATACCGTTTACAAGGATTTACCCTACGATGTTTTGATCTACTAACTAGCATCAGAAACACTGGTTGTTTAGCGTTGGCAAGATTAAACGCTGAAGGCGTAGTAGCTGGTTGCGAAGGTGATATCCCTGCCATGCTGTCAATGACGATAGTACGATCATTATTGGGCATCTCAGGATTTCAGGCAAATCCAGCCCACATCAATCCCGAAACGGGCGAAATTCTGTTTGCTCACTGTACGATACCCCTCAATATGGTTGAGCGTTACGAACTGGATACCCATTTTGAGTCTGGTATCGGTGTAGGTATTCGTGGCTATATGAAAGAAGGACCTGTCACCATTTTCAAAGTGTCAGGTGATCTCTCGCATTCTTTCATTGCTGAAGGCGAACTCATCCATAATCAAGCTAAACCAGATTTGTGCCGCACACAGCAAGTCATCCGATTATCAGAGAAGGATCAGGTTCATTATTTCCTGACACATCCTATTGGCAACCATCACATTATTCTTCCTGGTCATCAAAAGGCATTGTTAGAGGAATTGTTGAAAACCCAATAATCAGAAGCCTTCTGCATAAAATTGGAGCCGTTTGTCATTTACAGGATGAGTAAACTCCAGATATTCGGCATGCAGATATAGACGATTGGCAGGGGTTCCATAAAGATGATCACCGACAATAGGTGCATGAAGCCCATCGGGATGGGCACAATGCACACGCAACTGATGGGTACGTCCTGTATGGGGATAAAGTACTACGCGGGATTGCCCATCAGATACGGAGAGTACTTCAAAGTCTGTGATGGCCTGTTTGCCATGTTCCATATCCACTATTTGATAAGGACGATTGAGAGGATCAGGACGCATTGGAAGAACGATAGTTCCTTTCTGATTGACAGGCACTCCCTCGACGATAGCGATATAACGTTTGACAACCGTATGCTCATAGAACTGCCTTTGCAAGTTCTGATGAGCATTCTTAGTCTTGGCAACGACAAGCAGTCCTGATGTTGCCATATCCAAACGATGGACAATCATGGGCTCCTCAGCATCAGGATAGCGTTCACGGAGGATGGAATAGACAGATGGTTGTTCACCCTTGCCAGGTATACTGAGCATCCCTGTTGGTTTATTGACGACAACCAACGACTCATCCTCGTAAACAGTCTCCAATAATCCACTCATGGCAGACTCCATAGGATTCGCTTCGACATCGAGTCCCTTCAACATATGAGCAAGGATGGGTTTGCACTTCCCTTGACAAGCAGGATAATAATGCAAATGATGACGGATCTCCCCCACTGGAGATGACTGTACGACAGGACGGGGTGTCTCCCACCAGAACTCAGCCATACAAAGGGGCTGTAGATGATGCTGATAGGCATATTGCAGAAGTTTGGGCGCACAACAATCACCAGATCCTCCTGGTGGCAAAGGGTATTTCTGTTGGATGCGAGGCGAAGAATGGTAGTCGCGCCAGATATCCACCAGGTCTTTTGTCTCGCCCAAAGCGTTCTCCATCCGATACTGACGAAACAACCACAATTGTAATTCCTCCGACATTCGTTTTCGTTGTCGTCTGAGAACATTCAACTGACTGTCTTCAGCTTGTAACGACCTGATTTGCTGGCTGATGGCAGAAATCTGACGCTCCGTAATTTTGAAATGACCGTCAGGCTGCTGGGCATCGAAGACGGGCGGTACGAAATAGGGCCAGTCGTTGCGTCCTTCCAATAGTCCGGAATAGGCGGCAAGGAAGGCGAGTCGGCCTTGTGTATCGCTCACCACCAGCACGCCAAACATCTTACTCTCACTGATGTGCATACCTGCAATCTCACGCTGCACCTCTGTGGCTGCCAACACACATAGAGGGTGAGGCTGATAACAGAAAGGGTACGTGAACTGCCGGGGCGGTGCTATCGTCGTCAATAAGGGGTGAATACACATGCCATCCATCTTTTTCTCGCACAAAAGTACAAAAAAGTCGTCAACTACCCAAACAATACCATCATTTTATGCGCCTAACGTTTGGCTATTCGGTGAAAAATGCGTACTTTTGCCTACAGATTACTAACGACTATCATTAAAACAAATGAAGAGAACAGTTTGGATACTCATCGTGCTGTGTGCATGGACCACCATAGGAGCACAGCGTATCAACGTAGTTACACAGTCAGGGGCAAACAACCGTGAGCGCTTTGCTGCTGAGTATATACAGAAAAAACTGGTATCGATGGGATATCAAGTGATCCTGACACAAAACGGGAAGAAGGCGAAGGCTGACCAGCGCATCATACTGTCGAATGCTGCACAGGGGGAGGCGGAAGGCTATCAGGTGAACAAGGATAAGAACGGTATCCATGTAACAGGCAACGATGGCAGCGGTGTCATCTATGGCTGTGTCGACCTCGTGGAACAACTCAAATCTCAGCCACTGAAGGATATCCAGTCCTTTGCCTCGAAGCCTCAGATGGTGATGCGTGGCACATGTATTGGCCTACAGAAAACAGTCTACCTACCCGGACATCAGGTCTATGAATATCCCTATACGCCAGAGAACTTCCCTTGGTTCTACGACAAACAGCAATGGACGGAATATCTCGATATGCTGGTAGAGAACAAGATGAACTCCCTCTACCTGTGGAACGGTCACCCGTTTGCATCGCTCGTCAAACTGAAAGACTATCCCTTTGCACTTGAGGTCGATGAGGAAACCTTCAAGAAAAACGAGGAGATATTCTCGTTCCTGACCCACGAGGCTGACAAACGTGGCATCTGGATCATACAGATGTTCTATAATATCATTCTCAGCAAACCCTTTGCCGACCATTACGGACTAAAGACGCAGGACCGTCATCGTCCCATCACACCCCTTATCAGCGACTATACCCGTAAGTCGATAGCTGCCTTCATCGAACATTATCCCAACGTAGGCCTTCTAGTCTGCCTGGGTGAGGCCATGGCCACCATTGAAGATGATGTCAAATGGATGAAGGAGACCATCATCCCAGGTATCAAGGATGGATTGAAGCAGTTAGAGACGAGAGGTGAACGATTGGAGAATAGCCCTGTCCCACCTGTGGTGTTACGCTCGCACGACACCGATGGTCCGCTAGTATTGAAAGAGTCACTACCCCTCTATCCCAATATCTACACGATGTCGAAGTATACAGGAGAGAGTCTGACCACCTATACACCTGGTGGACCGTGGGGAGAAACCCACCAGCAACTGGCTGCTGCGGCTCCTGTGCATATTGACAACGTACATATCCTCGCCAACCTCGAACCGTGGCGTTGGTCGAGTCCTGCATTCATCCAGAAGACCGTTCAAGCCATGCACCGTGTACACCACTCCAAGGGCTTACATCTCTATCCGCAGGCCTCCTATTGGGATTGGCCATACACTGCCGATAAGCTACCTAATGGTGAGCGACTGAAACAACTCGACCGCGACTGGATGTGGTATCAGGCGTGGGGGCGCTATGCGTGGAACGACCAGCGCGGGTACGACAAGACCTACTGGAAGCAACAACTTGCCGACTACTACGGCATTGACACCATCAGTGCTGGTCATGTGCTCAACGCCTATGACGAGACTGGCGAGATTGCACCCAAACTACTACGCCGCTTTGGTATCACGGAAGGTAATCGCCAAACACTGCTCTTAGGAATGACGATGGGCGAACTGGTCAACCCATATAAATATACCATCTACCCAGGTTTCTATGAGAGTTGCGGACCCGAGGGTGAGAAACTCATCGAGTATATTGAGAAGGAACATAAAGGTATACCACATGTAGGTGAACTGCCTTTCGATATCGTTGACCAGTGTGTCAATCATGGGGATATAGCTCTTGTGGAGATGGGCGCTGCCGCAGCTAAGCCTACCCGTCATGCCGACGAGTATCAACGCGTCTGGAACGATATCCTCTGCTACGCCTCCTTCGCCAAAGCCTTCCAGTTGAAGGTACGTGCTGCTGCTGAGGTACTACGATACAAATGGACGAAAGATATCGCTCATCTGGAGACGGCAGTCATCTGGTTGGAACAGAGTCTTAGTATCTGGTACGACCTGAGTCGCATGACAGACCAGTGGTATCTCTATGCCAACTCGATGCAGACAGCACAGCGCCGCATCCCTGTAGGTGGTGATGGTGGAAAGATGAAGACATGGAGCGAACTGGCCGTTGTCTACCAAGCAGAGCTCGATGCCTTCAAGGAGAATATTGAGAAGCTGAAACACCCTGTGGCACAGGCCGACGTCAAGATCCTACCAGCCCAACCTGCCGAGGTCACCGTTCTCTCACCTCTCACCGCTCACCTCTTACCTCTTAAGAAAGGTGCCATCCTCTTTGAGAACCGCCCAGATACCCCCGTTGACAGTCTCGCTCCTGAGCTCGTCGGTCTACAGGCGCTCGTCCTCAACCGCGACACCACCCGCATTGTTGGTACTACCATCGAATATGAGAGTGCTAAACCCGTCAAACTCCTTGTGGGTCTTTTCAAGGACGATGATAATAAGTTTGCCAAAGCACCCAAACTCGAAATTGATGCCACTGGCAACGAATACGGACAGGCAGAGCCTATCCTCACCAATGCCATCAGCATCGTACAGATGCCTAAAGTAAATATCCACCAGTATAACCTACCTGCCGGTCGTAACACCATCCGTCTGCCAAAAGGCATCCTCATGGTGGCGGGTTTTACCCAAAGCGATATCAAACCGCGTGACTGTGGCTTAAGCGGACCTTCCGGAGAGGTCGACTGGCTATTTCAGAAGTAATTGAATAAAACCGACAAACAGCGATGAAGAAGACGATACTCTGCCTACTGATGCTCCTACCAATGGTTGCTTGGGCACAGCAGTTCTCGAAGGCCGAGATGCAGCGTATATACGATGAAGTAAAGACCCCGTTCAAGTACGGCATGGTGGTGGCACCCGCCGACAACTACCATAAGATAGACTGTCCCACGGTGTATCGTGAGAACGGGAAATGGTACATGACCTATGTGGTGTACAACGGCAAGGACGGGCTCGACGGAAGGGGCTACGAGACATGGCTCGCCCAAAGTGACGACCTTTTACACTGGACCACTCTCGGACGTCTGCTCTCGTATAAGGATAGCGGATGGGACATGAACCAGCGCGGCGGTTTCCCTGCACTCATAGACTGGACTTGGGGAGGTAGCTACGGATGGGAAACGTATAAGGGCAAGCACTGGATGACCTATATCGGTGGCGAAGGTACTGGCTACGAGGCCGTACGTGCTCCATTGAACATCGGCATGGCATGGACCACAGGCAACATCACTGAGGCCCACGAATGGGAATCGGGCGATAAGCCCCTACTCTCCATCCACGACAAGGAGGTACAGTGGTGGGAGAAACTAGTGCAATATAAGAGTACTGTCTACGACCTAAAGGCACAACCAAAGAATACCAGAAAAGGTAGCAAAGGCAAAAACCATCAAATCAAGAGTCTGTTACCACCATCATTACGCAAGTATCGCTTTCTGATGTTCTACAACGCCGGCGGTATTAACCCTGACAACAATCTGAAGGCTGAGCGCATCGGTATCGCCCTCTCCAACGATCTGAAGAAATGGAAACGTTACCCTCAGAACCCTGTATACTATCATGAGGCTCCCGGCATTATCACGGGTGATGCCCAGATTGTCCGCATGGACAACCTCTCACCGCTCACCGCCCACCCCTCACCTCTTTACGTCATGTTCTATTTCTCAGCTTATAACCCTGAGAAAAAGTACAACGCCTATAATACCTTCTCTGTCAGTCGTGACCTCATCCACTGGCAGGACTGGACGGGCGACGACCTGATTATCCCTTCAAAGCCCTACGATGAGATGTTTGCCCACAAGAGCTATGTGGTGAAGCACAATGGTGTAGTCTATCACTTCTACTGTGCCGTCAACAATGATCAGCAGCGTGGTATCGCGGTAGCCACCAGTGTACCAATGGGACGCTCAGAGGTAAAATTTCCTGAACCCGAACATAAAGGACGACGTACCGTCACCTCACTCAACGACGGATGGACAGCTCGCTGTTCAGTAGGTCGTGATATCACCGCAAAAACGGTTAACATCCCCCACAACTTCGACGACTATTACGGCTACCGACAACTGCGCCATGGCAACCTGCACGGCAAGGCGACCTATCATAAGACATTCCATACCGAGAAACAAGTGGGTAAACGCTACTTCCTACAGTTTGAGGGAGTGGGCACCTACGCCACAGTCACGCTCAACGGTCATCAGTACCCTAAAGAACTCGTGGGACGTACTATCTGGACGCTCGATATCACCGATCGCCTGAAGAGTGGTGATAACGAGTTACGTGTGGCTGTCGACCATCCCGCCATGCAAACGGCTTCACCATGGGTATGTGGCGGATGCAGTAGCGAGTGGGGATTCTCTGAGGGTTCACAGCCTTTCGGTATCTTCCGTCCCGTGAGTCTCATCGAGACCGATGAGGTGCGCATAGAACCATTTGGAGTACACATCTGGAACAACGCCGCCTGCGACAGTATTTTCATCGAGACGGAAGTTAAGAACTACAGTCGACAGAAACAGACTATCGACCTAGTGAATAAATTCACTCTCGCCAGCGGAAAACAGGTATTCCGCTTAGTGACCAGCGTCACGCTACGTGCCGGTGAGACACAGATTATCAGACAACAGGAGGCTGTTGCTGACGTACACCGCTGGAGTCTCGACGATCCATATCTGTACAGCCTCGCCACGATGATTAAACGCGATAACAAGACGACTGATGAGATGCGGACGCCCTATGGTATCCGTAGCATCTCCTGGCCCTGTCATGCAAAGGACACAAAGGGCACAAGAGCATCTGGGGACAACCGTTTTTTCCTCAATGACAAGCCCGTATTCATCAACGGCACCTGCGAATACGATCATCTCCTTGGAGGCAGTCATGCCTTCACACCCGAACAGATTCGTTCACGCGTGAAACAGATCAGCAATGCTGGTTTCAACGCCCTCCGGGAGGCTCACCAGCCTCATCATCTGCTCTACCAACAGCTGTGCGACGAGCAGGGAATCCTCTTCTGGAGTCAGTTCTCGGCACATATCTGGTACGACACCCATCAGTTCCGCAACAACTTCAAGCATCTTCTGGTACGATGGATCAAAGAGCGTCGTAACTCGCCATCGGTCATCCTCTGGGGACTACAGAACGAGAGTGTGCTGCCAAAAAAGTTTGCCGAAGAGTGTAGCGATATCATCCGACAACTCGACCCCACCTGTCGTGATCAACGTGCCATCACCACATGCAACGGTGGTGAGGGTACCGACTGGAATGTCATCCAGAACTGGAGCGGCACGTATGGCGGCAGTGCAGAGAACTATGACAACGAACTGAAACAGCCCAACCAGTTGCTCAACGGCGAGTACGGAGCATGGCGCACCATCGATCTGCATGGCGATGCCAAGTACAGTGAGGAGTCGTTCACCCGACTCCTGGAGACCAAAGCCCGACTGGCAGAACAGGCGAAGGACAGTGTCTGCGGACATTTCCAGTGGATCTTCAACACCCACGATAACCCCGGACGCGTACAACCTGACGGTGCACTACGTCGCATCGACAAGATTGGTCCACTCAACTACAAGGGGCTCATCACCACTTGGGAGGAGCCTACACCAGCCTACTATATGTACAAACAACGATATGGCAAGGATGAAGGAGAACTGCTCACCGTCACCGCTGCTGACCGTAACAAGGATATCCTGAAGGCAACGGAGGGACTCACCTATCTATACCGCATCAACTGCGGAGGCAACACCTATAAGGATACATACGGACAGACGTGGGAACAGGATAATACCACATTCAGTCACTCCTGGGGCGAGCAATACGGTATGCACCCCTATCAGGCCAGTCAGCGAACGACCAAAGAACCTATCCGTGGTACTGACGACGACCGTCTGTTCCAGTCGTTCCGTTTCGGTCGACATCTGCTCTCCTACGACTTCCCCGTGACTGACGGCGATTATACCATCGAACTCTATTTCACCGAACCCTGGCACGGAAAGGCCAACAGAGTAAAGACCGACTGTGAGGGACTGCGTATCTTTGATGTGGCCGTCAACGACTCCACCGTCATCGACGATTTGGACATCTGGGCGGAGAATGGTTACTGCGGGGCACTGAAACGTACCGTCACCGCAAGAGCCAAGGACGGGCACCTGCGTATCACTTTCCCTGAAACAAAAGCAGGACAGGCGCTCCTGTGCGCCATCGCTATCGCCTCCAAGCAGATGACCACTATACCTCCAAGAGGAAGGATAGCGGCGATTGAGAACTGGGACACCTTCGATACCGACACCATTGCCAAACTGCCAAAGGCAGAGTTGCCCGAAGATACTGAGGCACGTCCTGCCAGCGTCTACGAGCCTGTCATCCCCAACAAGAAAACTGGGGTTTCACCATCGCTCACTACCTTCGTCATCACCCCAGGTCTCGGTCAAGAGTATGCGATCCGCTTCCGTTATAAGAACACCACAGGAGAACCCATCATCGCGCGGATGACCATCACCGATAGCAAAAACATTGTATTGGTCGACCGCGAGGTATCGTTCCCACCTACCCCCAATAAATTCAAGATGCTCAGCACCACCACCGGTACACAGATCAATGCGGGCACCTATCAGTTGACGGTCGATGGTGAGAATTTGGAGTTCAAGAACGTTGAAATACAATAACGATGAAAGATATGAGGACCATCATCTGTGCACTGAGTATCGTGTGTTGCCTACCCCTCACTGCCCAACAGCGGGAGTGGGAGAACAACCATGTGCTCCAAGTGAACCGCGAACCGGCGCGCGCCTATTTCATTCCCTTTGGGGAACGGCAAAACGACCGTACGCTCAGCCTCAACGGCAAGTGGAAGTTCCGTTGGACAAAGACACCCGAAGAGCGTATCAAGGATTTCTACCAGCCCGACTTCGACAGTAGCAGTTGGACAGAGCTCAACGTCCCAGCCAACTGGGAGGTCAACGGCTACGGCACACCGATCTATATCTCTGCCGGTTATCCTTTTAAGATTGAACCACCTTTCGTGACGAAAGAACCCAAACAGAAATATACCACTTTTGTGGAGCGTAACCCTACCGGACAGTATCTGCGTAGTTTTGAATGGCAGCCATGCGGAGGACAGACCTTCCTACGCTTTGAGGGTGTGATGAGTGCCTTCTACGTGTGGCTCAACGGACAGTACGTAGGTTACAGTCAAGGATCGATGGAACCTTCGGAATTCAATGTCACACCGTTCCTCCGTACGGGCAAGAACGATATCGCCATAGAGGTGTATAAGTACAGCGACGGCTCGTACCTCGAAGACCAGGACTTCTGGCGTTTCGGAGGCATCCACCGCGACGTGTTGCTCTATACAACCCCCGATGTGCGACTCCGCGACTATACCGTCCGTACCTTCCCGGTAACGCACTCATCCGACTATTCCCTGCAGATCAATCCGCAGTTTACCGTCTATAACGGAAACACGGGCGAGGGCTATCATCTCGTAGCAACACTCCTTGACGGTTCCCGAAAGATTGGTAGCGACACGCTTGCTGCTGACGAGGTTCTCGACCTCGCCCATAAGGCATCACGGATGAATGAGTGGTTCCCTCAACGGGGCTATCGTAAGTTTGCACGGATGACGATGACCATCAAGACCCCCAAGGAGTGGACAGCAGAGACACCTTATTTATATATGTTACTGTTACAGTTGTGTGATTCCACTGGTAAGGTGGTAGAACAAGTACGACAGAAAGTGGGATTCCGTCACCTGAAAATCGAGGACGGACAATTCCTCGTGAACGGCAAACCCATCAAGATACGGGGTGTCAACCGTCATGAACACGACCCGCTTACTGCTCGTGTGATGACAGAGGAACGGATGATCCAGGATATTCGACTGATGAAACAGGCGAATATCAATGCCGTACGACTGAGTCACTACCCGAATGTGCCCCGTTGGTATGAGCTTTGCGATAGTCTGGGACTCTATGTGATGGACGAAGCTGACGCAGAGACGCACGGACTACGGGGTACGCTAACCTCCACGCCCGACTGGAACGATGCCTTCATGGACCGTTGTATCCGTATGGCAGAGCGCGACAAGAATTTCCCTTGTATCCTTTTCTGGAGTCTGGGTAACGAGAGCGGATTCGGTGTGAACCACGCTGCAATGGCAGGCTTCCTCCATGAATTCGACCCCACACGCTATGTCCACTACGAAGGAGCACAGGGCACTGCCTCAGTCACTTCCGACCTGACACGAAGCACTACCGATCCCTCATGCGTGGATATCATCAGTCGTTTCTATCCACGTGTCAAGCAGGAATACCTGAACCCTGGCATCCCCGATGGTTCCGACAAGGAACGGGCGGAGAATGCACGGTGGGAACGACTGTTGGAGATTGCCGAAAGGACCGACGATAACCGTCCGGTGCTCACCAGCGAATATGCGCACTGTATGGGTAACGCACTGGGTAACTTCCAAGAATACTGGGACGAGATAT
>Ga0310694_10004039_pt1 | contig 14260 bp, 12 predicted proteins | sample 174DNAGHGhighgp2_FD_203884 | JGI IMG/M metagenome (GOLD analysis project Ga0310694, IMG submission 203884) | Sheep rumen microbial communities from Palmerston North, Manawatu-Wanganui, New Zealand - 1742 DNA GHGhigh gp2 (v2) (version 2) | ecosystem: Host-associated > Mammals > Digestive system... | reverse complement strand
AAAGGATTTTTTTCATCTAAGTATGCTAGTATTGATGCCCCTGAGTCTATGGCAGGAATAGTTATTGCAGGTTTAGGTATTGGCGTTACAACGACCTGTTTGGTCGTAGCTCACAAGCAGAAGAAAAAGATGGATGCCGCTCTCCAGACCTCTTCCCTTTACCGCTATGACATTCCTTTTGGCAACGGCTCGCAGCTTTCTGTCGGTGCCGACATGCTTCACGATCGTATTATGAACAACAGAACCGTCGGACTCGGCTTAAGCTATAACTTTTAAGTTAATCACAAATTCAATTGTCATAAAATGAAACACACATTATTTATATTGGTACTTTCAGCCACGGCCTTTGTTTTCTCCTCCTGTAGCGGCATCCGCTCCGGTGCGGGCGGCACGGCAACAGGTAAACAAATCAGCATCGACGACCGCAGTTACATCAATTACAACCTTATTCCCGTAGGCGACCGCATTACTTACACCATCGACATTTCTACGCCCGAGGGACGGCAGAAACTGCAAGGTATCTCACTTCCCGATGCCCAGACACTTGCCGAGACGGAGGCTTCGCGCAAATACAACTGTGACCGCCTCATCGACCCGCGCTTCGACTATCTGAAGAGGGGCAAGCGCATCCTTCGCATCACTGTGGATGGTCGTCCTGGTAACTACAAGACGCGGGACTAACTCGTATGACTCCAAGACTCGCCAGGAAATAGACATCAACGTCAGACGCTGAGGGGCTTTCCCCGATGCCTTATGGAGCGAAGCCAGTCCCACCGTGGGGGGACTGCAGTCCTACCATGGGGAAACTGCAGTCCTACCACGGTGGGACTGGCTTAGTCGCAGTAGTTGATTTGTTCTTCGTAACGGTCGAAGGGAATCGGCTCCGTGATTCCTGCTTCGCGAAGGGCCGCGAGGATGGTCGCCTGCTCCTTTGGCGAGAGGGACAATGTGCCGCGGCGTCGCTCGAAATAGTTGCTTCGTCCGAACTCCTTAATGAGCGAATTCATGAAAGTCCGGTATTGGGCCGGGAACATTCTCTTCTGGAATCCGGTGAAGCCATAAGCGTACTTCACGGGTTTCGAGTCGCGGTAGAACTTGCAGTTGCTGCCTTTTGCGCACTTCTTCGGGTTGATGAGTTGCAGAAAGTCCTGGCTCTTCTGCAGAGCGGAAAAGGCAATCTGATGCAGACAAGTTGCTGCCAGGGGGCAGTCTTCGTGGAGGCAGACGGTGTAGTCTGCCGGTATGGTGGCATAGTTTCTTCTTGGCATGATGGTAGTTCGTTATGGGTTGATGTAATAAAAGAATCGGCTTTATGGGTGCGATGGTATGTCGTCGGGATAAACCCGAAGGGTTGGTAAGACTACAGGCGGGGGTGTCAACCCCCGATTAAACGTGGCGACGGGGGGGAGAAGCCCTGAAAGGGCGACAGAATTTAATCGCTGAATGCATATCTTTCATCGTATTTGATGCTATACGCATCCAGAAACATCCGATATTCCTCCTCATAGGTTCTCTTCTTGTGATGCTCTTCTTGATTCCGAATGTAATGGATGGTCTTGTCAAGCAATGAAGGGCTTACGGAAAAAGCTCCGTACCCGTCTTGCCATGCAAACTGAGTGTAATGTGTGTCTAATTGCTTTATCCATTTGCTTGTGTTGGCTTTAATTCCCCTGACATAGTCGGCAAGTGCCACGGTTTGGGGTAGGGAAGTCAGGATATGAACGTGATTGGTTGTTCCGCCAATCTCGATAGGAATGCCGCCGAAGCCGTTTATCATGCCCCCGATGTAACGGAAGATTCGTGGAAGATCCTCTTTCCGGAAGTCCACACCTGTAGCCTTTATGTGGAAGATGAGATGGATGTCGATTTTTACTAATGAGCTTGCCATGCGGGTTTTATGTTCTGTCGCCCTTTCAGGGCTTCGGTTTGTTATGTCGTTTGAAACGGGGGTTAACACCCCCGCCTGTGGTCTCTGCACCCCTTCGGGGTTGAATGGGTGCCTTGAGGGGATTGTTATTCACTTGTTCCCTCTGGCACCCATTCTTCGGCTGGCTTGACAGCACTCTTGTACTCGCCGTCCTTCAGGCTCTTCCTGGCAGGTGCCGGCGTGCTTCCGCTACTGAAACTGCGGGCAACGCCGCGATACTGATTCCATCGCGATATAATGAGACGGACGTACGCTTCCGTTTCACTTCCACGCATATAGCCGTTCTTGACATCGGGGTCTCGATAGTAGCGAGGTTCGGCGAGGCGTAGGATGTAGGGCGACACTTCTTGCCACAGCTGGTGGTTCCGGCCTTCTTTTCGGGCTAAGGTCTGTGCGTCCTGAACATGCCCTGCACCACCGTTATAAGCCGCTAAGGTAAATTTGATGCGCTCTTCCCCCTCCCGGATGTCGGAGAACGACTGGCTGACTTTCCTGATATATCGTGCCGAGGCGGCTATGTTTTGCTCGGGGTCGAAGCGCTTGTCTGTGGGTACTCCCATCGCGTCGGCGGTGAAAGGCATCAACTGCATGAGCCCCATGGCACCCATTGACGAAATGGCTTGAGGGTCGAAGCCGGACTCCTGATAGCACATGGCAGCCAGTAGTCTCCAGTCCCATCCGGCGGTCGAGCTGTAGCGGCGGAAGAGGTCGTCGTACGGAGAGATAATGCCGTGCGAGGCATCCTGCATGAGTGGCCGCATGTGGCGTCGTACGGTATATGTCGTGTTGTTTGCTGTGCTCTGGATTTGCTTGATGCGTTCGGGCTGCCACCACTCGTCGATGGCTTCTCTGAGCAGCGATTCGTTCTTGCGCGTCTGCCACTTCGGCATCTCGAGGGCAATGAAGTCAATCTCGCCGGCTTCGAGTCTCTTCAACAATGTTGCGGTGTCTGGCGAGATTTCCATTTGCACGACGACTCCGATGCTCTGTGCAAAGGCCTCGGCAAGCATGAATTGCGGGCCCATCCCCTGGCCGTGGTACTCGTAGTAGGTGTCCGGACCACTCAGGGTTCCTGCGATAATCGTGCCGCTGGCCTGTATCTCGTGCAGGTCGTAAGGCCCCTCCTCTGTTTCCACCCAAAGGGGGGATGAAGAAGGAAGTTTCTCCTGCTTGCCCGTACAAGCGGCAAGAAAAAGGAGCAGAAAAAGGGGGAAGCCCCTTCCTAACCTCCCTTTAAAAGAGAAGGACCTTGTTAGATTAAACATTCACGCTGTAATTGTTCTCCCCCTTTACGGGGGAGTTAGAGAGGGTCTTTACGGCTTAATCCTATGAATAATATAGGTCCTCATGATTTCGATGGCTTGCTGGTTGTTGCCTCCTTGCGGAATGATGAGGTCGGCATGGCGTTTGGTCGGCTCGATGAACTCTTCGTGCATCGGCTTCAAGACGTCGAGATAACGGTCGAGCACCATTTGGGTCGTTCGTCCTCTCTCGACAGTATCGCGCTGGATGACGCGGATGAGTCGCTCGTCCGGGTCGGCATCAACGAAGATTTTCAAGTCCATGAGGTCGCGCAACTGCTTCTTCCACAGCGCCATAATACCTTCGATGATGATGACTTCGCACGGCTCGACGTGTATCGTCTCAGGCAGTCGGTTGCTGATCAGGTAGCTGTAAGTGGGTTGCTCGATGCTCTTCCCTTGTCGCAAAGCCTGTATCTGCTCGGTCAGAAGCTTCCAGTCGAAGGCGTCGGGATGGTCGAAGTTGATGCGCTTACGCTCCTCGGGCGTCAGATGCGTCGTGTCGTTGTAGTAGGAATCCTGTGGAATGAGCGCCACCCTGTCTGTAGGAAGCGTCTCCAGTATCTTCTTGACAACTGTTGTCTTGCCGGAACCAGTACCTCCGGCGATGCCGATGATATACATAGTTATTAGTTAAAAGAGCCCCACCCAAAAGGGTGAGGCTATAAATGCTAAAACATTTGTGCGGGATATTGACCTGCATCGTGAAGCGCTGCAAGCTTTGCCACAACCTCAGGACGGTCTTCAGGATAAGTCACGCCAAACCATTTGCTGGTCGTGTCGAGCACCTCGCAAGTGGCCTGACCTGTCTTGATGAGGTGATCCACCATCAGAGGAATAAAGAACTCGCTCTTGAGGTTCTCCTGATTCTTCGGGTCGGAAAGGAACTTCTTAAAGAAGTCTTCGCTGTACTCGAAGTAGTCCGGCGTGAATCCCCAGAAGTTCATGCTGACGGGAGTGGTGTCTGGAATGCTTACCCACTCGTCGTTCTCGTCGAGATACTGCACGACGCCATTGTGACGTTCAATCTTTGTGCGCTCTACGACGCCAGTAAGCAAGTGCGTCTTCTCATCATTCTCGCAGATGCCGCGGCTAACGGTACCGCTTTCGCTCAAAGTGTTGTCAACGCGGAAGCCCACCATGGCATACTTGCCTTTGCTGCCTTCGGGGAGCTCGCTGAGGAACTTCGCCATCACACGGAAAGCGTCGCGATCATAGAAGTCGTCGCAGTTGAGGACTGCAAAAGGCTCCTTGATGACGTCTTTACCCATGAGGACAGCGTGGTTGGTGCCCCATGGCTTTTGTCTTCCTTCAGGAACTGTGAAGCCTTCTGGCAGGGCATCGAGGCTCTGGAAGCACAGTTCGCAAGGCACATGACCCTGGTACTTCGCCAGAATCTGCGTGCGGAACTGCTCTTCGAAGTCGCGACGGATAACCCATACAATCTTGCCGAAACCGGCTTGAATAGCGTCGTATATGCTGTAATCCATAATGCTCTGGCCTTGCGGACCGAGCGTGTCAAGCTGCTTCAGGCCGCCGTAACGGCTACCCATACCTGCAGCAAGTAGGAATAATGTAGGTTTCATGTTCTATTATGTTTTTAGGGGTAAGAGGTTAGAGGTAAGGGGTTAGAGGATTGTTTTGAGTAGAGTTGTTCTCTAACCGCTAACCTCTAACCACTAACTTCACATGTTTTTTTAGAGTGCGTTTGCCGTCAAGATGAGTACGAGCAGGCCGAGAATAGCGTAGAGTTCAGGGAACACGGCCAACACCATAGTCGTACCGAAGGCATTGTGGCCGGCGCCGATGGCGCTAATGCCGTTTGCGCAGACCTTTGCCTGACGGATGGCGCTGAAGAGTGCCACGAGGCCGAGAGCCAGACCAACGCCGAAGATGGCGCAAGCAGCAGGCATTGCGAGGTCGGGTGTCACTTTGTTGTTGAGCATGAAGAAGCCTACGAAGCCATACAGACCCTGTGAAGAGGGCAGGGCAGCCAAGCCCATGTAGGAGCCACTTGCTGTGGGGTTCTTCTTGAAAGCGCCAATGGCCGCATTACCACAAATGGTTACGCCGTAAGCGCTGCCAATTCCAGAGAGGGCTACACACAGTGCAATACCCAGATAAGCTAATAAGATTTCCATAAAGTTTTGTGTTTTAATTCATAATTCACAGTTCTGGATTCGTTGGCTTAGTGTTGTCCGTACCAGGTTTTGCAACCTTATTATATATGTTTTGCTGTTTTGGTTGGACTTACTTCGCCTGGAGTGCAGAACTATGTCTTATGAGGGTTTAATAAAAATGATTAATTGGTTTATATTTCTTTTTGTTTTATGTGCTTAACTTTGAACTTTAGTAAAGGGTGTGTATTCCTTCCCGCCGCCGCTGAAGTCCGCGTTCTTGAAGAACTCGACGAACGTCAGACGCATCGGGTGAACGAATGCGCTTATCATGCTCAGCGCGAAGGTGATGCCGTGACCTGCAAGCAGGATGAGCACCATTGGCAGCCAGCGGATGAACCATGGCATGCTGGAAGTGAGGTCGAAGGCAAGTGCGTTGAACACGCCGCCAAGCACGCCGCCCGTCAATCCAAGGGCGAAGAGGCGGATGTAGCTCAGCAAGTCGCCCAATAAGCCCGTTGCCATGCCGTAAGTTGCCCAGACGCCTCCGCCGATGTTCAACAGCGGACCGAGTATCGGGTTCTTGTATGCCGACGGATTATTATAGAGGAATATGCCGACAACGCTAATCGCGATGAGTGCGTAGAGTGCATAAACGAGTCCTTGAGGCAGGGCGACTCCGCAGGCGGGCAAGCCGAAGAGGACGATTGCCGAGAGCAGCGCCACCACCCACGAGAAGGTGCCAATGGAATAGCCGAAGCCGTAGTTCTTCCACGCCTTACATGCCTTGAGCACCATTCCCAAGAGGACTTGCACGAGGCCGATGATGACGGAGATGACCATCATAGGCGAGTATCCGAAGAGCGGCCCGATGCCATTGTCGTTTATGAAGTATGGCTTGACGGGAGCAAGGAATGCCCATTCCTGTTTTGTCAGGTCGATGCCGAACACGGTGCCTGTGAGCAGACCGCAGACGGTTGTTGCCAATCCCAGCCAAATGCCGAGGCGTCCGTAGCTCTTGACATCGTCGCTGCCTTTTATGGCGAGCCAGATGCCGCCGAGCAGTACGAGAAGCCCGTAGCCGCCATCGCCCAGACAGAGTCCGAAGAAGAGCATGAAGAATGGTGCAAAGAAGACGCTCGGGTCGATGTCGTGGTAGTTGGGAAGTGAGTACATGCGCAGGATGGGCTCGAAGAGGCTGGTGTAGCCGTCGTTCTTAATCTTGACGGGCACATCGTCTTCGTATGCCGGATCCTCGAGCTCGTAGTAAACTTGCTTTTCGTCGAGCCATTTGGTGAGTTCGTCGGCTTTTTCTTCGAGCGTCCAACCCACCATGAGTCGGACGGCGCCGTCAGCGATGCTTTCGTCGGAGAGCTCCACTTGTCGCAGTTGAATCTCGCTTTGGGTTTGTTTCAGGCCTGCTTCAAGTGCATTTCTGTACTGCCGAGCGACCTCGCAAATTGTGTTGTGGTTCTGCTGTAGGGCAGCTTTGGCTTCTTCTGCTTCCTTTTTATAATGGTCGAGCGAGCCGTTTGGCAACTCGAGTCGTTCGGCTTTGATGTCTGGTTCTACGTTGGAGAAGGCCAGGAAATATGTGCGTTTCTGATATTCGTCGATAGGTGTGGCGAAGTACTTCTCTGACCAATCTGCCTGGAACGACTTGGCTCCGCAAGCATAGAAATACACCTGCATGCCAGTCTTTTCCTGGAGTTCCTTCACTTTCTCCCAGTCGAAGTTGCCCCACGGCTCAAGCTTCTGGATGTTCTTCTCTGCCTCGTCTATCTTGTGACGCAGGGAAACTTCCTCGGCTTTGAGATGTTCAACCTCATCGAGGAGTGTGTTTGAGTCTTGAATTTCCAGTTTTGAATTTCCTTCTGTTTCCTTCTCCCAAGCCTTCAGCGAAATGTCGAGGTAGTCGATAGCCTGCCTGTAGCGGACTTTCTCGTCGAGCGCTTTCTGCAATGCCGGGCTGGTCTGCCCCTGCTTCAGTTGTTGGACGTGCACCACTCCTTGCTCTCGCAGTCCGTCGATAAACGCGTCGTATTCCCGCTCAGTCACCAAGAAGGTGAGTTTTTTCATTCTTTCAATCATGCGACGTCCTCCTTTCTTTTCTCCTGAAGAGACTTCAGAATCTTCTGCGACGACTTGGAGAGGTTTTCCTCGTCCTCCATGAAACGCTTAATCTTACGCACCGCCTCCTGGTAACCCGGGATTTGAACTTTCTCGAAGAGGTTGACCTTCTGAGTAGTCTTTTTACGCGCATGTTCCAAGAGGTGCAGTTTGGCGAAGACGAATTCGCGTTCTACGGCAGTCTTTGCCAGCCCCTGCAGGAGCTTGATTCCATCGAAGTACCACTTCGGGGCACTGAACAGACCGAAGGGTTTTACCTTCAGGCTGATGTTGTTCAATATAGGCACCCGTACGCCGGCAATCTTCTTGACGCTCAGTTCGACGTCGTCCAGGCTGACGAGCGAAGTGTCGAATTCGCCCCACAGGGCGTACATCTTTTCGTAGCCTTCGATTTGGCTTTGCAACTTCCGTTCGAGTTCGTCGGCTTCTTCCTTGCATTTCTTCACCTCCAGTCGCAGCGCCGTTTCCTTGCTCTTAATGATTGGAAGGGTGCGCTGGCGCATCTTCAGAGCCTTCTCAATCTGCTGCAACGAGGTTTTGTTGTATTGAAACTTTATAGCCATTCTGTATGTCTGTCGTTTCTTAGTTTATCGAATAATGGCGCAAAGGTACGAAAAATAATTCATTATCTATAGTGTAGGGCTAATATTTTTTTAAGAGTATAGGTCGATTTGTTGTTTGGCGGCATTTAATGTGATGTGTGGTTAGTCTTTTGGTCTAATGTGACATTATGTTAACAGAAATGCCAAATCTGCTTACACCCTGTATTTCTTAGACCCATGAAAAATGGCCATAAAATCCCTCAAGGCGTGCCTTGGCTTGTTTTATCGCGATTTTATGAAGAAAACGCTTCTGGCTGAGACACAGCAGGTTATATATTGAGGGTTGTGATTAGGCATGCTGAAATGCCTGTTTTAGGTGGCAAAAATAGGCCATTTCAACGGTAAAACCACCCTCCCCTGGCGTATGTTTTCGCCAAATGCAGCGTGGAGAGAAGCTCAACTTGGCGTGCCAACTCGGTCAACTTGGCGTGCCAACTCGGCCGACGCTCCATATTGCGTGTCCAAAGTTGGCTCGTTTTGTTCTATTTTGCTCCGTTTTGAGTCATTTTTCAAAGTAGCATATAGAAAGCAAATAAGGCAGAAATGTGTTAAAATGACATTTATGGTGCGACATATTCAGGTGTGCTTCTTAGGTATATTAGCAAAGTGCCATAAGCCTTTCCTTTGTGAGAAAAAAGCTGAAAAGCTTTTGTATATTCTCCGCTTTTTTGTACCTTTGCATCGAAATGGAAGAGAAATCGTTGAAGCAAAAGGCAGCCGGAGGGATGCTATGGGGCGGGCTGTCGAACGGCTTGATGCAGTTGGTGAGTGCCGTCTTTGGCTTGGTTCTGCTGCGTTACCTCACGCCGAATGACTACGGGAAGGTGGCCATGCTGAACATATTTGCAGCCCTCGCAAACGCCCTTCAAGAGAGTGGTTTCATGGCGGCACTCTGCAACCGGCGCGAGCCGACGCACGAAGAATACAATGCCGTCTTTTGGTTCAACCTACTTGTAAGTGCTTCGCTCTACATTGTCCTGTGGTTCTGCGCCCCACTCATCGCTGATTTCTATGAGCAGCAGGAGTTAGTTTCGCTCGCCAGAGTGCTTTTCCTGGGCTTCCTCTTCTCGGGGCTCGGCACAGTTCAGCGAGCCTATCTCTTCGGACACCTGATGGTCCGTCAGACCAGCATCTGCTCCCTCACGGCCATGCTCCTTTCTGGAATCGTAGGCATCGTGATGGCCGTCAAAGGCTTTGCCTATTGGGCTATTGTGACGCAGGCCATCTGTTTCGTCCTCGTCACACAATTGATGGCGTGGTTCTTCTCCCCGTGGAGGCCGACACTCCGTTTCAATCTTGCCCCTGCTTGGAAGATGTTCGGCTTCAGCAGCAAGCTGATGCTCACGAACTGCGTGAACATCTGCAACCTCCACGCCTTCTCCGTCTTGCTCGGTAAGTTCCTTGGCGACCACACGGCGGGCATCTATTCGAATGCCAGAAAGTGGAACGATATGGCCTCGAGCACGATAAACGGCATGGTGACAAGCACCAGCCAACCCACTCTGGCACAGGTTGCGGACGACATCGGGCGCTATCGTCAGGTCTTTCGGAAGATGCTTCGCTTCATTTGCTTTGTCTCATTCCCCGCAATGCTTGGGCTGGGACTGGTGGCACAAGAGTTCATCTTGCTTGCCGGAGGCGAGAAGTGGAGAGAGAGCGGCCTGATTCTCTCGCTGCTTTGCATACACGGAGCGTTCGTCCCGATTACCACACTCTACAGCAATCTCACGATAAGTCGAGGCCGGAGCGACGTCAACATGGCCTGCACGATATGCCAATGTCTGGCAGTCTGGGCAGGACTCATCCTGCTTTACCCCTACGGATTTCTGCCGATGGTGGTCTATTTCGTAGCGCTCAATATCGCCTGGCTCGCCATCTGGCAGTGGTTCGCCTGGCGATTGACAGGGCTCACCTTCATGCAGGCCCTGAAGGATACGATGCCTTTCCTTGCCTTCACCCTCATCGTGCTTGCCCTCACCTGGTGGCTCACCAAGGGAATCGAGAACCTGTGGCTGCTTCTCATCAGCCGCATCATCCTTGCAGCAATCCTTTACGGCGGCATTATGTGGGCGAGCGGGGCAAAGATAATGCGAGAGTCGATACACTATATATTTAAATTAGGAGTTAAGAATTAAGAGTTAGGGATTAGATGAAGCAGCGTAACAATGCCTTTGACTTGCTGTGCGGACTCTGTATCCTGCGTATGGTGACACTTCATGTCGTCTGTCAGACACAGATGCGGCAGACACCTTGGTGGAAAGAGACGATGGCTTGGACGTTCTTCTTCATGAGTTTCTTCTTCTTCAAAGCAGGTTATTTCAATAAAGGCATAACGGGAAAGACCATCCCCTACCTGCGCGACCGCATCCAGCGTCTCCTCACGCCTTACATCTCATGGGGTATCATAGGCGGCATCATCGCCTTCTGCTGGCTGTGTCTCTTCCCGGAAGGACCAGCCAATGCCATTGCCGCTCTCAGCAAGTTCCGATGGCTCGTCGGTGGACTCACCTTCGGCAACAGTCCGCTGTGGTTCCTCCTGTCGTTCTTCACCACTTATGTCTTAATGCACTTCATCGAAAGAGTGCGTTATCTCCATTGGATGGTCCTGCTCTTCCCAACCATCGGCTACTGGCTCTACCTGCACGGTAACCCGCTTTGGTTCTATCTCAGCAATGTCTTCTGCGGCACTTTCTTCTTTTATATGGGAAAAGCATGGCACCATGTTCTCGACAAGTTGACACGGCATACCGCCCTTTCCATCAGCCTCCTGCTCTGCACGGCCTTCGTCATGGCAAACATCTTCCTGCATAGCGAATACGAGATGAAAATGAACCTTTGGCTTGGCGACTTCTGGAAAGTACTCCTCATCATGCCCCTCTCTCTGCTGGGCATATCGGGAGTCCTGCTCTCCCTGCCGACGCCGCGAGTGCCCCTGGTGAACTATGTAGGCGAACACAGCATGGTCTTCTTCGTGATGCACTATCCCATTGTCCTCAGTTATGCCTATGCCAGCATCCTGCTCGGGCATAACATAAAGGGAAGTTTCCCTGATCTGTTCATCATCCTAATACTCGCTTTTACACTCTGCTTCCTTGCAGTTCCCTTTGTGGAACGAGTTCCTTGGCTAAGCGGAAGGAGAGCCCCCTCCCCATCCAATATCCGAGAAGGAAGAAGAACGGCAGACGACTCCCCTCTCCCAGAAGAGGGGGCAGGCATGAGGATTTACTTCTATCATACCCAAGACACAGAACGCATCGTGCGAGAATGGAAGGAAGGCGTGTTCCCTTCGCACTTCCTATATGGCGCTTTGCAGTTGAAAGACTATGGCATTGATGTGGTTTGGCATCATCAAAAGCACACCTACAAGCGTCTTCGGGACATGATTGTCGCGACATGGAAAGTCCTTTCGTGCCGAAAACCCTACGACATCCTATATGCTACGCACACTTTGGGCATCGAACCCGTCATCCTCTTGCGAGCGTTGAGGCTTTACAGACATCCCATTGTCGTGTGGCATCATCAGCCAATCGTAAAGGCGAAAAACCCTTTGCGAGAGGCTTTGGCGCGCCTCTTCTATCAGGGCATCGACCACATGATCTTCTTCTCCCGGAAGTTGATGCAGGACAGCCTGCTTTCCGACAAAGCCGACCCCAAGCGAATGAGCATGGTACATTGGGGCGCAGACCTCGATTACTACGACGGCCTCCTACAGTCCCTCCGGCAAGCCCTCTCCCAAGATGGAGATGAGAAGCGATCCCCTTCCCTCGTTGAGGCTAAGGTGGAGGCAGCTTTCATCTCAACGGGCAAAGAACTGCGCGACTTCGAGACACTTATCAAAGCATTCCACGAGACAGGACTTCCCTTGGTACTTTATGCTGAAAAAAAGCGAAAGGCATACTTCGAGACACTTCATCCGGCAAAGAATATTGAGTTGCACTATGGCGACCGGCCCATTCCTCACGAAATCGCACAGGAGGTTGCAAAGAGTCGCTGCGTATGTATCTGTTGCCAGAAAAGCAACTATACAGTTGGCCTAACGACCGTCGTCGAAGCACTTGCCTTGGGGCTTCCCATTCTTTGCACGCGCAATCCGCAGATGCCAATGGACATCGAAGCAGAAGGCTGCGGCTTTTGGCTTGAGCCAGGGGATGTAGAGGGATGGAAAGAGAAGTTGCGATATATTGCCCACCACACGGATGAAGCAAAGACGATGGGCAGACGAGGGCGTGCTTTGGCAGAACAACTCTATAATGCCAGACAGTGTGGTAAAGAGGTAGCAAACATATTTATGAATTATGAATAACGGAGTAACTAATCGTTTATCTTGGTTGGATGCCTTGCGAGGCTTCACAATGATACTGGTTGTGGCCTATCATGTGGCACAGTTCGCGTTCCACGAAAACGAGAAGAACAGCTCGGCTTTGCCGTTTTTGGTCTTGATGAGGATGCCCTTGTTCTTCTTCGTCAGCGGTTTCCTCGCATATAAGGCCAACTTCTCATGGACCGTCCCCAACGCCTTGAAGTTGACTTGGAAGAAGTTCAAGGTGCAGGTCATCCCGACGGTCGTCTTCCTGTTTCTCTTTGTGATGTTCCGTATGAAGGGAGACTTCTGGGATAATGTCATGCGGCTTCTAGCCAGCCCGACAAAAGGCGGCTATTGGTTCACATGGGTCTTGCTGCAGATGTTTATTATATATTATGTGTGTTGTTATGCCGGAAAATGTCTGCAACGCCTTGTCGGTAAGAATGACTGGCTGACGCCAACACTCTTGTTTGCTGGATGGGCAGGCAGCGTTTTCGCATACGAAACACTATATCTGCCAAAAGTCTTCAGTTACCAGAATGATGTGTTCTTTGCATATTCCAGTCTCGTTCAGACGAGTCGTTATATGCAGTTCTTCTTGTTGGGCAATATTGTTCGCCGTTATTGGGGTAGGGTAGAGCAGCTGTTCGACACTTCGTGGTTCTTCCCGCTTGTCGTAACCTTGGCAGTCGTCTGTTGCGCTGAGTTCTTCCAAGTGCATGCACTCAAGAAAGTGTGGGTCAATCTGCCCCGAACTGTAGCGATGTACAGCCTCCTATTGCTTGTCGTGATGTTCTTCCGGCATTATAAGAGTTGGTTCGACGAGGGACGCAGAGCAGGTCGTTTCCTTAGCTTTATTGGCACGCGGACACTTGATATCTATCTCCTTCACTTCCTCATCTTGCCAAAGTTGCCACAAGTGGGAGTCTGGTTGAATGCCAATCAACCTAACTTTGTTCTCTCTATCGTACTTTCTGTGAGTGTGGCTCTCGTTGTGATGGCTTTCTGTCTATTGGCAAGCCAGTTGCTTCGCGTAAGTCCTTTCCTGCAACTCTACTTGTTTGGGAAGAGGCCGATGCTCTTGGTTCTTGTTGCATTCCTGAGTTTTGGAACGCTTTCGGCAGTCGCCAAGAAGAAGGAAAAACGCCATGTTGTCCGCATTGAAACAAGTGCTGGCAATATTCGAGTTGCTTTGTCGGACGACACACCTCTGCATAGCGGGAACTTTCTTAAGCTGGCTCGCGAGGGTTTCTACAACGGTACGCTCTTCCATCGTTGCATAAAAGATTTTATGATTCAGGGAGGCGACCCAGATAGCCGTGGTGCAGAGGCTGGGACGGTGCTGGGTAATGGCGGAACAGGCTACACGATTCCTGCTGAGTTCTGTTTGCCTTACCTCTATCATTGGCGTGGTGCTTTAGCAGCCGCAAGGGAGCCGGATGATGTCAACCCAGAGATGGAAAGCAGCGGTTGCCAGTTCTATATTGTTTATGGCAAGAAGCAGACGGAATATGACTTAGACAAGGTTAGTACCATGTTGGCCGAGAAGGGCATAGGACTGACATCGCAGATGGTCAATGACTATATCATACGTGGCGGCACTCCTCACCTTGATGGACAATATACTGTTTTCGGTGAAGTCATAGAGGGTATGGAGGTCGTAAAGAGTATTCAACAAGTGGAAACAGACGAGAACGACCGTCCTTTAGAGGACATCGTTATTCGCCGTATGGTTGTTGAGCAATAAGAAAAAGCGGTAGTATAGTGTATTTGTACCATAAACAGCTAACATCTTTCTGAAAAAAGTTGTATCTTTGCGCCCGAAATAGTAAAAGCATTCACAAGCATGAATAAAACATCGGTTTTGGCACTTGCTTTCA
>Ga0310694_10004036_pt1 | contig 14267 bp, 12 predicted proteins | sample 174DNAGHGhighgp2_FD_203884 | JGI IMG/M metagenome (GOLD analysis project Ga0310694, IMG submission 203884) | Sheep rumen microbial communities from Palmerston North, Manawatu-Wanganui, New Zealand - 1742 DNA GHGhigh gp2 (v2) (version 2) | ecosystem: Host-associated > Mammals > Digestive system... | reverse complement strand
TCCCGTCAGAAGAGTTCACGCTGTCTGACTTTATCGACAAGGGCATCAGCCTGCATGCCGAAGAGCTGAAATACAAGAAGCTGAATGTCGAAAACGACATCCCCAAGTCGTGCGAGTGTTTCGACAAGAAGAATGTCGTCGATATCGTCTTCCAGAACCTGTTCTCCAATGCCATCAAGTTCACTCCGCAAGGAGGCACCATCAAGGTGAGTAGCATCGATGATGGCGACAAGGTGTGGGCCGAAGTGGCCGACACGGGCATAGGCATCAGCCAAGAGCGTTTGCAACAATTGACTCACGATACGGTGACACCTTCCCAGGGTACGCAGGGCGAGCTAGGCTCGGGCATTGGGCTTTTCGTCTGCCGCCAACTGATGGTGAAAAACGGGGGGCAACTGATCATCGAAAGCGTCGAAGGCCAAGGAACCTCCATACGGTTTAACATCAATAAAGCCAAGAAATGAAACAGAACAAGAAAATCAGGATATTGTTGGTTGAAGACCATCCGCTCTATCGTGTCGGTCTCAGGATGGCATTGTCGTATTCCGGTCTTGATTGTGTCGTCAAAGGTGAGGCCGAAAACGTGAGCCAGGCCGTGACGTTTATAAAGGATCATCCCGATGAGATCGACTTGATTTTGCTCGACTATTATCTGCCTGATGGCACGGGCTTGGATGTGCTGACAACCTCCAAAACAAAGTGCCCCAAGGTGAAGGTGCTCCTCGTCACCGGCGAGGACGAGAATCCCAATATGCCTCAATTGATGGAAGCTGGACTTAATGGCTTCACCTCCAAAGATGTTACGCCTCGGGGCTTGGCCACGATTATTCGGTCCGTCTTCCGTGATGAGAATATATTGCCTGTCGAAGAGGATCCTTTGGTCGATCCGCTGACTGAAAGAGAAATGGAAATCATTCGTTTGTGTGCCCTCGGCAAGTCGTCAAAACAGATCGCCGAGGAACTGTTTATCAGCGACCGTACCGTAGAGGGTCACAAACGCAAGGCTTTCCAGAAAATCGGTTGCAACACTACCACCGAAATGGTGAATTATGCCTTTTTGAACGGCTTGCTCTAACCAACGACATCGTCGATGTCTTCAGGTATAATCCATTGATAACTAGTGTCTTTTCTTAGCCATGTCATCTGCCGTTTGGCATATTGCCGTGTGTGGATCTTGATTTGTTCCACGGCCTCTGCAAGGGTGCATTGTCCGTCGAAATAGGCAAACAATTCTTTGTAACCGACCGTGTTTAAGGCATTCAAGTGCCGCTTGGGATAGAGCGCCTGGGCTTCTTCCAAAAGGCCTTGCTCCATCATCATGTCCACCCGCTTGTCGATGCGCTCGATGAGTGCCTGACGGTCCCAAAGCAGGGCGTATTTCTTGATTTCGAAGTCGCGCTTGACCGTTTCGCCACTGCGGAACGATGAGAAAGGCTTCCCCGTTTGGTAGCACACCTCCAAAGCCCGTTGCAGACGACGCGGGTTCTGCTGGTCGACGATGGAGAAATACTCGGGGTCGAGGCGATGCAAGACCTCTTGCATGCCATGCAAGCCTTCGTCTTTGTATAGTGTTTCGACTCTTTCCCTGATTTCTGGTTCCACGTCGGGCATGGCGTCGATGCCGTTGCAAACCGCGTCGATGAAAAGGCCAGAGCCACCGGTCATGACCACGGTGTTGTGGGTATTGAAGAGTTCGTCAAGAAGTTGGAGGGCGTCGCGCTCATAGTCAGCCACGTCGTATTTGTCCTCGATGCTGATATGGTGCACAAAATAATGTTTGACTTGGGCAAGTTCTTCCTCAGTTGGGGCAGCTGTGCCGATGCTCATCTCTTTGTAAAACTGTCGGCTGTCGGCGGAGAGGATGACGGTACCAAGACGTTTCGCCAACTCGATGGAGAAAGTGGTCTTGCCCGACGCGGTGGGGCCGGCGATTACTATCAGGGTGTTCTTTTTCATGAGTCTATTATAATTCGGAATGCTGAATGTGGAATGCTGAATGTGGGCGAAGCCTGGCATCGCTTTGCGCCATTGACTGCTTCGCATTTCCGCATTCAACATTCATAATTCCGCATTCAAATTTTGTTCGGTACAGGCCCATTATTGGCCACCACAATCGGCTCGCTAATCTCCTTCACCACGCTCAGGCCGAGTTTCTGTCCTTCTTCAATCATAAAGGCGTAAGCCTCTTCGAAGTTGTTGCCAATCACACCGTCCAAGATGGCCTCGCGGATGGCGTTCTTAATGACGCCGACCTCGCGCCCTTCAGGGATGCCAAAGGTCTCCATGATGGCATTGCCGTCGATGGGCGGCTGCCAGTTGCGCAGGTGGTCCTTGGCCTCGATTTCCTTCAGTTTTTCCTGAACGATTTCAAAATTGTGATGGAATTTTTTCACCTTTTCCTCGTTCTTCGAGGTGATGTCGGCATGACAAAGCAGCATCAGGTCGTCGATGTCGTCGCCAGCCTCGAAAAGGAGTCGGCGAACGGCACTGTCAGTGACGATGTCTTCGGCCAAGATGATGGGACGCATGTGGAGTTGCACAAGCTTCTGCACGTATTTCATCTTCTCGTTGAGGGGCAACTTCATGGTGGCGAAGATCTTAGGCACCATCTTTGAGCCTTTGAATTCGTGTCCGTGGAAAGTCCAGCCCGTGTCGTCTTCCCAACGCTTGGTCTGAGGCTTGGCGATGTCGTGGAGCAAGGCAGCCCAACGTAGCCAGAGGTCGTTGCTCATCTGGGCCACTTGGTCGACGACTTGCAGGGTGTGCAAGAAGTTGTCTTTGTGACCTTTGCCTTGCACGATTTCCACGCCTTTCAGTTGGGAAAGTTGAGGGAAGATGATCTTCAACAAACCGCTTTGGTCGAGCAACTTGAAGCCGATGGAAGGTCTTGGCGAGAGGATGATTTTGTTCAGCTCCTCGGTGACGCGCTCCATCGACACGATTTTGATGCGCTCGGCATTGCGTTTGATGGACTCAAACGACTCGTTTTCAATGTAGAACTTGAGCTGCGAGGCGAAGCGGATGGCGCGCATCATGCGGAGTGGGTCGTCGGAGTAGGTGATGTCGGGGTCGAGTGGTGTGCGCAACGTCAGCTGTTCCAAGTCGGCCATGCCGTTGTAGAGGTCGACCAGGGTGCCGAAGTCGTCTGCGTTGAGGCTGATGGCCATGGCGTTGATGGTGAAGTCGCGGCGGCTGATGTCGTCCTCGAGGGTGCCGTTTTCCACCACTGGCTTGCGGCTGTTGCGGTCGTAGGATTCTTTCCGTGCCCCCACAAACTCCACTTCCATGCCTTTGTAGTTGATCATGGCCGTGCCGAAAGCGCCGTAGTATTTGGCTTCCTTATGGCCGGGTAGGTGAGAGGCCACCTTTTTGGCCAAGGCGATGCCGCTGCCCACGGTCACCACGTCGATGTCGTTCGACGGACGGCGCAACAAGATGTCGCGCACGTAGCCGCCGATGACATAGCTCCTGTAGCCCAACTCGTTGCTTGAGTAGGCTATTACCTTAAATATCGGATTGTCAAGATGTTTCTTGAAGTCGTAGTTCATGATACGTTGGCTTCTTCGATGACTTTCCTTCCACTTGGGATGATGTTGGCAATGGTTTCTTCGCCTTTTTCGTCAAGGTCGATGGAGATGAGGTCGCCGATGTGCAGGTTGGAGGAGATGATGGCTTCGGCCAGCACGTCTTCCACATAGCTTTGCACGGCGCGCTTCAGCGGACGGGCACCATATTGCTCGTCCCAGCCCTTTTCGGCGATAAAGTCCATGGCCTTTTCGGTGAGTTCAATCTTGTAGCCCATCTCTTCAACGCGTTTCACCACCTGACGAATCTCGATCTCGATAATCTTGTGGATGTCCTTCTTATCCAACGAGTTGAACATTACCACGTCGTCGACGCGGTTGAGGAACTCGGGAGCGAAGGTGCGTTTCAGCGCGTTGTCGATGACGCTTTGCGAGTATTCGTTTTTGCTGTTGAGCTTGGCCTGTGTGCCAAAGCCCACACCTTGTCCGAAGTCCTTCAATTGGCGCGAGCCGATGTTGGACGTCATGATGATGATGGTGTTCTTGAAGTCGACTTTGCGACCGAGGCTGTCGGTGAGTTGGCCGTCGTCGAGCACTTGCAGGAGCAGGTTGAACACGTCGGGGTGGGCCTTCTCGATTTCGTCCAAAAGCACGATGGAGTAGGGCTTGCGGCGCACTTTTTCGGTGAGCTGACCGCCTTCTTCGTAGCCTACATAGCCTGGAGGCGCTCCGACGAGGCGTGACACGGCAAATTTCTCCATGTATTCGCTCATATCGATGCGGATGAGGGCATCTTCGCTGTCGAAGAGGAACTTGGCCAGCACCTTGGCGAGGTAGGTCTTGCCGACACCCGTGGGGCCGAGGAAGATGAATGAACCGATGGGACGGTTCGGGTCTTTCAGTCCGGCGCGGTTGCGGCGGATGGCCTTGGTCACCTTCTTGATGGCATCATCTTGCCCAATGACGGTGCCTGCCAGCTCGCTTTCCATGCTCATCAGACGGTCGCCTTCGTTCTTGGCGATGCGCTGCACGGGCACGCCGGTCATCATGGCCACCACCTCGGCAACATTCTGCTCAGTCACGAGCTGGCGGTGGGTGACGGTGTTTTCTTCCCATGCCTTTTTGGCAGCTTCGAGTTGGTCGAGGATTTTCACCTCCTCGTTACGGTACATGCCGGCTTCCTCGAACTTCTGCTCGCTGACGGCGGCCTTCTTGTCCCTGCGCACCTCTTCCAGACGTTTCTCCAACTCGGTGATCTCGCTCGGCACGTCAATGTTCTTGATGTGGACACGGGCACCCGCCTCATCCATGGCGTCGATGGCCTTGTCGGGCAAGTGACGGTCGCTGAGGTAGCGGTCGGTGAGTTTCACGCAAGCCTCGATGGCCTCGGGGGTGTAGATGACCGAATGGTGGTCTTCGTATCGGGACTTGATGTTGTTCAGGATTTCGATGGTCTCTTCGGGTGTGGTCGGCTCGACGAGGATCTTTTGGAAACGACGTTCCAAGGCACCGTCTTTTTCGATGTATTGACGGTATTCGTCCAATGTCGTGGAGCCGATGCATTGCAACTCGCCGCGCGCCAGTGCGGGCTTGAACATGTTGCTGGCATCGAGTGAGCCGTTGGCGTTGCCTGCGCCCACAAGGGTGTGGATCTCGTCGACGAAGAGGATGATGTCGTGGTTGTTGCTCAGCTCGTTGAGGATGCCTTTGATGCGTTCCTCGAATTGGCCACGGTATTTGGTGCCGGCCACAACTGAGCCGATGTCGAGCATGACGACGCGTTTGTTGAACAAGGTGCGCGGCACGCGGTGTTGCACAATACGGATGGCTAGGCCCTCCGCGATGGCCGACTTGCCCACGCCAGGTTCACCTATTAATATTGGGTTGTTCTTCTTGCGTCGGCTCAATATCTGTGCGATGCGTTCCAGCTCGCGCTCGCGGCCCACGATGGGGTCGAGACGGTTTTCCTCGGCGGCTTTGGTGAGGTCGCGGCCGAAGTTGTCGAGCACAGGAGTCTTGCTTTTCTGGTTCTGGCCTTTCTTGGCTTTTCCCTGCTGCGGGCGGATTTCGTTCATCAGGTCGCCTTCCTCGTCGTCGTCATCCGTGTCGAAGATGCTACCCAAACTGACGCTGGGGTCTTCGTCGGGGTCGGCTTGTTGGCTGTTGCTCATCTCTTGGTTGTAACGAATCAGCTCGCTCTTGAAGTTGTCGTAGTCGATGCCTTCAAACTCGAGGTTCTGTGAGATGATGTTGTTCTTCTCGTGAAGGATGGCCAACATAAGATGTTCGGAGCGAACGATGTCGGAACGGAATTCCTTCGCGATGATATAAGTGAACTTCAGCACCCGCTCGGCCTGTTTGGTGAGGGGCAGGGCCAGATTGTTGTTGGGGTTGGGATTGGCGGTGCGCACCGAGGCTTCCAGTTTCTTGGTGAAGATCTCGATGTTCAGGTTGAGGTTCTCCAACATCTTGATGGCCGCGCTGCCGCCTTCGCGCAACATGCCCAAAAAAAGGTGTTCCAATCCCACGTATGCGTTGCCAAGGCGCTTGGCTTCTTCGTGACTAAGTGACAAAATGGCACGAACGCGGGGAGAGAATTTAGCATCCATATAATAATAATTCGTTTATTTTCAATAATTTAATAAAATACCCTACTTTTCGCTTGTCTGATTCATTCAGATTGTAAAGGTACGAACAAAAACCGAGCCGCTATGTTTTATGCCACTACTTTGGAACTATCGTAAACATAAGTCTTAAAAAGCCAATCCTTGTTCTTCTTTGTTGAGGTCACATCAATGTTCTGTAAAGGAGATACGGAGATAAGGTTGTTGGAATAGCGTGTAAGGTAATTCACTGCTTCAATTGAGTTAATGCTGTGGTTTCTCATGAGCGAAGTGATTACGCGAGAAATAAACTTGTACTCCTTGTCTGAAAACAAATATTTTAATGCATCCAATTTTTCTTGTGAGTATCGCATTTCAAACGTGTTGCCGTCAACAATGATGAGGCCGACGCTCAGTCGTTCTGAAATCTCAGGACGTATTACGGCATAGATGATACTATATTTTAAATTATTCATGGCTAAGGTTCTCGTTTAAACAATCCATAAAATTATTCCAGGTCTCTGATATCCATTGCTCTTCAAACAGTTGCTTTAGTTTTTCACGGACAATCTCTATTGAAACATTCCATTCCTTTGGCAATGCTGTCAATATTTCATCCACTTGAAGTAGGCTTCGTTTCAAGCAGGTACAGTAATCTGTCTTCAATTCTGTTGTTATTGGGTCAATAGTTGTTTGTCCTTTTTCTTTACTAAGATGATGAAACAAATCTGAACATAATATGGTATCGGTCGTGGTCAGTTGTGATAAGGGGAAATCGTACGTTGCCGTATTGAGGATGCAGCCGTAGTCTATCGACACAATCTTTTCTTGTATAACATTATATAACAGGTTCGCGTTATTCGCATTACGGTCTTCATTGGCAATCCAGAAGTCAAACAGGGCAATTTTCATCAATTGTTGGAGTTGTATAACAGACTGATTAACTTCGCGGAAAGTTGAAGGAGTGACATCCACGACGCCATTAATACGTTTGCTACCAATTGCAGGAGCATACAAATTATGACTCAACTGACGACCATTCCAATGCCTTTGGTGGATATGCACAAATGCATAATCAGGGGAATCAATTTGCCAAGAAGCGGCCATTTGAGATCCGATTAGCTCACACGCAAGTTTGTATGCGGCAGCTGATGATCGCATATATTTACAAATGTATGTGTTCATATCCGAACAAGTCACCAACACGGGCTCTTCACCAGTGTTGAACTGCTGTTCAATAACTTTTACGCTTTCAATAGTTGATATGGCCATGTCTATTCAAATTCAGAGTGCAAAGGTACAAACAAAAACCGAGCCTCGCCACTGCCAAAGTCAGATTCTTTAAAAATGAACAAAAACCGCCTTGTTTCAACGCTTAACGGTTTTTTTATCATGAAAAACGAAAGCTACACCAAATTTTGTCATCATAAACTATTGAACAATCATAAAGTTATAAAAGCAATTGAAAAAAAATGCAGTTTCAGACTAAATAAACGACCCTCTGGTCTCTATAAGTCAAAATCGATTAAACAAAATATGTTGAATTTAAAATACAGAAAAATGAAAACTATTCGATTACAATCAAAAAGGGCGTTGCGTACTGCCCTGCTTGTCCTGCTGCTGAGTTTGGCGGGGATAGGGGAAGGAATCTCGCAAGTGACAATTGGAAACTTAATCTATTGGCTTTATGATGATGGTACAACCAGTGTTTACGGTCACAAGAACGGCACAGCCGCCACTGGAACGCTGGTTATTCCTGAGTCCGTGACATATACTGAAGATGGTATTACCAATACCTATTTAGTGACGGATATAGGCTCTTATGCATTTGATAATTGCAGCCGATTGACAGGAAGTTTGGTCATTCCAAATTCGGTGACCTCCATAGGAAACGGTGCTTTTCGAGGTTGCAGTGGGTTTAGGGGTACGCTGACCTTATCTAATTCTTTGACAAACATAGGTGGAAGTGCTTTCGGTGGTTGCAGTGGTTTCAAAGGCGATTTGGTCATTCCCAACACCGTATCATATATGGATTATGGTGCCTTTTCGGGGTGTAGCGGATTCGATGGTTCTCTCACTTTATCCAATTCTTTGTACGGGATACCTTCTGGTGCTTTTTATGGTTGCAGCGGTTTCAAAGGTGATTTGGTCATCCCAAATTCAGTGGAATATATTGAAAGTTATGCTTTCAGAGATTGTAGTGGCTTTTCGGGTTCCTTGATCATTGGGAATTCTGTGACTACTATTGGTAGTGGTAATATCTCTGATACATTTTATGGTTGCAGTGGCATAAAAACTGTAACAATCCCTCAATCCTTGACTTCAATTGTCGGAGCAAATAATTTCCGTGATTGCACTGGTCTTACAGCTGTTTATTATGGTGGAACTGTTGCCCAATGGTGCATAATAGATTTTGATCATATTATTAGCAATCCATTACGTTATGCCCATAATTTATATATCAATAACCATTTGGTAACTGATTTGGTTATTCCAGAAGGTGTTACGGAAATCAAAAATTTTGCTTTTACTGATGCCACTTGTTTAACTTCATTGATGCTGCCGAATTCTTTAAAAATACTAGGTAGAGATGCTTTTTGGGGTTGCAGCAACTTGTCAGGCAATTTAATCATACCAAATTCCGTGACCACGATTGGTTTTGCAGCTTTCGGAAACTGTAGTGGATTCACTGGAGATTTGATTATACCAAATTCTGTAACCATGATAGAGGTTGGTGCTTTTGGTCATTGTAGTGGTTTTGATGGCATATTGATGCTACCCAATTCTTTGACCTCAATAAGTGTAGCTGTTTTTACAGGCTGTTGTAATTTAAAAGGAAATTTGGTTATCCCAAGTTCAGTAACTAAAATTGGTTGTGGCGCTTTCAAAGATTGTAGTGGTTTTACAAAAACATGTTTTATGCCCTCGAATTGTACTAACATTGAGGATCAATATTATAACTTCATCAACGATTGGGCTGACGCACCTCCCTTTGAAGGATGCAGCGGTGCATTAGTGGTCGGTGAAAACATGCATGATGTTCCCGCTTATCTGTTTAAAAACGCAGCCTTCGATGAGATTACGCTACACAATGAGGTCAATTCCATCGGCGATGAGGCTTTCGCTGGCTGCGACAGCCTCAAAACCATTAGAAGTTGGAGGAATTTTCCACCCGCTTTGGGCGATGATGTGTTTGCCAATATTGATACCGCTAAAGTAGTCGTTTATGTGCCATGCGGTCAAGAACTCGACTATAGATTGGCTGATGGTTGGAAAGATTTCAGTCATTACAAAATGTTTATTGCGACTTGGCATCTTTTTGTAGATTCAAATGATCCAGCGCATTGCGAGACAGAAGTGGTGCAACTTCCGCTTTGCTTGTCGGGCGAAGCCATTGTAAGGGCACGGCCTGCCAATGGTTACCAATTCTTGGGGTGGTATGAAGATGACGTGAGAGTTTCGCAAGACACGCTTTACACTTTCTACCATAATGCCCCAAGAATGTTGGAGGCAAGAGTAAGAATTGGCACAGGGTTGGAAGACATCACGGGTATTGAAGTCAACGTATAACCCAATCCAATGGCCTTGTTCGTATTGGGGGCGAAAACATCAAGCATATAAGCATTAGCAACATGCTTGGCCAATGTGTGTATGAAGGCAACACTAGCGGCAATGAATTCACATACGATTTCAGCAAACATGGTGTAGGGCTTTACCTCGTCAGGATTGAAACTGCAAGCGGCGTTGCCGTGAAGAAGGTTTCCGTTACGAGATGAACCTTGTTGAATTGTGATGATAGCGCATCAACAAATACCACAAAGTCGGCGGCATTGTCGGCTTTGTGGTGTTTTTTGTTTTTATTAGAAACCCGCATGTGAGTTTTTCGCGCCGTTTTGTCAAACCTATCCAAAAAATCCCTATCTTTGCACCCTTATTAATTAGAGCGAAAAACTAAACCCGAAAATGGACGAAAACAATAACATCACTCCTGAAAATCAGGATGGTAACAATCCCGAAAACACTGGAGAAAAGATTATCAAGGTTAACCTTGAAAACCAGATGAAGTCGGCTTACATCGACTATTCGATGTCCGTCATCATCTCTCGTGCCTTGCCCGACGTGCGCGACGGTCTCAAGCCTGTGCATCGTCGTGTGCTCTATGGCATGAAGGAGTTGGGCGTCACCTCGCGCAGCGGCTACAAGAAGTCGGCCCGTATCGTCGGTGAGGTGCTCGGTAAGTACCACCCGCACGGCGACTCGTCGGTTTACGACGCTATGGTGCGTATGGCCCAAAGTTGGTCACTGCGCTATCCTTTGGTCGACGGCCAAGGCAACTTCGGCTCGGTCGACGGCGACAGCCCCGCCGCTATGCGTTACACCGAGGCCCGTCTGCAAAAGATTGCCGAAGAAATGCTCGACGACCTCGACAAGGACACCGTCGACTTCCAGAACAATTTCGACGACTCGCTGCAAGAGCCTACTGTGCTGCCTACTCAGATTCCTACTTTGCTCGTCAACGGCACCAACGGCATCGCCGTGGGTATGGCCACCAACATGGCACCCCATAACCTCAGCGAATGTGTCGACGGCATCATCGCCTATATCGACAACCGCGAAATCACCACGCAAGAGCTGATGCAACACATCAAAGCCCCTGATTTCCCGACCGCTGGCGTCATCTACGGCTACGAAGGCGTTCGCGAGGCGTTTGAAACGGGTAGGGGACGTATCGTACTGCGTGGCGAGACTCATTTTGAAGAACACAATGGCCATGAGCGCATCATCGCCACCTCAATCCCTTATCAGGTCAACAAGGCTGAGATGATCAAGAAGACCGCCGACCTCGTCAATGAGAAGAAACTGGAAGGCCTGGCCGACATCCGTGACGAGTCAGACAGAAAAGGCATCCGTGTGGTGTATGAGCTGAAACGCGATGCCAACCCCGATGTGGTGCTGAACAAGTTGTTCATGATGACTCCGTTGCAAAGTTCGTTCAACGTGAACAATGTGGCTTTGGTCAACGGCCGTCCTTATACCTTAACCCTCAAGCAGTTGATTGAACACTTTGTGGCCCACCGTCACGAAGTCATTCTGCGTCGCACCCGCTTCGAGCTGAAGAAAGCCGAAGACCGCGCCCATATCTTGGAAGGTCTGGCCCGCGCCATCGACATTGTGGACGAAATCATCGCCACCATCCGTGCCTGTAAGGGCGGCACTCCTGAAGCCAAACAAGCCATCATGGACAAGTTCGGCTTCGACGACCCTCAAGCCAGCGCTATCGTGGCCTACCGGTTGGGTCAGTTGGCTGGCCTTGAAATCAAGAAGATCATGGACGAGTTGGACGAAATCCACGAGCGTATCAAGCATTTCCACGAAATTCTACAAAATGAGGAATTGCAGTTCCAAATCATCAAAGACGAACTGCTGGTCATCAAGGAAAAATATGGCGATGAACGCCGCACGAAAATCGTGCCCGCCGCTGGCGAGTTCCGCATGGAAGACATCATTGCCGACGATGCCGTGGTCATCACCATTTCGCACCTCGGTTACATCAAACGTACTCCGCTGAGCGAATACCGTGTGCAAAGCCGTGGCGGCAAAGGCTCGAAAGGCTCTGCCACCCGCGATACCGACTTCATCGAGCATATCTTCACGGCCACCAACCATAACCACCTGCTCTTCTTCACCGAGCAAGGCAAGTGCTATAAGCTCCGTGCCTTCGAGATTCCCGAAGAGGGCAAGAACAGCAAGGGTCGCGCCATCCAAAACCTGTTGCCGCTTGACAAGGACAACAAGGTGATGGCTTACCTCAACGTGAAGAGCATGAGTGATGAGGAATACCTTGATAATAATTACATCATCCTCTGCACCAAGAAGGGCATCATCAAGAAGACCACGTTGGCTGCCTATAAGAATGTCAGACAAAATGGCATCATCGCCGTCAACATTCGTGAGGACGACCAACTGTTGGAGGCTTGCCTCACCAGTGGCAACGACGAGGTGCTGATGGCTGTACGTTCGGGCAAGGCTGTCCGCTTCAACGAGCAGACCGTCAGACCGATGGGCCGTACCGCTACGGGTGTGAAAGCCATCACTTTGGCCTCCGAAACCGACGAGGTCATCGGAATGGTGTGCATCGACAGCCCCGAGCAGACCGTGCTTGTGGTCTCCGAAAAGGGCTATGGCAAACGTTCCGACATTGAGGACTACCGCATCACCAACCGTGGCGCGAAGGGTGTAAAGACCCTGAACATCACCGAAAAGACTGGCGACCTCATCGCCATCAAGGCGGTGACCGACGACGACGACTTGATGATTATCAATAAGTCGGGTATCGTTATCCGTATGGCGGTCAGTAAGTTGCGTGTGATGGGCCGTGCCACTCAAGGCGTGAAGCTCATCGACTTGCGCGGCACTGACCAGATTGCCGCCGTCACCAAGGTGGACCATGAGGACGAGGAAGATGTTGAGGCCGTTGAGCCTGTCGAAACGCCGACCCCCGATGGAACCGAGGTCGTTGAGCCAGTCGAAACGCTGACTACTGATGGAACTGAGGCCCCTGAGCCTGCGGTTGCTGAGCACAGTCGAAGCATCGAAGGGCCGACCGAAGAACCGGCTGAAGAACAATAATTTAAGAACAAGATAGCACCTTAATTAAATGATGGTTAACTTGAATTTTGAAAGCATGTCATTCCTCGAACGACCTCCTATAGATTCCAATCGCACATTCCCCGCAAGGAATGACATAGGAGGTCGGAAGAACGGAATCTATGCTTTCAAAATCCATTAAAACCACTTTTGGAACAATAATTGTAAGAGAAGATATACAAACGAGATTATCAACCATTAAATAATTCAAAAAGATGAAAAAACTAATGATTTTGCTGGCCGTCCTGCTCACCGCCAATGTGATGATGGCCCAAAAGAAAGACAGAACCGATGCCTTCATGTACAACAAGAATGGCCAATACGAAAAAGCCATGATGTCCATTGAAAAATGCATCAACCACGAGCAATTCCACGGCATGAAGCCCCACGACCAAGCCACCGCCTGGTTGTATCGTGCCACCATCTATCAAAACATCATCCAATCGGAGGACGAGAGCCTCAAAGCCAAGGCTCCCGATGCTTTGGAAAAGGTTTACGAGTCGCTGATGAAGTGCATGGAAAACAAGAGCTTCATGGAAGAGAATCGTGATGAGATCATCACCCGTGTCAATGCTGTGATGAACGCATACTACAATGAAGGTGCCAACGCTTTTGATGCCGGCAATTATGAGGCCGCTATTCCTCAGCTGAAGAAAGCTTACGACATCGCTGCCAGCCTCGGTATTCCAGAGTCTGTCGACATGCTCAAATATGCCGCTTTTGCCTGCATTAAGGCCAAGGAGTACGACAAGGCCATTGAGTATTACGAATTGCTTCATAGCACAGGCTACGAAGGCGAGGACCTTTACCACCATCTGGCTTCCGCTTACCTCGGTAAGGACGACAAGGAGCAGGCTGCTAAGGCCATTGCCGATGGTATCGCCAAGTTCCCGAACAGCGAAGGCTTGATTCGTGAGAATGTCAACCTGAAGCTTTCGGAAGGCAAGGGTGTCGAAGCCGTCGCCGACCTTGAGCAACTGCTCGAAACCCGTCCCGACGATGTCACCCTGATGTTCGCCCTCGGCACCATCTACGGCGACGATACCAAGGACATGTTTGATGGTGACAAGGCCATCGATTACTACACTCGCGCCATCAATGCGAAACCCGACTACTACGATGCCATCTACAACCTGGGTGCTCTCTACATCAATATGTCGAACAAAATCAAAGAGCAAGCCGATGCCATCACAGGTTTCTCAAAGGCCGAGCAACAGCAATACGAAGAACTGAGCAATCAAGCCAACGAGCTGATCCGCACGGGTCTGCCTTACGTGAAGCAAGCTTTCGAAGCCCAGCCTTCACCTGAAATCAAGTCGGTGTTGAAGTCGATGTATGTCCGCCTCAACATGCTTGAAGAAGCCAAGGCTTTGGAAGCTACCGAATAAATAGAGAAAAACAACGAGTATTCAATGAAATGTTTTTGAAAGCCTCGCGAAAGCGGGGCTTTCTTTGTTGTTCGCCCGACATGGGCATAATCTAACGGGTGTAA
>Ga0310694_10004035_pt1 | contig 14276 bp, 11 predicted proteins | sample 174DNAGHGhighgp2_FD_203884 | JGI IMG/M metagenome (GOLD analysis project Ga0310694, IMG submission 203884) | Sheep rumen microbial communities from Palmerston North, Manawatu-Wanganui, New Zealand - 1742 DNA GHGhigh gp2 (v2) (version 2) | ecosystem: Host-associated > Mammals > Digestive system... | reverse complement strand
TACAATATTAAATCAGGAGTTGCCGTTTTCATCATCTTCATCGGAATCCTCCGACATCAAGCTTGCCAAGCGACTCGTCAACTTGCTCCAACGGCTCTTCTTGGGTTTCTCGACAGTAGCAGGTCCCGCCTGCTGATTATCGCCCCGCCTTGTATCAGTCGGGCCCTGGGGGTAATCAGTAGCTGGCATGATGGGTCCCACAGCAACCGAGTTAAGCTCTACACAGGTCTCGCCTTCAGGGATGCGTTCAGCAGCGGCAGCCAGCAACGAGAAGATCTCGATATACTCCATGCGGTTGATTTCACTGTTGAGCACATTGAGCGATGGCGGATTCTGGCCGATGCGCACCTTGATCTTGGTAGTGTCCTCGAGCTTCTGCTTCAAGCCGCTCAAGTGGGCACATCCACCGATGAGGACGATGCTCTTGATCTCATTAGACGATACGCCAGCTTCAACGAGTTGCTGATTGATGTTGGCGATGATCTCACCCGTGCGGGCGCTGATGTAGTTAGCAGCCTCGCGGGCATTGATACCCTCAATCACCACATTGCTGGCATTGGCCGGGTCAAGGGGATTGTTGATGTTCTTCTTGACGTTCTCGGCAGTCTCTTCCATGACATTCATGCCGATCATCACATCGCGGGTCATGTTGCGGCCGCCCAGGGGCAAGGTGTTCAGGTAGATGAGCGCCTTATTCTTGTAGATGGCAACCGTGGTTGTCTCGGCACCCATGTCAACGAGCATGCAACCCAGTTCGCGGTCGCTGTCGCTCAAGATCTGGTCGGCAACAGCCAGCGGGGTAACGATATAGTCCCTGGCAGGAACGCCAAAGGTCATCAGGCGGTTGAGGTTCAACTTCAACGACGGTTTAGCCACTATCAGATTAACCTTGATCTTGATCGAGGAGCCAAACTGGCCAACGGGGTTAATGGTCTCAACCTTGTCCACATAGTAGGCACGCGGCACGATGTCCACCGTGTCATAGTTGCGGATTGAGGTATTGGCAGCTTCCTTGATGATGCGGTCGATGAGTTCGTCCTTGATAGCCTTGGTGGAGTCCACACTGCGGTTCACCTCGCTCACCACGCTGTGCAACGACCTGCCGCTCACACCCAGATAGACCTGAGTCACGCGACCGTCAATCATGCCCTCAAGGTTCTTGAGGATGCGGTTGATGCTGCTCTTGATGTTCTCTACATTCTGTACAATGCCATAACGCACGCTGTTCAGGTGGTGCTCCTCCTGAAGGTGCTTGATACTCAAGTAACCGGCCGAGGTCTTCTCGGCAATCGCTCCAACGATTTTAGAGCTACCAATTTCAAGTGCTACGATATATTGGTTCTTTTCCATAAAATGAGTTGGTATATTTAATTTTTTTTCTTTGTTTCTACTTCTGTTTCTTTGGGCTTCTCAGCAGTTTCGCCAGCGGGCGTCTCCTTGAGCGACATGTCCATGGTCTGGATGTCAGGGGCCTGCTCGTCGTCTTCGGGATCATAGTTGAGGGGCTCGGTCACCGCCTTGACGCGACGAGTTGCCACAATCTGGTGCTTCCATTTCACCGTGATGGTGTCAAATGCGTTCCAGCCGCGCTTGGGCATCACCTCATGATAGAACTGCATGAGCTTGGCAAACTTGTTCTCAAAGTCATCGGCGCTGCCAATGTTGATGACATGACCGCTGATTTGAGGCACAAGGATGATGTTGTTGCTGTCGCGCACACAGTACATCGACACAAGTGAATTCAACAAGCTGTCGCGCGACACATAGTCAATGAGCGGCAGCAGGCGTGTGGCGGGATAACGGCTGGTGAAGTGGCCCTGCACCACGGGCACGTCGCTGTGATAATAGAGTGACGCATCCATGTGCTTGCCGGCACGATTCACATAGTAGGAATTATCGCCGTCAAACACGCGCAACACGGGCAACAACTGGCTCACACGGATGAGCAAGCGGCCGTCCTGGCACTTGACAATATCGGCATACTCGAGATAGGGAGACTGGGACAAGACCTCCTCGATCTCGGATGCGTTGATCTCACTCATGCGCTTGCCCACAAACTTCATCCCCTGATGCTCCAGGTCGCTGATGACACCCTGGGGGGTGACAAACGATGTGCTGTCGGCGTTGACAACCTCAACATCGACCGATGTGCACACCTCACCCTGATACTTGTAACGCGCCCACAGGATTCCCGAGGTGAGCGCCGCAAGCATCACTACCAGTATGATGTTTTGTATCAGTCGTTTCAACGCTTCTGCTTCTTGAATTCAACACATATTTGTTCCAGCAGATTGGCGATGTCGCCAGCACCCGCTGTCAATAAAACGTCAAAATTACTCAAATTTATTGACCTAATCAAATTTTCCTTTGAGTAAATGATTTTTTTTGCACAAGTCACCTGTTCCAGTAACATTTCGCTGGTCACTCCGGGAATGGGGGCCTCGCGTGCGGGGTAAATGGGCAATAGTATCACCTCGTCGGCCAGCGACAAGGCGGCTGCAAACTCGGGTGCAAAGTCACGCGTGCGGCTATAGAGATGGGGCTGGAAAATCACCGTTAGGCGACGACCGGGGTAAAGGTCACGCACCGATGCGATGCTGGCACGCAGCTCACCGGGATGATGGGCATAGTCATCAATCATCACCCTGCCATGCTCGCCAGGCTCCTTGATCCAGAACTCAAAACGGCGCTTGGGGCCCATGAATGTAGACATGGCCTGGCGCATCGCTTCGTGCGGCACATTCACCAGACGGCAAGCTGCCATGGCAGCAATGGCATTGTCGATATTGATATCGACAGGAACACCCAGGTTGATGTCGCTGACGGTCTCCCATGGGGTGACAAGGTCAAACACTATCTCGCCGTCACCCTTGCGGATGTTGGCAGCGTGGAAATCGCCCTCGTCACGGCTGTAACTATAGATCTTAACACCCTCTTGAACACGGGGTTTCAATGCTAGTCCGGTGTGCACGATGAGGGCGCCATTGGGCTTAATCAACTCGGTGAAGTGGGCAAAACTCTCGAGGTAATTCTCGGCAGTGCCATAGATGTCCAGATGATCAGGATCGGTCGAGGTCACCACGGCCACATAGGGGCGCAGGTGATGGAATGAGCGGTCAAACTCGTCGGCCTCGATGACCGAATAGGGGCTGGTCTTGGACAGCAGGAGGTTGCTGTCATAGTTGCGCAGCACACCACCCAAAAAGGCGTTGCAGCCGATGCCTGAACTATGCAGGATGTGGGCAGCCATGCTCGATGTCGTGGTCTTGCCATGGGTGCCTGCAAAGCACAGGCCAAGGCTTTGAGAGGTCACCACGCCCAACAGCGCAGCACGCTTAACGACGTCAAATCCATGGTTGCGGAAGTAAGTGAGTCCACGGTGAGTGTCGGGGACTGCAGGGGTATAAACTACCAATGTGCGCTCGGGGTCAAGGCAATAGTCGGGGATGAGAGCCGGGTCTTCATCATAGTCGATGTGGACACCTTCATGCTCCAGGGCTCTTGTCAAATCACTGGAGGTGCGGTCATAACCGGCCACACGCTTACCCTGGGCCAAGAAATAGCGCTCCAGAGCAGCCATACCGATGCCGCCTGCCCCCACAAAATACAGGGAATCAAACTCTTTCATTTTTCCTATTAATGCTTTTATTATATTTATAATACTATTATCGTTTCAATTTATCGGTTGATAATGCGCGCCATCTCATCAACGATGTGCTCGGCAGCGTCATGCAGGGCCATCTGCGCCACATTACCGCTCAACGAGGCAAGGCACTCCTCATCACGGACGGTGACGAGCATCTTGTCCACGAGCTGAGACATGCAATCCACATCACGCACCATGATGGCGGCATTGCGGTTGGCCAGAGCCAGGGCATTCTTGGTCTGATGATCCTCGGCAACGTTGGGCGAGGGTACCAGAATGGCGGCTTTGCCCAGCAGCTGCAATTCCGAGATGGAGCTGGCTCCCGCACGCGAAACAACCAGGTCGGCAGCGCGATAGGCCATATCCATGTTGCTGATGAAGGGCATCTGAATCACATTCTTCACACCCGAGGCCTCCAGCGCTTCACGGCACTGCTGGTCATAGAGCTTGCCCGTCTGCCAGATGACCTGGACGTCATGGGCCGACTCACCGAGCTTGGACAAGCCATCGATGATGGCATTGTTGATAGTGCGGGCCCCCAAACTGCCACCGATGATGAGGATGGTTTTCTTCACCGGATCGATTCCCATGGCCTGGCGGGCCTGCCCCGGGGTGGCGCCACACTCCAGCAGATTGCGGCGCACAGGGTTACCGGTGAGCACTATCTTCTCCTGGGGGAAGAAACGCTCCATGCCCTCATAGGCGACACAGATGCAATCAGCCTTGGCAGCCAGTAACTTGTTGGTCACCCCGGCATAGGAATTCTGCTCCTGCAGCAGCGTGGGAATGCCCTGTTTCTGGGCCTCCTTGAGCATCGGGCCGCTGGCATAGCCGCCCACGCCGATGGCGACGGCGGGCTTGAAGTCCTTGAGTATCTTCTTGGCCAGGCGCATGCTCTTGAGCAAGCGAGCCACGACCTTGAAATTGCGCAGCAGGTTGTGGCGGTCAAAGCCACTCACCGGCAAGCCAACGATGTTATAGCCCGCAGCGGGCACTTTCTCCATTTCCATGCGCCCCTCGGCACCGACAAACAGGATATTGGCCTCGGGGTAACGACGGCGCACCTCGTTGGCAATGGACAGGGCGGGAAAAATGTGGCCACCAGTACCACCGCCGCTGACCAGTACATTGAATTGTTGTTTATCTCCAGACATTTTTTGCAGGTATTTCAGTTGGGTTTTCAGCATCCAGACCCTCGATGACGGGAATCTGTTCTTCTTCTTTTTCTTTCTTGTTTCCTTGATTGGCAATCGTGCGGCTCACGCTCAGCATCACGCCAAAGGCGATGCTGATGACCAGCATCGACGAACCACCCTTGGAAATCAGGGGCAACGGCTGACCTGACACAGGGAACAGGCCGACGTTGATGGCAATGTGGAACAGCGCCTGGAACGTGATGAACGAGGCCATACCGATGACCAGCAACGACGGCAGCACACGCTTGCTGCGGCGCACAATCATCGCCGCGCGGGCCAGCAGTGACAGGTAGAGTGACATCACAAACAAGCCGCCCACAAATCCCATCTCCTCGACAATGATCGAGAAAATGTAGTCGCTGAAGGCCAGCGGCAGGCGGCTGCACTCGCGGGAACGGCCGATGCCCACACCGGTGAGGCCACCGTGAGCCTGGGCCATGCGGGAGAACATCTCTTGCTGGTTCTCGGCAGTGATGGGATCATACAACAGCGAATCGCTGTGGAGCCACTTCTGTATGCGGCTCTTTCGTGTACCTGTACGGTCCTCTTTAGACTTGGCATCCACCTTGGCTACCTCCTTGCCACCATCAACGACGACGCCGGGCGTGCTGGCTTGCATCTCCCTGAATGACTCGTCCCTGTCCTCGTTATGCCCCTTGATAATGAGGATGCCACCACTCATGATGCCAAAGAATACCATCAGAATGATGATTTTCTTGAATTGGGCTCCACCGATGAGCAGCATCGAACCGCTGATGGCAACCAGCAGCAACGTGTTGGTCAGACCGCTCTTGTACATCAGGGCACTATAGACCGCCACGACCACGGCTGCCCATATCAGGCCCTTGTTGGAAATGTCACGGTTCTTTTGCGTCTTTGCAAAGATGTAGGACAGCAACGTGACAATCGACAACTTGGCAAACTCGGCTGGCTGTATCGAGAACAGGCCGGGAATGATGGGCATGGAGCGGCGGGCACCATTGATCAGCTCACCAAATTTCATCACATACAACAGGCTGACGACCGTGGCGATAGCCAGCACAGGCACCATCAGGTACAGGAACGCAGGATGGTTGTAGTTGACGCGACGCAGCCAGAAGGCCAGTCCCGCGCCACAAGCAAGAAATCCGCACTGCTTGATGACGGGCTTGTACAGTCCCTCGTCAAGAACGACGCGGCTAGACGCACTGTAGCTCTCGACAATCGAGATGACAATGAGCATGAGAAAGATTCCCCAGATCCATGGATCGCCATATTTCTGGGAGATCTCGTTGTACTTGTTAGTTGGCTTTTCTGTTTGAGACATGGGGGTAAAATGTATAATCTTCGTTACTGATTGTTCTTGAAATTCTTGACACACTCCCTGAACTGGTTGCCGCGGTCGGCCATACCATTGAACAGGTCAAAGCTGGCGCAGCAGGGCGAGAGCAGCACAGTGTGACCCTCGCCGGCGAGCGAGCGACACTTGTCCATACACTCCTGCATGCTGCTGGCGTCGGTCACCACGGGCACCTTGCCATCAAAGAAGGCATGCAACTTGCTGTTGTCCACACCCAGGCAGACAATGGCGGTCACCTTCTGCTTAACCAGCGGCTCGATCTGACTGTAGTCGTTGCCCTTGTCGATGCCACCCAAGATGAGGACACATGGCTCGTTGACGCTCTCCAGGGCATACCAGCAGGCATCCACATTGGTCGCCTTGCTGTCGTTGATATAACGCACACCGTCCACCGTGTCGATATACTCCAGGCGATGAGGAACGGCCTCAAAGTCGGCCAGCGCCTCGCGGATGACGTCCTTGCGGATGTCAAACACCTGGGCCGACAATCCTGCTGCCATCGTGTTATAGACGTTGTGCAGCCCCTTGAGCGACAGGTCATCTCGGGCGATATTCCAGTGGTCGCCATCCACATTGAAGTTGAGCATGCCCTCATGCACCCATGCGGCATTGTTGTCGTCATCGTCGCCAGTGAAGCTCAGCAGGCGTGAATCCAGGTGATGCTGGCGCAACTGCGAAGCAATGATGGGGTCATTCTGCCAGTAGATGAAGGAGTCCTCGCCGGTCTGGTTGCGGGTGATGCGGAACTTGGCGGCGGCATAGTTCTCCATCTTGTAGTCATAGCGGTCAAGATGATCGGGAGTGATGTTGAGCAACACGGCCACATTGGCCTTGAACTCATACATGTTGTCAAGCTGGAAACTGCTCAGCTCGATGATGTACACGTCATGGTGCTCGGTGGCCACCTGCAGCGCCAAGCTGCGGCCCACGTTGCCGGCCAATCCCACGTTCAGGCCAGCCTTCTTGAAGATGTGATAGGTGAGCTTGGTAGTCGTGGTCTTGCCATTGCTACCGGTGATGCACACCATCTTGGCATCGGTATAGCGACCCGCAAACTCAATCTCGCTCACGATGGGGATGCCACGCTCAATGGCCTGGGCCACCATGGGTGCCGTGTCGGGAATGCCAGGGCTCTTAACGATCTCATCGGCATTGAGAATCTTCTCGGGGGTGTGTCCACCCTCTTCCCATGCTATGTCATACTGGTTGAGCAGGTCCTTGTAGGCCTGACCAATCTTGCCAGCATCGCTCAGCCACACATCCATGCCCTTGACTCTGGCGAGCACAGCGGCACCTGCACCGCTCTCACCACCGCCCAACACTACTAATCTTCTTGCCATATTCTAATTCTCTTTATTGATCAAACTTATATTCTAACGACATTGATTCACTCACGCACACAGCAGTTTATCTCACCTTGAAGGTGACAAACGTCAACACTGCCAGGATAATGCTCACCAGCAACATGCGCATCATGACCTTGTTCTCGGGGATGGCGTTGTGAGGTTTCTGGATGAACACATTCTCGATCTTGCCGGCAGGGATCTGGAAATGGTGATGCAGCGGAGCGGCCTTGAAGATGCGACGGCCAGCACCGTATTTCTTCTTGGTATACTTGAAATAGCCGCGCTGCAGCATCACGCTCAAGGCCTCCACAAAGAATACACCACACAGGATGGGCAACAGCCACTCCTTGCGCACCAGCAGCGCAAACACGCCCACGATACCGCCCAGGCACAGGCTGCCGGTATCGCCCATAAACACCTGGGCAGGGTAAGAGTTATACCACAAGAAACCGACAGTGGCACCGATAAAGGCGGCCGCATAAATCACCAGCTCTCCACTGTTAGGGATGTACATGATATTCAAGTAGGCGGCATATAGCAAGTTACCACTCAGGTAGGCCATGATGGCCAGTGCCACACCATAGATAGCACTCGTGCCCGCTGCCAGGCCGTCAAATCCATCGGTCAGGTTAGCAGCATTGCTCACCGCCACTACAATGAACACCGCCAGGCAGGCAAAGATGATCCATCCCAGCCCACGTGCCGTCTTGCCCTCGGCTCCAAACCACTGGGCAACACGGGCATAGTTCAGGTTATGATTCTTAATGAAGGGGATAGTGGTTTGAGCCCCTTTCTCCTGGGGCGCATGCACTACCTCCATCTTGCCCGTCTCGGGGTTGCGCACCTCGGTGTTCTCACTCATCACGATGGCAGGGCTTGCCCACATGACCAGAGCCACGACAACACCCAGTCCCACCTGGCCGATGATCTTGAACTTACCCTTGAGGCCTTCTTTATCATGATGGGCAATCTTGATATAGTCATCCAGGAAACCCAGTGCTCCACACCACAGTGTGGCCAGTATCATCAGCAACATGTACACGTTATTGAGCTTGCCGATGAGCAGGCATGGTATCAAGATGGAAATGATGATGATGATGCCTCCCATGCTGGGCGTCTTGGACTTGCGGTCCTTTTCCAGCAACTTGGCGACATCTGCCTTTTTCTCCACTTCGCTCTCACTCATGTTGTCTAGCACTTTATGAATGTTTTCAAGGGCATCGGTGTGAGCGGTGATTTTGCCGTTATTGTCAAGGTCACGCTGATTCTCATATCCCTTACGGGTATAATAAGCTTCGAGACGCCTGATGATTGGAGCTCCGATCACAATGGCGATAAACAATGACAATGCCAATGCGATGCCGGCACGGAAGGTGATATAGTCCATCAGACGCGCACCCGGCACATCATATTGCTCTAAAAAGTGGAATAAATGGTATAGCATAACAACCTTTCAGCTTTTGAATTGGTTAATAATCAATTAGAGGTCTCGCTTGCAAACACCTCCTCGACCTGCTCGCGATCGTCGAAGTGATGCTTCACGTGGTTAATCTCTTGATAATTCTCATGTCCCTTGCCTGCAACAAGCACGACATCGCCGGGCTGTGCCAGCTGGCAAGCCGTACGAATGGCCTGACGACGGTCGGTGATGGTCAGCGTGCGGGGACGGGCATCATCGGGCAAGCCCACTTCCATCTGGCGGAGGATCTCGTCAGGGTCCTCGGTACGCGGGTTGTCGCTGGTGAGCACCACCCGGTCGCTGCGCACGGCAGCCTCGCGTGCCATGATGGGACGCTTGCCGCTGTCACGGTCACCACCGCAGCCACACACGGTGATGATGTGGCCATTGGTGCCCACCACCTCGCGGATGGTGTCCAGCACATTGACCAGGGCATCGGGCGTGTGGGCATAATCGATGATCGCCGTGTAGCCCCGCGGCGAGCGCAACGTCTGGAAACGTCCTGCCACGGGAACAAGAAGGCTCATCTTCACCAGCACCTCATGGGGATCAAAGCCCAGCAACAAGGCCGCACCATAGACCGACAGCAGGTTGTAGGCATTGAAGCGTCCAGTGAACATGACTTCCACCTGGTTGCCGTTGAGCTCCAGGGTCGTACCGTCAAGCCGCGACTCGACAATGCGTCCCTTGTAGTCGGCCATCGTGCGCAGCGAGTAGCGGTACTTGTCGGCGCGGGTGTTCTGTAACATCACCTCGCCCACCTTGTCATCGGCATTGACCAGGGCAAAGGCTCCAGCAGGCAGAGCGTCAAAGAACATCTTCTTGGCAGCAATGTAGTTGTCTACCGTCTTGTGGAAATCCATGTGGTCGCGGGTCAGGTTGGTGAAGATGCCGCCAGCAAAGGTGATACCCTGGATGCGCCCCTGCACACAGGCATGGGAGCTCACCTCCATGAAGGCATATTCACATCCCGCTTGCACCATCTCGCTCAACAGGCGGTTCAGGGTCAGGTGGTCGGGCGTGGTCTGCTTGGCCTCCTGCTCCTGGGTGTCGATAATGTTCTTGACCGTGGACAACAATCCAGCCTTGTAACCCATGAGACGTGTCATCTCATAGAGCAACGTCGCCGTTGTCGTCTTGCCATTGGTGCCCGTGACGCCCACCAGTCGCAGATGGCGCGACGGATGGTCAAACCACTCGTCGGCAATCATGGACAGGGCAGTGACACTGTTATCGACCTGAATGTAGGTCACGCCATCGTTCAGCTCGTCGGGCAGGGTCTGGCACACGATAGCGCGTGCTCCTGCTGCCACCACGTCACCGATGAAACGGTGAGAATCGACGGCTACACCCTTGACGGCAACAAACATGACGCCCTCGCGCGCTTGACGCGAGTCGTTGATGACATCAGTGATTTCAATATCGGTTGGACCCACTACCTGAAGCGGGTTGATAACTGTCAACAGTTGTGAAAGGATTTTCATGATTAACCAAGTATTTAAGAGTTCTTTAATTTCAAGTTGATGCGCTGTCCACGAGTATATTGAGACCCAGCAGCAAGGCTCTGGGACACAACCATACCGGCCCCTGTGAAATTCACCTTGAGGCCCGCATTCTCCAGCAGGACGATGGCCTCACGGACATTCAGGCCGATGACATTGGGCACTCCGCGCTCGGAGCGGGCGGGACGTGCATAGTGGTGAGCCGATTTCAGGCCCAGCCCCTTCTGCAGGTTCTTGGACTTGTTGTCTCCCATCGATGCAAACATGGTGGGATAGTTTTTGCCGGGTTGTTGTTCCGGCATCTTGCCCTTCTTGGCAGCATATTCCGCTGCCGAGCCCAGCATACCCCGGGCATACATCTTGCGGGCGATGTTCTTGAGCACCAGACCGCTGCTTGCTCCGGCGCCACGGTCGGCACCAAGCATGAGCACGATGCAGGAGTACCTGGGCTTCTCGTAGGGGAAGAATCCACAGAAGGCCAGTCGCTTCCTGGCTGTGTACTTGCCATTGACGACCTCATAGGCCGTACCCGTCTTGCCGGCAATCTCCACCATGGAGTCCCGCACCCAGTGACGCGCCGTTCCATGATCGCCCCAGACAACATCACGAAGCATCAGTCGCAGCTTGCGGGCATTCTCGGGAGAGCACACCTGCTTGCGGATGTAGGTCACGGGGATGATGGAATCGGGCTCGCCCTCGCGAGACAGCTTGGTAAACAAGCGGGGACGCACATACTTGCCGTCGTTGGCAATGGCGTTGTACATCGCCAGGGTGCACAACGGTGGAATCTTTGAGCCGTAGCCATAGGCCTGGCGCGACAGCACAACGCGGCCGCCATCCCTGACATTGGCTGGGCTGAATTGCGGGGTCTCCTCGCCAGCGATACCCAGGTGGAAGGGCTCAAAGAAGCCCATGCCCCTCAATCGCTCCTCAAATGCGGGAGGATTGGAGCCATACTTCTGGGTAATGATTCTCGCCATTCCGATGTTGGATGACGTTTCAATGATCTGGCGGGCCGAACGTGAAGCCGCACCATGGGTGTCGGTGATGGGATTTCCACCGGCATAGGCCCATGATGAGCCCGTTGTCCACTGCTTGTCGATGTCGGTCACAATGCCGTCCTCGAGGGCTACCATCATCGAGATGGTCTTGACCACCGAGCCGGGCTCATAACCCAGAACGGCATAATTGATACCCTCGACATACTCGTTAGGGTCATTCTCGCTGCGCTTGAGGTTGCTGATGGCCTTGATGTCGCCGGTTGCTACCTCCATGAGGACACAGGTGCCCCACTCGGCTCCAGTCTCGATACACATCTTGTTGAGTTCCTGTTCCACCAGGTCCTGCAACTGGACGTTGATGGTCGTGGTGATGTCATAACCCTTGACTGCAGGAACACTCTCCACGGGGATGATGCTATTGGTCAACTGCAGGTGGCGAGCGATGCCAGGCTTGCCATAGAGCAGCGTGTCAAGGGCGCGCTCCAGTCCCGTCTTGCCATGGGTGAGCGTGCTGTCGAGATGGCCAATACTGCGCGAGGCCATCGTGCCGTAGGGCTTGGTGCGACGCGGAATCTTCTCACTGTAAAAGCCCGACTCGTTGGTGGGTTTCCTGAAGAACGGGAAACTGTGCACACGCTCATATTCCCGGTGAGTGAGCATCTTGCGGAACAACCGGTAGGCATGGTTGTAACGTGGATCACGGGACTTGTCCTTGGGATGAGCGGCATCATAGATGGTCTGGTAGTCATGGAGCAGCTTGGTGCGCCACTCGGTGGCGGTCAACGTGGTGTCAAACACAGCCAGGCTGTCGCTCAATGGACCGATGTATTTATTGAGCGTGTCCTTCTCGATGCCGCGAGCCAGCCAGTCGATGCGCACGATATAGTATTCCAGGTTGGCGGCCAACTCTGTCCCGTTATCGGCCAGGATTCGGCCCCGTTCGGGCTGGGTATAGATTGTGCTGTCAAGCACAGTTTTGGCCTTATCATTCCATTCCTCGGCATGCACCACGGTGAGCTTGAACATGTCCCACACAATCAGCACCGAGAACAGCAGCATTATGCCCACAACCAGGGCATAACGCAACAAGATGTGACGTTTGTTGTTTTGTTTCTTTGCCATTGTCTTGATCGTTTATTCAAACTATTTTCCTGATTTCAATTCATGAGGGGGATCCTCGGGTGAGGTCAACCCCAGGTGACGCTCGTTCATGAGCCTGATCATCTCGCTTTCACGAATGATTGAGTTGTACTTGGCACTGGAGCTCACCAGGTCACTTTGTGCATTAGACAGGTCATCCTTCAACGAGAGCATCTCTTGGATGCTGCTCTGGCAAGCGAACTTGTTGCCGATGTAGGCAAGCGCCATAGCCACTACAAACACGACATACACCCAATTGCGCTTGAAGAACTCAAGCGAGAAGAAACGGCCCTGAAGAATGCCCTTCCCGGCTCTCATCCTCTTGGCTGCTGCAGTATTCTTTTTATCCTCCATGCTACTTAATTATTTTATTATCAGTCAGTTTACAAGTAATTAGACATTATCTCTCTCTTGCTCGGTGCCAGGGGTGACCAACTCGGCAACACGCAGCTTGGCACTGCGTGAGCGAGGGTTGCGTGCCACCTCCTGCTCGTCGGGGACAATGACCTTGCCCGTGACCACACGCCAGGGCGTGTTGACCCGGCCATAGAAGTCCTTCTCCTGATGCCCCTCGACATTGCCCGTCTTCATGAAGTTTTTCACCAGGCGGTCCTCCAGCGAGTGATAGGTGATGATGGCCAAGCGGCCACCGGGGTTGAGCACCTCCAGCGACTGATTCAACAGGCTCCGCAGGGCGTCAAGCTCACCATTCACCTCGATGCGCAGCGCCTGGAACACCATCGACAGTTCTTTCTTCTCCTGCGACGGCTTGAGCAGGGGGCGCACCACATTCAGCAGTTCTCCCGTCGTGGACAACGGGCGCGCCTTGACAATCGCGGCCGCCAGCCGGCGCGACTGCCGCAACTCGCCATACAGGTAGAGCACATCGGCAAGCTGTTGCTCGCTGTAAGTATTCAACAGCTCGCGCGCCGTGAATCCGGCACTGCGGTTCATGCGCATGTCCAGCGGCGCATCGGCCCTGAATGTGAAGCCACGGTCCACGTCATCAAAATGATGAAACGACACACCCAGGTCGGCCAGGATGCCGTCCACCTTGGGTGCCCCATAATAGCGCAGATAATTCTTCAAGTAGGCAAAATTGCCGTGTGCAAATGTAAATCTTGCGTCCAGGAGACGGTTTTGCCACGCATCCATGTCCTGGTCCATGCCGATGAGGCGGCCGCCTTCATCCAGCCGCTCCAGAATGGCACGACTATGCCCGCCGCCACCAAAGGTGGCGTCAACATAGGTGCCTCTAGGCTTGATAGCAAGCCCGTCTATGCTCGCTTGGAGCAACGCAGGTATGTGATACACAGACTGTTCCATTAATGAATCAACTTTTGCCGATGAGTGTTCTTCTGCTTTTTCTTTTTGGGACTTCAAAGGTACTGCTTTTTTTTGGTATAATTTGCAATCCCAAACATGAAATTTACAATCTAAAAGTTATTTTTTATTAACAGGCCTGTTAATAACTAATATCCCTACTGAAAATCAATTGATTAAACCGTTTGTCAGAAATTTACAAGTGTAAAATTTTCGCCATTTTCACTTGATTTCCCATGCTGCACACCGAGAGGAAACCGGGATAAAAAACAGGCCTGATGACCGTTATCAATAGTCGCACCCCGCAATTTAACAGATTTTATA
>Ga0310694_10004034_pt1 | contig 14277 bp, 4 predicted proteins | sample 174DNAGHGhighgp2_FD_203884 | JGI IMG/M metagenome (GOLD analysis project Ga0310694, IMG submission 203884) | Sheep rumen microbial communities from Palmerston North, Manawatu-Wanganui, New Zealand - 1742 DNA GHGhigh gp2 (v2) (version 2) | ecosystem: Host-associated > Mammals > Digestive system >... | reverse complement strand
AACGTGGAGCCACTTGTCGCAGAGACCAAGCTCAGTGGTTTCAAGAGTACCTACTTCCTCACCAGTCTCCTCATCAATGATAGGAGTCGAGATGACCTTGTCGTCCTGACCGATGTTAATGCCGTTGATGAAGGCATTGTTTTTGTCGGAACCAATCTGGAAGATGGCACCCGTCTTGTTGTAGGTCACCTTGCTGCTGCCACCAGTGTTACTACGAACGAGTGCGTCGCCGATGTTCAGGATAGCACGTCCACCCTTGGTGTTGTAGTAGTCGAACTCTACTTTCACCAAAGCAGGCTGGTTGAGCAGGCTGGTGAAGTCGAAGTGCGAGAAGCTGTAACCGTTCTGGGCATTTTTGGCGCAGGTCCAGCCCAGCACGTTCGAGCCGAGTGTGGCATCAGCCTCTATGGCGCTGGTGATACGGCTGTCGTCGGTGAACACCTTGTTGCCGTCCTCGAAGTCATATTTCGTGGTGGTAGCCTCATAGGGCTCGTACTCAACCTCCAATTCTGGCTCGGTCATGTAGCAGACACCTGCCTGAGTCTGATAGATAATGAATGTGGCACCAGCCTGACCGCCAGTGAAAGCCTCAGATACATCAAACTCGATGTCATTGAACTCCGTCTTTAACTTCGTTGAAGACCAAACCTCTTTGCCACCGTTAAGCAGAGCGGATGCCGTCCAGCTGCCAGCAGTGGTGTAAGTCAGGTTGTCAGCCCACTCATTGTCGGTAAGAGCGACACCCCATGCAGTGTTGCGTTTGTTATCAGCACCAGATACCTTCATTTTCAGCGTGGCTTTCTGTACAGTGCCAGGAACTGCCGACACGTCAGCCTTCATAATACCGAACTTGTTGACACCCCAACCGGTGTTGCCCCAGCCAACAGTACCACCTACTGCAGGTTTCTTGTTGTAACCTACAGAAATGGTGTCGAGAACACCGTACACCGAATCTGGCTTATTGTAGTCTACAACAGTCATCTTCAATAAAGCTGTCGTCGTCTCATTTTGAGCGGCCACGTTCATGGTGCCCAGGCATAGTGCTGCGAGGGCAACCACAGATTTAAGTAAATTCATTTTCATGATGTAAATAAATTAGTTAATAAATAAAGTATAGTTAGCTTAAATTAAGTCATGGACTGGCGAAGGTCGCCATTTTTTTAAATAGCTTGTAGCTTAAAGAGTAGGAGCGAATCTTCTCCACTCCTACTCTTTTTGTTTATTACCTTATTTCACCAGGACTTTCTTGCCGTTGATGATGTAGAGTCCGCGTGGCAGAGTGTTGCCGCTCATGCGCACACCATTGAGGTTGTAGACACCCTGGCGCACCACCTTGTTGGAAGCCTCGGTGTTTGCCATCTCCTTGATGCCAGAGTCAACTCCGATTGTCGACGGGTCGAGGGTGTACTGCAGCATCTTCTGCAACTCACGCAGTGTGAGGTAAACGTTCTGCTTCTCCTGGATAGTGGCGGGAGCTGTGAATCTCAGTCCATCACCCCAAGGATAGTTGTCGTAGCCCACCAAACGAGCCATCTTGTAGAGAATCCATCCTACGGTGGTGTCGTCGAATACGAGATAGTCGTCAACTACAGTGCCGTATTTTGCTATCTGCTCCTTAGCCTTGGCTACCTCAGCCTGGTAGTCAGTCTCTGTGTCAGTGGTGTATTTGTCTACTCCGCCAAGATAGAGCAGGCGGTTGTCGCCGAAGCCGAAGGTGCTGGCACCAGCAGAAGCGCCGTTCTCGAATGCCTCAAGACCGAACTCTACGGTCTCGGGGTCGGAAGAGGTCTTCACATAGATGACCGAATACTCCAGACCTGTCTCACGGGTGTAGACGAGAGCATTGGTATTAGGATTCCTCAGATAGTCGGCAGGAGCGCACTTGGTGAGTGTGATGGAGTCGTTGACCGAGCCCTCGGGACCGAAGAACAGTCGCACATTGGGATGATAGATGGTATCAACAGGAGTGTCGATATACTCAATCTGGTCAAGGAGTGAGCCGCAGATATTTGCAATGTTCATGTACTGATCCCACTTTGCACCGTCGCCATACTCAGCCGAGAATGCCTTTGCGCGATACTCATACACACCAGGTGTGGTGAGAGTGATGGTCTGATGCATCTTTCCGTTAGGACCTACGCTGGTACCACGCCAGATGCTGGCACGGTGGCCGAACTCGTAAGCTGCGTTGGGAGCGATGTCCCACTGCTTGCCGTCGGTTCCGATGGTGATGTTCCAACCGTTGACAGCATTCTCGCCTGTACGGTCACTGCTGTATGTAGTCTTCGAGCCATACGACTCCCAGTTCAGGTTTCTGCTCTTTACGTAGAGGTTTGCAGGGTTGGCACGTGAAGCGGCGCTCTTCTCAAACTCCTCCTTGGCGGTGAGCAGACGTTCGTCCATCTCGTTGAAGGCGTCAACCTCGTCGGCATCGGTAGTTGTACCGCTGACCATGGCCTGAGCCTCGTCGATCACAGACTGGAAGGTAGCCTTGTCGCCAGCGGCATTGGCAGGGTTGTTCAGTGAAGCGTTACACTTGGCCAGGTCAGCCACGAGTGTCTGGTATACCTTGTTCGTAGCGTAGAAGGCATTGATGGCGCTGTTCATTGCGCGCACAGCCTCCAGTATCTGGTCCTTGTACTCCAGCGACACGCGGCTTGGATCAACCTCTGTACCGCTCTCGCTGACCACGCTCATGAGGTCGTTGTAGACCGACGAGTAGTTGCTTATCTCACCCATCAGCACTGAGTGACCCCAAGGATAGCCGTCGCTCACCGACCACGAGTTGATCATGTTTGCTGAGTCAAGGCGCTGCTTCAGGGCTTTCTGCTGTATCACGAGCTGGTCGAAAGCATATAGGTGGTCCACCTCTTCCTGGCTCTTGCCGATGACGCGGAACTGCGGGTTGCGCAGGCTGTAGCGTCCACCCTTACCACCAGTGATATTGGGGAACACGAAACCGGCGTTCACCTCTGTTCCCTCAGGAATGTCGCGAATGATGTAGAAGGTCTTCCAGTAGTATCCGTTCAGTGTGTCGTTCTCGAAGACGATAGAGTCCTCACGTGAGCCCATCCACATCTTCGGTCCGGCGATGACGATGCTGTGGTTTGCTCCGTAAGGAGCTGCCTTGTTGCCAGCCGACACAGCCTGTGCCTCGATGGAGAACATGTAGCGTCCGCCGCGGAGACTGGTGTTGTTGAAAGTGCCGTCTGCTATGCGCACACCTACGTTTGTCAGGTCGTAGCTAGTCTGGATGCCTGCTGAGGCTACATAGCCGTCACCAGCGGGACGCTCCAGATTCTCGTCGTTGGGCGAGAATCCCCAGCGGCCACCCTCGAAGGTCCAGGTGTTGCGGGTAGACATGTTGTTCCAGTTGTAGTATCCCCATGTAGCCCAGTCGGTAAGGTAACGGGTGGTGCGATTGCCGTCGACGGTGACGCCCACGGCATTGCCGGCCTTCTCGTCGAGGAAAGCCTGGAACAGCGGGTCGAACTCATCGTTGATAAGCCCAGTCACCTCTGTGCCATCTGTAGGATTGGCATCGAGAGCCTCCTTGATGATCGAGAGATTGCCCAGCAGCTCACCGGCATCGCCTACGAAGTCGGGCTCGCTGAGGAGTTTCTCCACGAAGTCGACATAGCGCCAGCCTATGCGTGTGTCATAGACCTCAACAGCCTGGTGAATCTCAAAATTGGTGAACAGTACGTCGGTAGCGACATTGTTGGCCATGAAAACCAGGAATGTCTCTGCTGCAGCCTCTACAGTCATCACCACCTGTTTCCAGTCTGTGAGCATGGGTGCTGCCGTAGCCACCTGTGTGCTGATGGTGTTGTCGCCAGTCTCGCTGAGGAAGAAGTTCACGTAGTTGGTGCTGCCCTCGGTGATGGTAGAGCTGAGCACGCTTGGTGACTTCACCCAATAAGATACTGTGTAGAAACCAGGCTGCAGCATCCACACGTTGTGGAGGCTCTTGCCTGCGTCGGCCGATGCTCCGAGGCTCTTGATGGAGTTCTCGCCATTAGGTCCCGATGCAGGCTCCACGCCCCATGTTGCGCCGTCGATGGCCTCGCCAGCCTCGCTGGTCCAACCTTCGGTGCCGTCGCCCTCGCTGAACGAGCCGTTGGTCACCAGGTTCTCACCAGTGATTTGATACTTTGCTGTCGCTGAATAGATGAAGTCGCCAACGCTGTACTCAGCGTAGGAACTCATCGCGAAGCCTACAGCAAGTGCTTGCAAAAGTAGTCTTTTTTTCATGTCAATGTAGTTATTAGTTAATAAAATGAATGATTTGTTTGTTTTCTGTTTTCAGATTATATGACAGTTCGGGTGCAAAGGTAGTAATTTTCTTGATATACCGCAAGAAAAGGCAACCAAATTTTTTGTTAATCTACTGCATTATTTGATTTGCGGACAGTTCAAGCAGCCGCTTCCCCACTTTTTTTAAGGTAGGAAAGCGGCTGTGCGCTGTCATTGGACTACAGTTTCCATTACTGTTCTATTTGCAGAAACTTTATCACGGCAATGGCATCGGCAATGTTCACCTTGCCGTCGCCATTGACGTCGGCGCGCTGCATCACCACGTCTGAAGCAGTGCCTGCTATGGCGCTGACAACAGCTGCGAGGTCTGCTGTGGTGAGCTTGCCATCGTTGTCCACATCGGCGTCGACGCTCACCTCCACTATCCGCAGCACACCGGTCTTGGCGTTCATGCCTGTGGTGTCCCATGCCAGTCCGAGCGGCAGCGACGGCAGGTTGAACTTTGGCGTGCCCATTAATGTGCTCTTCACTGTCCATACTGTGAACGTGTCGCCAGCCTTCGGCGTATAGTCGTCGGTAAGGGTTGCGGTCACGGTGCCGTTCATGGTGAGGAAGTTTGACTCCAGGGTGGAGTAGTCGCCCTCAGCCGTGCTGTTGATGACAAGTTCCAGTGTGCTTCCTGCGTTGAAGTTCATGCTGGCAGTGGCCTTCACCTTTCCTGGGAAGGTGGACAAGAATGTCTCCTCCAGCTCTAAGGAGTGCAGTGACAGCACGGTGCCGGTCTTCATCACCAGCGATGTCAGCTGTCCGTTGCCCACTATCTTTGCTGTACCCTCGGCTGTCAGCGAGCCACCAAACAGCGATGTCGTTGCATCACCCGTGTCGAAGTGCAGCTCACCCTCCCTCACGGTCACCGTCTTTGTCAGCTTTCCAGGTGTGTTGCAGGTCATCAAGCCTTGGCCTACCTTAATGACAGGAGTGCTGGCGTTGAAGTTGACATTCATGTCCTTGTCGTTGCCGCCGATGGTGTATGTGCCCGAACCACCCAGAGTACCTGTGCCGGTGACCGAGCCTATCGACATGCTCTTGCCGTTGTTGTCGAAGGTGACGCCGTTGCTTATCCTCAGCGTGGCCTTAGGCAGACCGTATGTGTTGTCGAAAACAAAACTGTCATCATAGCTGTCAGTAGAATAGGTGTTTGCCTCTACCGTTCCTTCGAAGGCGCTCCAGTTGCCCTGGAAATAGCAGCGCACACTGGTAGCATAGACCTTGAACGTTCCGGCACCAAACAGCTTGCCCTTGTAGTTGCAGCGCGAGTCGGCATAGAACGTACCTGTCTTTCCCTGCGGCACTATGAAGTTGGCGTTGCTGGTGGAAGAGCTGTAGAAACTGACGGGGTCTTTCAGTGTTCCTCCCTGGAACTCCACTGTGTCGGGCAGCGACATGATGTTGCTGCTGCTCTCATTGCCCTGCACTGTTCCCTGCTGTATGACGAGGCGCTTCACTCCCACACCAGCCGGCATGCCGAGTGTTCCCGCGCCCTTCTTGGTCAGTGTCTGTCCGCTGCCGGCAATGTTGGCCGACTGTGTCAGTGTCTTGCCCGATGCCACGTTGATGACAGCTCCGCCAGTGCCCACAATGATAGGCTGGTTGCTGACCGATGTCTGTGCTACCGACAGTATGGCGCCATTCTGTATGGTGATGCGCTTCGACACAGCACCAAGTGAACCAAACTCCGTACCAGAGTTGTTAGCCAGCGAGTTAACGGTCACCGTGCCACCGTTGATGAGGGTGTTGCCCAGCTGGTTGGTGTTCTGCAGATTCAGGTTGCCGGTGCCATTCTTTGTCAGTGTTGGCTCTCCGAGTATCTGATTACCCATCACGGTGTATGTCCTTGTGTTATCAAAGACTATGTCGGCCGGTGCCACATTTTCCTTCACACTGACGGCAAAGCTTGTCGCCGTATCGTCAAATGTCACCTTGCTGCCAGGCACGAACACTGCCGGCTGTCCTTCGGCATCCTTGAAGTTCTGCGTAGCGTCGAGGTCCCATGCTGGGCCATTGGCACCGGTCCATGTGAGCAGTCCGCCTTCGTATGCCATGATGTTGAGCTTCAGCTGTCCGTCCTCGTAGGTCAGTGTCAGCTTGCGGTCACTGGGGCCTTCGAGCACCAAGTCGTCGATGCTGCCCTCCATCACCTGCACGTTGGCCAGCACATAGTCGCCGGGGGTCATCTCTCCCTCGAACTGGAATACAGGCGTGCTGTACTGAGGGCCTCCACCCTTGGGCCACACCTTCTTCTCGATGAACAGCGTGTCTGCAGTCAGTTGGTCGCACTTGCCCTCGCTGAAGTCGAAGACCACACGCGAGCCGAAGTTCAGCTTCAGACAGCTGGTGTAAATGTTTCCCACGGTGCCTTCACCGCCTGGGCAGACGGTAGCGTTGTAGTCGGCCTGTATGCCCTTGCCGAAGTTGCCGCCATTGGAGACGAGTTTCGTGTGCCGGTTCAGCCAGAGGTGGCTGTTCTGCAGTGTGCCGTCGGTCTGCAGTGTGCCTGCCCACACATCGGTGGGGCCGCTGTAGGTATGGGTCACAGCAGGCAGCACCAGTGTGCCGTCGCCCTGCTTCACCAGGCGCATCGTGCCGGCAAAGGCGCCGCCTGTGAGGGTGTGGGTGTAGTAGGTGCGGTTGATGACGGCGTTGCCGTTGGTGACGTTGCTGTTAGTGCCCTGCACCCACGACGGAGTGTTGTCAATATATATATAAGGTGTGGCTCCGTCCTGCACCTTGACGGTCATGTTGCCAGTCGTGCAGGTGATGACCGTCTTGTCGTCCGTAGCCTTTCCTATAGTGCCACCGTCGGTAATCTCCGTGCGGTTGGTCATGGTGAGTGCGGGCGGTGCCATGGTTATGCCCTCCAGCTCGCCGATGAAGTAGCTCACGTGGGGCGGCTGGTTGTAGCCGTTCATCTGCCATACCATGGCCTGACGGTACTGCATGTCGTGCCACAGCGTGTAGTTGCGCCACGGGGTCTCGATGTTGGTGGTGTAGATGCGTATGTTGTTTGCTGAAGTGCGCATGATGACCTCCTCGCGCCAGTCGCCGAGTATGTCGCCCTGGAAGCATGGGGTGGCCTTGGTGTCGTTGTTGGTCAGCGAGCCGGCCAGCGATGCTATCTCTCCCCGTCCGTACTTGTAGATGGTGCCGGTAGAGTTGCGTGTGGAGTTTCCGTTGAACGACTCCGAGCAGAGGTCGCCGTCCCAGTATATGCGCATGTTCAGTGTGACGCCAGTGCTGGTCAGTCCGCTGATATGGTCGTTGGTGACGCAGCTGATGGGTGTGTCGTGGCCCGAGTAGCCCATGGCTCCGGGATAGTCATTGCAGAAGTTGTCACACATGGCACGCCCGTCGTCATTGCCGCTGACGTGGCGGTAGTATATCTTCGACGTTGTGGCGTCTCGGTAGTTGTTGTCGGGAGCGTCCTCGTTGCAGGCATATATCTCATGTCCGTGTATATAGGGGTTGAAGTCGCCGTGGTGCTGTGCGTCGCCGTGGCCCAGTCCTGTGGTGCTCAGGCCCCTGCCATTGTCGTCGATGACCATCGAACCGAAGCAGATCTCGTCGCGTCCGTCCCAGTCCACGTCGGCAATGCCATAGTTATGATAGCCGTTGCCATACCATGGCGAGCTGCTGTCATTGCAGTTCCATGTCCACCGTGTGGTGAGCTGGTGTGTCTGTGGGTCCACGTCATAGGCTATCATCTTGTGGCGGGTGTAGATGCCGCGTGCGAGGAAGATGCTGGGCTTGCGGCCGTCCAGGTACGGAGCGCCGAAGAAATACTTGCTCGAGCGGTGACCGTAGCCGTCGCCCCATGCCTTGGCAAGGTCTGTCTCGCCATTCTCCAGTCTTTTCAGTGGGAACTCTGTCACCACGTATGGCTCGCCCGTCTGTCCGTTGCAGTATACGAGGAACTCCTTTCCGTAGTGAGTGAACCACTCTGCCGATGTCTGCCCGCTATACAGCTGGCCGAAGAAATAGCTGCTGCTTGAGTTGCCATCTCTAACTGTCACGCTGGTGCTTCGTCCTGCCGATGTTGAGCTGTTGGCTGCTGCGGTGACGTACAGCACTCCGTTCTCAATCTTCGTGGTCACCCAGCTTGCCGGGCATGACACTGAGGCCGACGATGACAGTCCGAAAGCCATGGCCACGGTGGCTCCGCCGGCCGACACATAGCGTGGCTCGCGATAGTTGGTCCAAGCGGTGCCGTTCTTGCCGTCGCTGCCTATGGTGTAGGTCTTGCCATCGGCCATATAGATAGTCGAGCCTTCCTCTAAGCGCATCAACACCTCGGCCTTGCCGTCCTGGTCCCAGTCGAAGGCTGCAATGTTCTGCTCATTGTTCTGGAAGTCGCCCATGTTCGGGCCGCAGTTCACACGCCAGAGCACGGTGCCGTCCATCTTCATCACCTCGAAAAGGGAGTGCTCGCCGTACCAGCCGTTTTTCTGCATGTAGTTGCTGGTCTCGCTCTGGTTGTCAAACTTCATCAGAATTTCCATCTGCCCGTCGCCGTCCACGTCGGCGCAGCAGGCATCGTTGGGCACGTAGGTCGACTTCAGCGGACTGTGGTTCAACTTTATCTCCTTGTAGTTAGTGTTCCAAGGCGTCACGGCGTCACACTGTTTCTGCTCCACGCCGCGCACCACGGCGCTCACGGTGTAGCTGCTGCTGGTCGAGCCGCTGGCATCGGTATAGTTCGACGTGGTAAGCCCACTGGCAATCTTGGTGCCGTTGCGGTAGAGGTTGTAGGTCACATCATAGTATTCCTCGCCCATGATTCGCCACGAACAGTAGACTCCTGCCGACGACTTCACTGCCACGAGGCCACGGTCAAGACTGTCGGTGAAGCGCTGGGCGCTGACACCAACACACGATATGGCAAAAAATGCCATCAAGAATAGTTTCTTCATCGTTTTTTGTTTTAGTAGGTCTCTTTTATTGATATCTGGCTGCAAAGGTAGCCATTTTCTTGAGAAATGACAAGAAAATGGCACATCTTTTTTTGGCAAACATCTTAAATTTTTGTGAACGCAGCGACAGCACGCCCACCTACAGACGCTTATTTTCCGGTATGGAGCAGATGACCGTCGGTGGTCACTCCTGCTGCCGACATCCTTATGCGGGTCTCTTTGCCGTTGTTGTAGAACGTGGCTGTGAAGCGCCCTTCTGCGTCGGTCACGGCGTTAGGGTTCCAGTACAGTGTGCGGCGGTAGTCAGCAGGACGTTCACCTACAGTGAGGCTGCTGTAGTCGGGCTGGTAGAAGGCCTCGGCAGCGTTCACGCCGTGGAAGATGAAGTGGCGGTCGCGGAAGGTGGGCTGCTCACCATCGTCGGGAATGTTGACCAGGTCAACAGTGGCGTCGGCCGAATAGTGGCTCTCCACCATGAGGGTGTCCTCGGTGCGCGGTTCGAAATCGCTGAATACACGTATGTCCTGCAGACGCTTGAGCTGCAGGTTGCGATAGACCGACTGGCTGGTGCGGTTGGCACGGAACAGCCCGGCGGCCTCGGCCTCATCACCGCTGGCAAGGGGCGAGTAGTTGCGGTAGTAGACATGCCCCCCTACCCTGCCATCGACGTTGTACGAGGTGTGGCGGTTCATGTTGCCATAAAGCAGCTTGCACACCTGCACGGGGAACTGGCGCATGTCGAGCTTGCCGAAGGACAAGCCGCGGTCGGTGATCTCGTTGTATATCTCGTAAGCGTCGACCACGTATGCCGGTTTCTTCCAGTCTATGGCGCGGCGGCCACGGCGATGGCCCTTCACATTGACATTGCCCAGCTGGTGCACATCGTTCTCCATTGACAGCTCGGAGAGGGTGTCGATGAGCATTTCGGCACTGTACTCGGGCTGGTGCTTCTCGTAGTATGTGTAGTCGTGGGTGTAGACTGGCCAGAACAGGTCGCGCTTGACGTAGAAGTCGGGGAAGGCATTCTCGTCAAGCATCTTCCGGTCTTTCCTCGACTGCATGTTCTTGACTATGGAGTCGTTCTCCTTATATGCTTTCACATTCATGTATGCTGTGCCGTAGAAGGGTGGTATCTCAAACACGAAATGCCCATGTCGTGTCTTCTGCACAGAACCCACCACCTGGCCATCGACCGACAGCTCCGCCTCTACGAGCACCTCGCGGCGCAGGTTGCCATGGTTCACTCCCAGGTGGTCGTTGGCACTGCTTAGCGAACCGTAGTCAATGTCGGAGGCAAGTGCGTTCTCGCTCACTTCCACAGCGTCGGTGGAGATGAAGAGCGGCTCGTCAGTATCGTTGGCAAAGGGGTCGGTGGCCTCGTCCTCGGCACTGCTCTTGCGGCTTATCATGCCTATACCGTCCTGCCAGCTCGACACCTCATCGGGATCTACATCGTTGATGCCCAACGTCTTATACACCGAGCCTTCAAGTGTAAGTGTGGTCTCCGGCGTATAGCGCATCGCAAGTGTGGTGTCGGCCAGTTCCTGCCATTTGTACTTACGCCATCCCTGGACCATCATCAGCAGGTCCAGATGGTGACGGTGCGTGTCGTCGTCGGCCTCGAAATAGTATGCCGGATGTGCAATAAACCCTTTCAGCTCGCTCGACAACAGCATGTCTGTCATGATGTTACCGTCGTCGTAGGTAGGCTCGTCGGTGTTGGTGTCGTAGAACGAGAGTGAAAAAGTGGTAGGGCCTGTTACACCGCTCAGGCTCACTGGCACCTCTATCTTCTCGTAGGGAGCGTAGGTGTGTGTGGACTGAATGGGAGCGGTGGCGAGCACACCGTCGTAGTCGTGGTGGTTGACAAACAGCAGGCGATCGGCCCATATACGTCCGTCGCTGTCGAATATGGTCACGTCGTTGACGCCCGTGGGCAGCCCGGCCATGGGCAGCCGCACCTCTGCGGTGGCACCATCGGCGGTGGCCAGGAGGTCTAACTTGTCAAAGTGCACCAGCCGGCCACGGCATATCACAGAGAACCCAAACTGCCTGGCCGACGCGCCGCCATTCGACGCAGTGGCCACATCTGGGCCAATACCTTGACAGATTAGCGACAGCTTGTCGCCCTCGAGCCTCAGAGCCACGCCCTGCCGCTCGGCTTTGGGCAGGTCGACAGTCCACTCCTTGCCACGCCATGTGAAGCGTGCCTTCAACCGCTTGTCAAGAGGTGTGACGACAAACGAGCCGCGGCCCATATACTCGGTCTTGATGTTTACCTCGGCTTGCTGGCCGTTAGCTACGACTCCACTCACGTTTTGCGCCTCGCCATGCTGGTCGGTGACCTCGAAGGCCACACGGTTTGCAACTCCCTGCACCAGGTGGCCTCCCTCGGGGTAGAACGTAACGAGCAGGTCGTCTTTCTTCTGGCGGGGCAACCGCGTCTTAGGGCGTTGGTACATGCGGCGCACGTCGTAGTCGCCGGTGGTCTCGGGCTTGCTGTATATAGGCAGCACACGCGAGTAGAGACCGTCCCACACGCGGAAATAGTCGGCTGCCATCTGTTTGTTGTAGAACGACCAGGTCTCGTCGGTGCGGTAGCGGTGTTCACGCACGTTGAAGTTGAGCATCCATCGGGTGTAGGCACGAAGCTCGTAGTAACCGCTGTAGAGCGAGTCCTTAAGCTCAAACTGCCCGCATGTGTAGCCATCGGGGCTTACAATGATTTGCTGGCGCTCAACCAGCAAGCCGTCGGGCGACAACAGCTCCACATACAGCAGGCGGCTCATGTCGGTGGGATGAAGGTTGTCGGCACGCACCACGTACGCCTTGTACCACAGGGTGTCACCGACAAAATAACACTGGTTGTCGGTGTGTATGTACACTTTCTCCTGCACCTGCGACGATGAGCCACTCTCAAGGGCCTGGCGGATGTCGTCAAGCGAACTGGCATGACCGCTGTGGTAAAAGGCCAGCATGGCCAGCAAGATACTGATAATTCTCATAAAAACCAGTCTGTTTCAAATGCTTGTCGCCATGCCGTGTCAGAGCCTGTAGCCTATGCCTACCATAACCACGTGACCGTCGCCGAAGAGGCCTGGCTGATACTTGTAGTCGCCGGTGACAAACCATCGGTTGGAGGAAGGCAAATTGTACTGTGCACCAACACCTAACTGGATGCCGCCGTCAATGCTGTTGTCACCCTCGATTGTCACTCCGCCGTCAGTAAAGGTCTCGGAGTGTACAAAAGCCAGCCCATAGCCCAAGGTGGGGTATATCTTCAAATTGTGATCCCTGGTCAGATTGATGAGGTAATGGAAGTTTACGCCCATAGTGATGTCCGACTGGTGGTCCTTCATGGGGTGATAGATGCCCTCCAGCTCCAAACGCCAGTGATTGGATAAGTTGTACTGCCCGAAAGCGCCAATACCAAAGTAGCCAGTTGTCTCGTCCACCCCCCAGTCTTGTATCTCAATTTTGGTAAAAGTGGAACCACCACGCAAACCAATTGCGAAATCACCTTTCTCCTGCGCCCAAGCGCTACTGGCAGTCATCATGGCGACTGCGGCCAAGACTAAAATCTTTTTCATTCTTTTTTCTTTTACTATTTTACACTTTAATAGTAACGGACGCAATGGCGTTTTATTGTTCCATGACCCGGTTGTCTTGATATTTTCGTGAGGCGAAAGGCCCTGCCTGTAAGACGTGGAGCATTCCAAGGGGCTTAAGGATGAATAATGCAGATTAAATCAGGAATAAGAACTAATATTTGCGCAGACAGCAAATAAATATCCCCGAGCCTTTGGTGGTTCGGGGATTTATTTGTAATTTTGCAGCATAATTGCTGGGAGCGCGGGCTACACCGCCCGCCAATGATGCATACAGTGGCGCCCGCGCTCCTATGATAAACAGCCATTGAGATGTTATGACAACACCCGCACAGACCATCAAACAGCTGCCCCTCGGCATCGCCGACTTCGGGCTTATCAAAAGGCAGAACTGCTACTATGTAGACAAGACCATGTTCATCCCCCGCCTGGAGATGGCAAGTAACTACCTCTTCCTCGTCCGTCCGCGACGTTTCGGCAAGTCGCTGCTGCTGAGCATGCTCAAGGCTTACTACGACGTGAACATGAAGGACCGCTTCGACGAACTCTTCGGCCACCTGTGGATAGGCAGCCAGCCCACGCCTTTCCGTAACTACTATGCCGTGCTCCACCTGGACTTCTCGCAAGTGACGGGAACCATCGACGAGCTGAGGTCTCGCTTCGACGAGTATTGTTGCATTATCCTCAACGGCTTCGGCCAGGAATACGAGCATCTGTTCTATCCGGGGTTCGCCAAGGATGTGAAGGCGGAGCGCGACACCAATGCGAAATTGAACTTCATTGGCTACAAGGCAAAATTCTACCATGTGCCCCTCTATCTCATCGTCGACGAGTACGACAACTTCACCAACACCGTACTCAACCAGCACGGGCAGGACATCTACACAGGCCTGACCCACGGCGAGGGCTTCTACCGTGACATTTTCAAGCTCTTCAAGCCCAACTTCGAGCGTGTGCTGATGCTCGGCGTCTCGCCCGTGACCATGGACGACCTCACATCGGGCTACAACATAGCCACAAACATCACAGCCGATGCCGCCTTCAACCAGATGCTCGGCTTCAGCGAGGATGACGTGCGGGAGATGTTCCGCTATTACAGCGAAGCGGGATGGCTGAAGGGCGACGTGGAGGCAATGATTGAGGAGATGAAGCCGTGGTACGACAACTACTGCTTTGCCGAGGAGGGCCTCAGCGAGAGCCGCATGTTCAACAGCGACATGGTGCTCTACTACCTGAGCAACCAAGTAGCGGAAGGCCATGCTCCCAAGGAGATGGTCAACCCCAACGCCCGCACCGACTACCAGAAGATGAAGCGACTCATACAGCTCGACCGCCTGGAGCTGCAACGCAAGAGCATCATCTACCAGATAGCGGAGGAGGGATATATAGACAGCAAGTTGGTGCCATACTTCCCCGCTTCGGAGATGGTGAAGTTCGACAACTTC
>Ga0310694_10004033_pt1 | contig 14279 bp, 12 predicted proteins | sample 174DNAGHGhighgp2_FD_203884 | JGI IMG/M metagenome (GOLD analysis project Ga0310694, IMG submission 203884) | Sheep rumen microbial communities from Palmerston North, Manawatu-Wanganui, New Zealand - 1742 DNA GHGhigh gp2 (v2) (version 2) | ecosystem: Host-associated > Mammals > Digestive system... | reverse complement strand
GGAATTCCTCAACAAGCATTATCCTCCCCTCAACACAAAGAAGGAGGACAAATAACATGTCCAAGCTATCTTCAGAAGCAATCGTCGCCGTAGGCGTCCGTGAAAAGGCCGTTGCATTCGCCGTTGACGGACAGCAGATCAACGGCATTCTCTCGACGCCGGATAACGGCTCGCCGAAAGGCGTCATCGTCTTCTCCCACGGTTGGAGCGGCTTCCGGGCCGGGCCGGCCGACCTGTTGACCAATCTCGCGCGGACGTTCGCCGCCAACGGCTACGCCTCCATCCGCTTCGATTACCGCGGCCGCGGCGAAAGCCAAGGCGACGGTCTGAACGCCTCGCTTGTCACGATGGCGGACGATCTCGTCGCCGCCGTCGCCGCCGCCAAGGCCGAGACCGGTTTCGACAAGCCGATCCTCTGCGGACTCTGTTCGGGCGGCAACGTCGTCGTCGGGACGCTGAAACGCATTCCGCAGACGAAAGCGCTCCTTCTCATGTCCGTCTATCCGTTCTCAGACGGCGACGCATTCGGACGCGACATCCACCGCACATTCCATTATCTGGCGGTCTACTGGCAGAAACTCTGGCGGAAAGACACGTGGTCGCGCTTCTTCAAAGGCGACGTCTCGTTGAAATCCGTCTGCAATGTCATTTTCGGACATTTTCTCAAACGCGGCGCCAACAAGAAAAAAGAGGAAGGCGCCGCCGCTCAGACAACAGAAGACGGGAAGAACAAGCTTCCCAAGGCGTCGAAAGCCGCCGCCGTCGAAAGCCGTTCGCAGGGCAAGGAGCCGCCGAAAAAACATCTGGCGAACTTCCGCCCCGACCTGCCCGGCATCATGCTCTACGGCCTCGCCGATCCGGATGCGGCCGCCGCCATGAAATACTTCGGCGACTACATCAACGAACACAAACTACCCATCCAGACACACACCATCGAAGGGGCGAACCACAACTTCTCCTCCGCAGAATGGCGTCAGACCATCGAGCAGAAAATGCTCTCCTTCCTCGCGGAACTCCCCTGAAGCACACGGAACCAAACGGTCCCGTCACTTCAAGGCGTCCTCCATCTCCTTGTTCTTCCGCTGCTGGATGTTCTGAATCTTGTTCTGCATGTTCTGCTTCGCCTTCAGCTGCGTCGCGCCGATGCCGTAGTTCACGACGGAATTCACGTCATCGGCCACAGTACGCCTCTGCGGCTGTTGCTGAGGCTGCGGCTGCGGCTTCTGCTGCACGACCTGCGGCTTCGCAGGCTGAGGCTTCTGAACCGTCTTCGTCTGCTGCGTTTTCGGAGAGGAGCCTTTCTTCGACTGCGCGTTTTCAGACGGCTGCAACGACAAGTCGCAGCCCGTCCCGCAGACAACCGCCGCCAGCATCAGGCATAAAATCTTCTTTTTGCTGTTCTTCATTGTAGAAACCTTTCAGTTTGTAGTTATAATAAAAAAGCCCGGCACGCCAACTTGATTAAGGAGAGAGAAAGGGTATGATTGACATTGGCGTGTCGGGCAAATCCTTTTGACTTTCCGACGTTAAACGCCAATTTTCAAAATATATTTTACAAAAATACATTTTTTTCATAATATTTTATTACAAATAACACTTTTTTCCAGACTTTTTTTGATTTTTTCTTCGATATTTAACAAAACACCCTATGCAAACAGCCCTCGTCATCACAGGTCCGACCGCCACCGGCAAGACAAAACTCGCCGTCCATCTCGCCAGACGCTTCGGCGGGGAGATCATCAGCGCGGATTCCAGGCAGGTCTATCGCCACATGGATCTCGGCACGGGAAAGGATCTGGACGAATACGGCGACGGGGCGGACCGCGTCCCATGCCACCTGCTCGACGTCGTCGATCCGCAGGAGGATTTCCATCTCAAGAAATTCATCGAACTCGCGCTGGCGGCCATGGACGGCATCCGTTCACGCAACCACCTGCCTGTCATCGCGGGCGGCACGCCTCTCTACGTCAACGCTCTCATCCGCGGCTACGACCTCCCCGGCGGCGAACCGGATCCGCAGCTGCGGGAAGAACTGCAATCGCTTTCCCATGAACAGCTAATGGCACGCCTCCAAGCCGTCGCCACGCCGGAGTTTCTCAAACGCGTCGACATCACGCAGGACAAACGCATCATCCGCGCCATTGAAATCGCCCTTTCGCCACAAGCGGAGCCAATCCATGCCGAACCGCTTGACAATCCGCTCGTCATCGCCCCCTACTATCCGCGCAAGACAGTGCGCGAGCGCATCGAAATCCGTCTGGACGAACGTCTTAAGCTTGGTCTCGTGGAAGAAGTCCGGATGCTTCACCAAAATGGCGTTTCATGGGAGAAACTCGATTGGTTCGGTCTTGAATACCGATATGTTTCACGCTATCTGAAAAACGAGCTGACATTTGATCAAATGCGCACCGAACTTCTCGCCAAAATCCGCCATTTCTGTAAAAGCCAGGACATCTGGTTCCGCAAAATGGAGCGGGAAGGCATTGCAATCCACTGGCTTCCGGAAGGCGACACAGCGACGGCGGAATCGCTTGTCGCACGCTGGCTCGCCCATGAACCGCTGCCGAAGCCATCCATCCGCCTTGCGGACATCACCTATTCCACAAAATAATTAGCACTTTGCCTTTTCTGCATTAAATTAAATAGTTTGTCTGTATTCCACCAATCCCATCTTGTAAAGTTTTGCCAATATGCCCATCATTGCATACATCGTCAGCCTCGGCTGCGCTAAAAACCTAGTCGATACGGAAGTCATGTGCGGCGCTCTCGTCGCCAACGGCTGCCTGCTTGCCGAAAATGAAAATGACGCGAACGTCATGCTCATCAACACCTGCAGCTTCATTCTGGACGCGCGGAAGGAAGCGCAGGAGACCATCGAGGCCGCGCTGAAATGGAAACGGCGCGCGCGGAAATCACGCCGCATGGTCGTCGTCGCGGGATGCCTTGTCCAACGCAACCCGAAGGAGACCAAAGAGCGCTTTCCGGACGTCGATCTGTTCATCGGGCTGGATGACGTGCCCAACGCGGCCAAGCTCATCATGGCCGCCTTCGACAAGCCGGAGACAACGCAACCGCTTCCGCAAGGAGGACTTCCGACATATCTTTATGATCATACGGCCCCCCGCCTGACCGTCACGCCGGAGGCGTTCGCATATATCAAAATCGCCGAAGGCTGCGACCACCGCTGCGCGTTCTGCGCCATTCCGACGTTCCGCGGCCGCCAGCGCAGCCGCCAGCCGGAATCCGTCGTCGAAGAGTGCAAACAGCTTCTCGCGCAAGGCGTCAAGGAAATCAATTTCATCGCGCAGGATTCATCCCGCTACGGCACGGACCACGCCAATGGAGACTCCCTCGCCAAGCTTCTGCAAAAATGCGATGAACTGGAAGGCGATTTCTGGATCCGCGTGCTCTACACGCATCCGCTGTACGTCACGGACGAACTCTTCCAGACGCTCGCGCATTCACGGCATGTGGTCCCCTATCTGGACATGCCCATCCAGCATGTCGCCACATCCGTCCTGCAGGGCATGCGCCGCGGCATGACAGGCCCGCAGACGCAGGAGCTACTGCGCCATATCCGCAAGGACTTTCCGGAACTCACCCTCCGCACGACCGTTCTCGTCGGCTTCCCCGGCGAAACGGAGCAGGACTTCCAGGAGCTTCTGGATTTCATCACGGAATTCCAGTTCGACCGTCTCGGCGCCTTCGCCTTCTCGCCGGAAGCCAATACGCCGGCGGCGGAAATGAAAGACGGGCTCGTTCCGCCGGAAATCGCGGAAAAACGCAAGCAGCTCATTCTGGAAACGCAGCGAGGCATCTCGCTAAAACGCAACAACACGTTGATCGGGAAAGAAATACGCGTCCTTCTCGAGCAACAGGAATCCGCCGCCAACTGGCTTGCGAGAAGCGTGGCGGACGCACCGGACGTGGACGATGTCATCCATGTCTCCGTCAAAAACAGAAAATCGGCCAGACCGCGTTTCACGACCGTCCGCATCACAAATGCCGGCGACTATGAATGCGAGGGGAAGGAAGTCTGACATGACAGCCCTTTATATACCATATAAAAAGAACCACAGGAGGAGAGAAAAATGATGCTTCGCACGACAACAAACAAGCCGTCTCAAACCAAAAAGAGCGTGAGTATTCCAAACGACAAGGGAAAAGGACGGGCCATCGTCGGCCTGTTGATCATTCTCGCGCTGCTCATCGCCGCACTGGCCTACAGCATGCGCGTCTGCTGGAGAAAATTCTACATCGAAAACCCTGAACTCAACGTGCAGGAAATCATCGTCACCGAAACGCAGAACTACTCCGGACCGAAAGTGGACGGAAAAGTATCCATCCATACCATTCTTTCCGAACTCGGCGTGGAAACGGATCTGAACAACAACATCATCGATTTGGACATCCGGCAGATCCGCGAACGCCTCGAACAGGAACCGATCCTCAAAAACATCGAAGTCCGCAAGATCATGCCCCATACGCTGTCCATCAGCTTTGATGAACGCACGCCGCAGGCCGTCGTCTTCTGCGGACGGAAAAGCTGTTACATCGACCAGGACGCCATCGTCCTCCCGCTGCGCCACAACGACGACACGCAGATGAAATACGACACGACGGGCCTCCCGATCATCACCGCCGTCCAGAATCCGGACGCGTTGACGCCCGGCCAACATGTGACGGACAAATTCATAGACGCATCGTTGGACCTGCTGCGCAAAATCCAGACGCATCCCGGAAACAAATATTTAAAAATCAAACAGATACAAATCTCTTCACAGGACGAGCTTCTCATCACCACCGTCACCCCCCTACCCGCCTCGAACGTCTTCGCGCCAAACGCCACCGTCATCTTCCCCGTATTCGGCATGAACGACGCCGTCGCGCGACTCTTCCATATCGCGTCCAAATACAACAAGCAGTCGCCCATCCAGAAACTGGACGTCTCCTACAAAATCAATATCCCCTTGAAAACACTGGACAACCAGCAATAATACCACCCCAGCAAGAGACACGCCATGACGACACTCTCATTCCACAACTCCCTGACACACCGCGTTCAAGAGTTCAAGCCAATTGAAAACGACCATATCGGCCTGTACACATGCGGTCCCACCGTCTATAATTTCGCCCACATCGGCAACTTCAGATGCTACGCCTTCGAAGACATCCTCAAGAGGACTCTTCGCTTCTTCAATTTCAACGTCAAGCATGTCATGAATCTGACGGATGTCGACGACAAGACCATCCGCGGCTCCCGCGCCGCCCACATCCCGCTCAACGACTTCACGCAGAAATACAAGGACGCCTTCTTCCAGGATATCAAGACGCTCCGCATCGTCCCCGCGGACGTCTATCCCGCCGCGACGGCCCATATTCCGGAGATGATTGAAATCATCAAGGCCTTGTTTGAAAAGGGCATCGCCTATCAGGCGGAAGACAAGTCCATCTATTTCTCCATCGCCAAATGGCCCCGCTACGGACAGCTCGTCCATATCGACCATGACCAGATGAAGGTCGGCGCCCGCGTCTCCATGGACGAATACGCCAAGGAGTCCGTCGCGGATTTCGCCCTGTGGAAAGCCTATGACGAAGCCGACGGCGACGTCGCGTGGGATTCTCCGTGGGGCAAGGGACGCCCGGGCTGGCATATCGAATGCTCCGCCATGTCGTCCAAATATCTGGGCAAGACGTTCGACATCCATTGCGGCGGCATCGACAACATGTTCCCGCACCACGAAGACGAAATCGCGCAGTCCGAAGCCGCGAACGGCGTCAAATTCGTCAACTACTGGCTCCATTGCGCGCATCTGATGGTCGACGGCCAGAAGATGTCCAAATCCCTTGGCAATTTCTACACGCTGCGCGACATTCTGGACAAAGGCTACACGGGTCGTGAAATCCGCTGGGTGCTCATCGGCACGCATTACCGCCAGTCGCTCAACTTCTCCTTCAAGGCTTTGGACGACGCGCGCGCATCCCTCCAGCGGCTGGACGCGCTCCGTTCACGTCTGCTCGAAAACGCGGCCGTCGCCGACGACAAGCAGGACGCGCAGGTGGACGAACTGCTCAAAAACGCCATCGACGCCTTCGGCGCCGCCCTCGCGGATGATCTGAACATCTCCGCCGCTCTCGCCGCCGTCTTCGACCTCCTCCGTGAACTCAACAAGCTGATGGATGAAAAACGCTGCCTCGGCGTCAACGCCAAAAATGCTTTGGAAACAATCAAAAAGATCGACACCGTTCTCGCCGTCTTCGAGCCGGATCAGGATGATTCCGTTCCCGCCGAAATCCAGAAGATGGCCGAAGACCGCCAGGCCGCCCGCAAGGCGAAGGATTTCGCCACGGCCGACGCCCTCCGCAAACAGCTGGACGAACTCGGCTGGGTTGTCGAAGACACGCCCAAAGGCCCGCGCGTCAAACGGAAATAACCAACTGCTTTGCCAAGTTAAAATCTAAATAAATAATTCAATATTTTCTAAAACATCTAGAAATTCTAGAGCATCTAGCGCTTCTAGAAAATCTAGTAAAAAACAAACATGCTTTTCTACGCGACGTTCATCTCCGGCTTCGATCCATTGGTTGCAAAACTGATGCATCGTGACGGGATGGACGTCGTTCGCTTGATGGACGGCGCCGTGGAGTTCGAATCGAAAACGATTCCAGCAGACATCCCCTACTTTAATAATATGTTCATCGTCCTCCGCCGTCTTTCACATACCAATCTGAACAAGCTCGCGCAGGATGTCATCGCGAATCAGACTGAACGCATTCCGTTCAAGCCCAAAAACTTCCGCGTATTCGTCTCGCAGGAGAACGAACTTGTCTCCCTGCCGGGCAGTCTCATGCACGACGTGGTCGAGACCTTCACGCGAATCTCCCGCTCGCCCTTCTCGCCGCGGCAGGCTGAAGCGGAATTCTGGCTTCTCGCACGCAGCGAAGGCGTCTCCTATTGTCTCTACCGCCTGACCTCCGTCAAAAAGCATTGCGCAAAAGGCGAACTCCGCCCGGAGCTCGCCACGCTGCTCTGCGAATGCAGCGATCCGAAAGACGACGACATCATGCTCGACCCGTTTGCCGGATCTGGCTCCATCCCGTTCGCGCGCAGCCGTTTAAAGGCATCCTTCCATGGCATTTTCGCTTCCGAGATCAATGCGGAGCTTGTGGAAGCCATCAAACGGAAGGCGCGTAAAATCCCAAACGGCAAAATGCAGCGGTCCTTTTTCGTCCGCCAGCAGGATTTTCTCGCCAACACGTTCCAGCCGGACTACTTCTCCGCCATCGTCACGGATCCGCCATGGGGCATCTACGAGCCGATTCCCCATGACTTCTATCCATCTGTCCTCAAGGAATTTGCACGTATTCTCAAACCGAACGGCCGTCTTGTCATGCTGACCGCCTATCCAGACGTCTCCAGCATGATGCCGCCGTCGTTCAAACCGGTATCGGAATACCATATTCTAGTCTCCGGCCAGAAAGCGACCGTTTTTTCATGGAGAAAATCACCTTGAATCAAAATATTTTCATTCAAACCACCGGAATAAATTTATGACGAACCTTTTTTCATATATATTATCTATTTTTGCATTTCTCCACCCACAAGATAAAGAAACGACGATGAAATTCCCTGAAAACATCAAAAACATCGGCATCACCTCCCTTTCCGGCATACCGAACAAAGAACGCCTGGCCATCGGCTGCGAACGCCTTAAGGCGTTGGGGCTGAATCCAATCCAGGCAACGGTCCAAGCTCCGCCACAACGTTATCTGGCCGCTCCGGACGAAGAGCGCATCCGCCAGTTCCATGAACTGCTCGCCAATCAGGACATGGACGCCATCATCATGGCCTGCGGCGGCTACGGCTCCTCCCGCATCGTCAATTCACTGAATTGGGAGCTGATCCGTTCACGCAACATTCCCATCGTCGGCTATTCGGATGTTTCAGGGCTCCATCTGGCCGCTCTGAAGCATGGCTGCCGCAACCATGTCCACGGCCCCATGGTATCCGCCGGAATCGGCGCAAAGCTCGACACGCCAGAGCGTAAGGCCGCCTATGAGAAGACGATGCAATCCCTCTGCAACGTCCTCAACGGCGAGAAAAACCTTCTTCCGCCGGACGCCAAACTGACCGTCATGAAGCCCGGCAAGGCCACGGGGCCGCTCGTCCCCACGAACCTTTCCCTCCTCCATGATTTGATCGGCACACCGTCCATGCCGGATCTCTCCGGAGCGATTCTCGCCATCGAAGACGTCAACGAACCAGCCTACAAAATCGACCGCTATCTGACCAAGCTGAAGGTCTCCGGCCATCTGGGCCGTATCAGAGGCCTTATCTACGGCGCTTTCACGGATACGGTGGATGAAGAATACCTGCCGGACGTTCTCGCGGAATTCGCCGCGCAGATCAACGGCCCCGTCGTCTCCGGTCTGGAATTCGGCCATGTCTTCCCGACGTTGAGCCTCCCTGTCGGAAAGGAAGTCACATTGGATGCATCGACGGACACGCCGACGCTGTCTCTCGCCCCCATATCCGACTACGAATCATGCATTTACCAAGCAAAAGGCTTCACGCTCGGCTATCGTTTCCTGTCGCCGAAAACCATTGAGGCCGACAAGAAATATCCGCTCGTCGTCTTCCTCCACGGCGCAGGAGAACGCGGCATGGACAACCATGTCCAGCTCGTCCATGTCCTGCCGAAATTCGTGCAGGACGATATCCGCGAGCAATTCCCCTGCTTCGTCGCCGCCCCGCAATGCCCTGAAGGGCAGCAGTGGGTCAACACGCCGTGGGGCCTCAAACAGCATGACATGCCGCAGACGATGTCCGACTCGCTTGCCGCCGTCAGCGGACTGATCGACGACCTCCTGCTGGACTATCCCATCGACGCCTCCCGCATCTACGTGATGGGCATCTCCATGGGCGGCTACGGCACATGGGATCTCGTCATGCGCTTCCCGAAGCGTTTCGCCGCCGCCGTTCCGATCTGCGGCGGGGCCGACATCAAGCAAGCCGCTCTGATCAAGGATCTTCCGATATGGGCCTTCCATGGCGACTCCGACACGGCCGTCCCCACCTACCGTTCGCAGTCCATGGTCGCGGCATTGAAGGAAGCCGGCGGCGATCCGAAATACACGGAATTTCCGAACTGCGGCCACAACGCATGGGGCCCCGCCATCGAGACGCCCGAACTCCTTCCGTGGCTGTTTTCACAACGCCTAAAATAATAAAAAGGATTGCTTTATTGATTAAAAGCATTATATTAAGCCGTTTATATGTGACTTATCGTAGTCGTGCCTGAACAGGCCACACACCGCAAAATGGATTTTCTCGTCAATACAATCATAGACTACTTCGCCAGCAACAACGAAATGTCATTGGCTTTCGTCGTCAAGCCTGGCGTGGAACGTCTGCAGGTCCAAAGCGCCGTCAAGACGGAGAAAATCACGCCCCGCCAGATACTTGTATCGCATGGCGTGGCGAACGGCGTCAACCTGTCCAAGCTATCGGAAATCCTGAACGCCGTCAATGAGGCCAAGAAGGAAATCGAGATCGATTTCCTTTGGGAGAACCTTCTGGAAACGAACGGGCAGCTATCCGTCGAAGATATTTGCAAGGAGTATTTTGGAGACACGAATCCGGTCAACATATCCGCTCTCGCCCGCGTCATGCTGGAGGACACGGTCCATTTCAAACGCATCCAGAATCAATTCACGGTGAACAGCCGTGAAGAGGCGGAGAAAATCGAAGAGCTGAGACGCCAGCGGGCCGAAAAGGCCGCCTTGCGCGAACGGACGGTGAAATGGCTCGCGGACACGCTCGCCGCCAAGCCCTCCGAACCTCCCCAACCTGTTCCGGAAGAACAGGAACTGTTCATCTCGCAGGTGATTGACTTCCTCCTCCGCGGCGCCAACAATGAAGCGGTCAATCTGCTCTCATCCGCCAGCGTGAAGCTCAACGTTCGCGAAGTCGCCATCCGCATGCTCCGCAACTGCGGCAGATTTCCGGAAGAGGCGGACGAATTCCTCCTCGCCAACGGCATCCATGCAGGTTTCTCCAGAACCGTCTTGGAGGAGACGGACAAGCTTGAAGCGTTCCCCGAGGACGCACAACGGCTTGATCTGACGCACCTTGAGGTGTTTTCCATCGATGACGAGGAGACCATGGAGATCGACGACGCCCTCTCCTGCCGGACGGAAGGCGACAAGACAATCGTCGGAATCCATATCGCGGATCCAGCCTATTTCGTGAAAAAGGACACGCCGATCGATCTCGCCGCGGAAGACCGCCCGCTCTCCCTCTATCTTCCGACCACCTTCGTCCCGATGTTTCCGGAACGCCTCAGCCATGATCTCGCCAGCCTTGTGCAGGACAAGGTGCGCCCTTCCCTGACATTCACCGTCACGTTCGACGCGAACGGCGATATCGATGACTGGTCTATCTGCTCCGCAAAAGTGAAAGTCACGAAACGGCTGACCTACGTCGAAGCGGATAGAATGCTGGAATCTGGAAACGACTCCATCTCAGACGCCATGCGCAAGCTGGAAACCGTCTCGCGGAAGCTCCACCAATATCGTGAAGAGGACGGCGCCGTCTCCCTCAACCGCCCGGAAATGAAAATCCGCGTGCGCGGCGAACAGATCACCGTCGAACACGTCGACCAGGAGACGCCGTCCCACCAGATGGTCGGCGAATTCATGATTCTCGCCAACAATCTTGCCGCCAAATACGCGCTTGTCCATGACATACCTGTCATCTACCGCGCGCAGGAGGAGCCGTCCGAACCCGTCCATCCCATCCGTCGGTACGAACCATGTCTCTTCGACCAGATGATCCGCCGCATGCGCCGTACCCATCTCTCCACATATCCCGCCCCGCATTTCGGCCTTGGGCTGGACCTGTATGTGCAGGTCAGCTCCCCCCTGCGCCGCTATGCGGATCTTGTCATCCTCCGGCAGCTCTCCGCGCACTTCGCCAACCAGCCCCTCCCCTACCGGCAGGAGGAGCTCTTCTCCATTCTCGACAACGTGGACAGCACGGCCAGCCAGAACAAATCCCTCGAACGCGAGGCGAACAAGTTCTGGATGCTCGAATACATCGCGAGAAACTGCATCGGAAAGGAATTCGACGCAATCGTCGTCAGGCAGGAAGGCAATCTCGTTCTGGCGGAAATTGACAAACTCTTCGAACGCGGCGTCGTCTACACCCGCGACCATGTCAAATTCGGTGAACGAATTCGCGTCCGGATAAAAGATTCTTCGCCGAAAAATGGACGACTCGCCATGGAGATGCTAAATTAAGGAAACATACTTTTTAAATATCTTTTTTCCGAACAACCACCCACAGAAGACAACGCACGCCCAATGAATGATCTAATCTTAAAGGATTTCGTCGATCGCAAGGCTCTGGAGAAGATCCAGCTGGCCCGTCTGCAGGACACCGTCACAAGACTCTATGAGAATGTCGAGTTCTACCACAAGGCTTTTGACGAAAAGGGCGTCAAGCCGCGCGATCTCGTCACGCTCGCGGATCTCGCGAAATTTCCGACGACCATCAAGACGGATCTCCGCGACCACTATCCCTTCGGCCTGCTCGCCGTTCCCCAGAAGGACATCGTCCGAATCCATGCCTCCAGCGGAACCACCGGCAAGCCGACCGTCGTCTGCTACACGAAAAAGGACATCGAAATCTGGGCGGAGACCATGGCCCGCGCCCTTATCTGCGGCGGAGCCACGGAAGATGATATCATCCAAGTCGGTTATGGCTACGGCCTCTTCACCGGCGGCCTTGGCGCGCACTACGGAGCGGAACGCCTCGGCGCGTCCGTCATCCCGATGGGCGGCGGCTCCACGGAAAAGCAGCTGATGCTCATCCGCGACTTCGGCACGACCGTCATCTGCTGCACGCCTTCCTTCTTCATCCATCTGATTGAAGAAGCGGAGAAGATCGGCCTCGATCTCCATGACACCAAACTGCGCATCGGCGTCTTCGGCGCTGAGCCGTGGACGGAAGGCATGCGCGACTTGATCCAGCAGAAGACCGGCATCAAGGCGCATGACGTGTTCGGCCTTTCCGAAATCATGGGCCCCGGCGTCGCCATGGACTGCGAAGCCCACGACGGGCTCCATATCTTCGAAGACCACTACTATCCGGAAATCCTCAACCCCGACACAGGCGAAGTCATGCCTCCCGGAGAGGAAGGCGAATTGACGCTGACCACCATCACGAAGGAAGGCATGCCGCTCCTCCGCTACCGCACCCATGACATCTCCCGCCTCATCTACGAGAAGTGCTCCTGCGGCCGCACGCTCGTCCGCATGGAGAAGGTCCGCCGCCGCAGCGACGACATGCTCATCATCCGCGGCGTCAACCTCTTCCCGTCGCAGGTCGAAAGCGTCCTGCTCACCGTCAAAGGCGTCGAACCGCACTACCAGCTGGTCGTCACCCGCACGAAGGCGATGGACGAACTGGAAATCAAGGTGGAAGTCCAGCCCGCCATGTTCCAGGATGCCGTCAAGGGCCTCGAACAGCTGCGTGCCGAAATCGGCAACCACATCAAGCAGATCATCGGCCTGAACGCCAAGATCACGCTCGTCGAGCCCGGAACCATTGAACGCTCCTCCGGCAAGGCCAAACGCGTCATCGACCTCCGCAACCAGAAATAACCCTGCAACCCATTGAATACCAATATGATCAAAGTCACCATCTGGAACGAATTCATCCACGAAAACACACAGGAAGCCGCCAAGAAGATGTATCCGGGCGGACTCCATCTCGCCATCGGCAAAGGCATCGCCTGCGACGATTTCGCCATTAAATACGCGACGCTCGAACAGGACGAAAACCATGGCCTCTCCGAAGAGGTGCTCGCCGACACGGACGTCCTCCTCTGGTGGGGCCATTGCGCGCATGACAAAGTGAAGGACGAAGTCGTGGACCGCGTCATGAACAACGTCTGGAACGGCATGGGGCTCGTCTGCCTCCATTCCGCCCATATGTCCAAAGTCTTCCGCCGCCTCAACGGTACCTCCGGCAAGCTGATTTGGCGCGAGGCCAATGAACGCGAACGCATCTGGTGCGCCAATCCGGGCCACCCCATCGCGCAGGGCCTTCCGGAATCCTTCGTGCTCGACTACGAAGAGATGTACGGCGAACCCTTCATGGTTGCCCCGGATGCGCAACCCGTTTTCATCTCGTGGTTTGAAGGTGGAAACGTCTTCCGTAGCGGCGTCACGCTGCAGCGCGGCAACGGCCGTATCTTCTACTTCCGCCCCGGACATGAAACCTTCCCGACGTACTACAACCAAAACGTGCTGAAGGTCATCTCCAACGGCGTCCGCTGGTGCGCCCCCACCGTCCGCTTCCCGTATCCGCCGACACATCGCCCCAACGCGGACGAACAGATTTCGCCGAAAGTCCGCCAGACGTCCCCTGAAGCCTAAATGGACGCGATTTCCATCATCGAACACTTCTATCCGGCGGACGATGACTTCCGGAAGTTGTTGCTATTGCACAGCAACCAAGTGAAAGACAAGGCGCTTCAAATCCTGTCCAATTGCGGTCTGCAATTGGACAGGACCATCGTCGAAAACGGCGCCCTTCTGCATGACATCGGCATCGGCCGATGCCATGCGCCGTCGATTCTGTGCAACGGCACGGAACCGTATCTGGCCCATGGGATCATCGGCGCGGCGATGCTACGCGAATTGGATCCGTCCCTTGAACCGTATGCGCGAATTTGCGAACGCCATACGGGAACCGGCATCACCGCCGCCGAAATCGTGGCGCAAAAGCTTCCGATTCCAGTCAAAGATTATCTTCCCGAAACAGCCGAGGAAAAGCTTATCTGCCTCGCGGACAAATTCTTCTCGAAATCCGGAGACCTGCAGGAGAAAAGCCTTTCGGACATCCGCCGCTCCCTTTCACGTTTCGGCTCCGACACGCTTGCCCGTCTCGACGAAATGTGCGCCCTCTTTTCTTTGAAGGCATGATTCCTTGCCTTCTGGTGCCGCAGCTCCCCTCTTTTTCCATAATTATATAAATAAAAGAGCAGGAAGATTCACCGCGTTTTCCTCCAATCCGTTACTTTTTGCCGTTCCTGTTTGCTTTTATTCATAATCGCATTACATTATTCAAGATTATCAAAAAGGCCTTTTTTTCCATATTAGATATTTTTTTATACAAGCGTTGTTTTAATAGTGTTGCCGCGTAAAAAACGGCAAAGGCAAAGGACTCACCCCAAAAGTCAAAGGTACAAACATGTGTGAATGCAAGTTGT
>Ga0310694_10004032_pt1 | contig 14279 bp, 10 predicted proteins | sample 174DNAGHGhighgp2_FD_203884 | JGI IMG/M metagenome (GOLD analysis project Ga0310694, IMG submission 203884) | Sheep rumen microbial communities from Palmerston North, Manawatu-Wanganui, New Zealand - 1742 DNA GHGhigh gp2 (v2) (version 2) | ecosystem: Host-associated > Mammals > Digestive system... | reverse complement strand
AGGGGCCATAGATGCAGTAGCTCACGAGACGGTCGAAACATGTACGCTGGTCGAGCTTGGCGTCAGCACGAGCCTTCTCCGTCAGGCCAATGTACTGATCATAGGCAGCACTGTCGACCTTAGCATGAGCCATAAGATTCTCGAACAACTTAACGGCCTGTTCCATGTTCTCACTCAGGCCATAGAGGCTGACAGTGATGACACGGTCTCCTACGCTAACATTATAGCTGCAAGCAAGTTTGTAGAATTCCTGCTTCAACTGTATGGCCGTCAGTGAGTCAGTACCCAGATAGTCCAAATATTCGGCAGCGGCAGCGTAGCGCACATCAGCCTGTTTGCCAAACTCATAACGGAAAGAGAGCTGGAAACGGCCGTTTTCCGTGTTCTTGACATAGGCATAGGGAACTTCCGTCCCCTCCAATTTGCCCTGCGTCAATTCCTTGGCAAAGTCAACGAACTTCGGCTCAATGGGCTTAACTTCAGCCGCCTGGATGTCTTTTACAAACTGGCTGACGTTATCACGGTTGGCAGCAATTGGCGTGATGGCTGGTTTGTCTATCTTCTTCTGATTAAGATCGACACCTTGGCGCTTGTAGACGCAGGCATAACCGTCGGTGAAGTAACGATTAGCGAAATCAACAATCTGCTGCTTCGTCATACCAGCTATGCGGTCGAGACGAGTGGCTGCCTGCTCCCACGGTGTGCCGTTAATGAAGGCATCGACGAACATACCGGCGCGCGAACGGTTCACTTCCAATGCATTGTAGTATTGCAGCTTCAGGTTGTTGACCACTGATGGCAGCAAGTCGTCAGAGAACTCACCCTTTTTCAGCTTTGCAACCTCTTCGAGCAACAACTGGCGCACCTCGTCAAGCGTCTGTCCTTCCTTTGGCGTACCAGCCAGAATAAAGAACGAATAGTCCATCATCGCATCAGAACCACCCCAAGCCTCAAGCATCTTCATCTGCTGATTGATGTCAAGGTCAATAAGTCCTGCGGTGCCATTGCTCAGCATATTTTCTATCACTTGTAAGGTGTCGGCCTGTAGCGAGGCTGCGCGGTCGAAGCGCCAACCCATCCACAGAGTCTCAGCCTCAGGACCGATTACGCTGGTATCCTGAGGTTCTGTGAAAACAGGCTGTTCGGGGAAGATGGGCTGGGTGACGTCACCGCCCTTCCTCCAACCGCCAAAATACTTATCGATGATAGCAATCACCTCATCGGGGTCGAAGTCGCCAGCCATACAGATGGCTACGTTATTAGGTACATACCACTTTTGGAAGTACTGTTTGATATTTCTGATACTGGGATTCTTCAGGTGCTCCTGCGTACCAATAGTAGTCTGCAGGCCATAGGGGTGCGTAGGACAAAGCTTGCGCCCCAAAGCCTCGTAGAGTTTATTGATATCCTGCGACAATCCGATGTTATACTCTTCATAGACGGCCTCCAGTTCGGTGTGGAAACCGCGGATGACCATATTCTGGAAACGGTCGGACTGGATTTTCGCCCAGTTCTCCACCTCGTTTGAGGGAATGTCCTCCGTATAGCATGTCACATCGTTCGACGTATAGGCGTTAGACCCCTCAGAACCAATAGCAGCCATCAGTTTGTCATACTCGTTGGGAATATTGTACTGCGCAGCCAGCTGACTGACCGAGTCTATCTCATGGTAGGCTCGGCGGCGCTCCTCCGGGTCTGTCAACAGACGGTAATTCTCATATCGCTGTTCGATTTCTTCGACCAACGGTGCCTCTTTCTCGGGGTCGGTGACACCGAACTTATCTGTGCCCTTGAACATCAGGTGTTCCAGATAGTGGGCCAGTCCCGTCGTCTCTGCAGGATCGTTCTTCGAACCCGTGCGCACAGCGATAAACGTCTGAATGCGCGGTTGTTCCTTGTTAACACTTAGATACACCTTCAGACCATTGTCCAACGTGTAGATACGGGTCTTCGTAAGATCGCCCTTTACTTCTTCATATTGATATTTACTGCACGAGCCAAGCCCAAGAGCTATCATGCATACAGCCAACAAGAATTTAATTTTCATAATCTATTTCGTGATCTAATTTACTTAAGAAATCGTCATACACCTCTTGCTCGACATCACCCATGGCGAACTCTTTCTCAGCATCTTTACGGATTTCAGCAATCCATGCACGACGAGCACGCACATAGTCTTCGCGAATACGCTCACAGGCTGCCTCGTCAAGACAATCCAAGTGATAGTAGTCGAGTATCAACTGGTAGGACCATGCCCAGCGGTAGTCACTATAGTGGTTATTGATATCCTCAAAGCGGTCAAGCACCTGCTGAATACTGTCAATAGCACCACTCTTGATGTCGTCAACCAAACGTTGTTCCTCGCTCTCAGGCAACAGCAGTCCGCTGAGATCCGTCCAGCGTCCCTTGCCCGTGTCAGATGTCGGCATACCGAAGAAGCCTTCTTTTTGGGCACGTTTCAGCACCGCGCCCATATAGATACGTAGTGCAATATCATAATATTTCAAGCCTTTACGTAGCGAAGATGCATTAATGACATACTCATGGAAATTATAGGTCGTCACATTATCGCCCGAGGCATCACGCAGAGCCTTGAGGATCTGAATGCCCTCAACAATCTCGCCAACAGTAAAAGGGGAAAGCCAGTCGAAGTTGATAATGCTCTTCTTTGACTGTCGTGAGCGTTTGTCACGCTTAGGCCACTTCTTGATGTCGCGATAGAGTCCAACAGTGGTAATGTTACGTCCCGGAACGATGTACATCACGTCGCCATAAGCCATGAGATACGAGAACGGCAAGTTGCGCATATCGGGGTGGTTCATCAGCTTGCCGAAACAGACCGAAAAGGCACCAATAGTGGCAGGCATCAGAATATAGGAGCCCGAAGCTGTCTTGGCACCACGCTCCAGGGTGCCATAGTGCATGGGACCCATTTTGTAGGCGTGATTCGAGAAGTTTGTATTCGATCCGGCATTGTAGAACGAGAACTCACCGCCGATGAGCAAGCTCGACTTATGATGCGATGCCGAGAAGGGACCGCAGAATGCAGCACAGGCCTCGCCATTGGCCATATAGCTGTTAGCAAAGAACAAACTGGCTTCGGCTGTGAAGCCGTTAGTAATCTGGCAGGCCTCACCGACAAAGCAGTCTTGCATCTTTACAGAGTTATTAATAGAGCATCCGTCACAGATGATGCTGTTTTCACAGATGACGCCCGTACCAATAAACACCGGAGCATCCATTGACGACATCACCGTACACTCCGACAGACGGGAGGCTCCACTAATCTCGCAATACCCCTTGATAACAGTATTGGTGATATCCTTGGCATTGATGATTTTTACATTGTTGCCAATGATGCCACGTTCAGGTCGGCTAATACGCAACTCGTCTTCAACAAGCTGCATCAGCATCTGGTGCAACACTTTGTCTTTGCTATACTTCACCATGAATTTCGCCAACTGCGAGTTCAAGTCGCGGAAGATCGTCACGTTGCCGTCACCCATCTCATTAAGAACAGAAATGACCGAACCTTCTCCGTAAGTGGCATCCTCTGTAGTCTCCAACGTACATATATTAGAGATATAACAGTCATCGCCAATCGTATAGTTATTGATGTAGTTGCCCACCTTCTCAATAAGGCAGTCATTGCCTACGGTCGTGTTACGCAGAGTCGCATCGTTGATACCCGAATGCTTCATGAATCCCTTGCTCACTTCAACCTGCTTATTAAACTCGCCCAAACGGATGTCACCGTAGAACATCACACGGTGAAACGAATAAGGCTTGAAATTCTCTGCTACGAGTACGCGGCTCCAATCTTCTGCCCAGCAATTGTTGTTTTCAAGGATGCTGAGCTCGGCCGCAGTCAGTTGTCTATAGTCTTCCATAATTAGGATAGTTCTGTATGAGGTTACAAAGGTACGATTATGTGCGCAAAAAACCAAAAAAACTTTTGGTTTTTTACTTACTTTTATTTACTTTTGCACCGAAAACGGAACATAACAACTTTTAATATAGATTACAACATGAGACTGATTATTGAACCCGACTATCAGAAGATGTCACAGTGGGCGGCAGAACACGTCATCCGCCGCATTAACGAAGCAAAGCCCACTGCCGAGAAACCCTTCGTGTTAGGTCTGCCCACCGGCTCATCGCCCGAAGGCATGTATGCCTGTCTGGTTAAAGCCTGCAAGGAAGGACGCGTATCGTTCCGCCACGTGCTGACGTTCAACATGGATGAGTACGTCGGACTGCCCGAGTCGCATCCCGAGTCCTACCACTCGTTCATGGCTCGCAACCTTTTCGATCATATTGACTGCCCAAAGGAGCAGATTCACATCCTCAACGGCAACGCTCCCGACTTGGAGGCTGAGTGCGCTCACTACGAGGAGATGATTGCTGAGGCTGGCGGCATCGACCTGTTCCTCGGCGGCATCGGCCCCGACGGTCATATCGCTTTCAACGAGCCCTACTCTTCGCTCACCTCACGCACTCGCGTAAAGACACTGACCACCGATACCATCATCGCCAACTCGCGCTTCTTTGACAATGATGTCAACAAGGTACCCAAGCTGGCCTTAACCGTTGGTGTAGGTACAGTCATGGACGCCCGCGAAGTCATGATTCTCGTCAACGGCCACCACAAGGCACGCGCCCTGAAGGCTGCCGTTGAGGGAGCTGTCAGCCATGAGTGGACCATCAGTGCCCTGCAGCAGCACCAGCACGGCATCATCGTGGCCGACGAGGCTGCTACCGACGAGCTGAAGCACGGAACCTACAAGTACTTCAAGGACATCGAGCAGAAGAACCTGCTCTAATCCTCCTTCGGATACAAGAAATCATTGTAAGGGTACTTCTGCACATGAAGTTCCCTTACTTTTTTATAGAGGATATCGCGCAACTCGTCGATGTTCTCTTTCTTTTTCGCTGAGATGAAGACGCAGTCGCGTTCCTCGTTCCTCGCTCCTCGTTCCTCGCTCAACTTCGCCATCCACGTCTGCTTCAGGTCGTCGAGCGAGATATTTTCACGCTTCGGTGCCGTCAAATCATCCTCATCTTGCGGCGTCCAAGTATAGGCGTCAATCTTGTTAAAGACTATCATCGACGGCTTATCGGCGCATCCCAGCTCCGACAACGTCTTCTCCACCACACGTATCTGCTCTTCGAAATCGGGATGCGAGATATCAACAACGTGCACCAGGAGATCGGCCTCGCGCACCTCGTCAAGTGTCGACTTAAAGGAATCGACAAGGTCTGTCGGCAACTTTCGTATGAAACCGACGGTATCAGCCAGCAGGAACGGCAGGTTGTCGATGGCCATCTTGCGCACGGTCGTGTCAAGCGTAGCAAACAGCTTATTCTCAGCAAAGACCTCACTCTTCGAGAGCAGGTTCATCAGCGTCGACTTACCCACGTTGGTATAGCCCACCAGCGCCACACGTATCAACCGTCCGCGATTCTTGCGCTGCGTCGTCTTCTGCTTATCAATCTCCTCAAGGCGTTGTTTCAGCAGCGTGATGCGATGCAGGATGATGCGGCGGTCCATCTCCAGCTGCGTCTCACCAGGGCCTCGCAATCCTACCGAACCTTTGCCGCCACCCGATCCGGAGCCGCCCCCCTGACGCTCAAGATGCGTCCACAGTCGCTGCAGTCGGGGTAGCATATATCGGTGCTGTGCCAGCTCCACCTGCGTCTTCGCCTCTGCCGTCTGGGCGCGCATGGCAAAGATGTCCAGTATCAGACTCGTCCTATCCAGAATCTTGACCTTCAGCTCTTTCTCTATATTGCGTATCTGCTTGGCACTCAGCTCGTCGTCAAAGATAACCATACCTATGGGCTGCGGTGCTTTTGAGTCATCAAGAAGACCTTGCGCAAACAATGACGCATCCTGCTGATCCAGCCAGTCATCGTAGGCATCCTGACACCTCTTTATATATTGCTTGATTTCCTCCAGCTTACCACTGCCCACATAAGTCACCTGACTCGGCCCGCCCACACGCTGGGTGAATCGCTTCACGACAACGGCGCCAGCCGTCTCGGCGAGGAATGCCAACTCGTCGAGATACTCGTTGGTACGAGCCTCGTCCTGCTCTTTCGTTATCAGGCCGACGAGCACCGCCGTCTCGGCCTTTGCTTGAGATATGACAAATTCCTTCATAAAAGAGTGTTATAACCTTAGATTGTGCAAAGGTAATCAAAAAGTAGGGAACTGCCAATAACAAAGCGTATTTTTTACGATTGGCAGTTCCCTACAGGCATAGCTTTATCGCTATGTGTTAAGATATCGGGAAAATGTAGCCAGCGTTAAGGCTTGTCCAACTTGAAGCTGACGGGCAGCGTAAACGTGGTTTCTATGCGTTTGCCGTTCTGTCGGCCAGGCTCCCATCGCGACATGTTGCGCACCACGTGGATTGCCTCCTCCTTCATGGCTTCGATGGCATCATCGTAGGCCTTCATGATCTCGATGGCTTCCTCATTGCCATTCTTGGCAGCTTGACTGATCTCGATTGTGACGAGGGGCGAGGATGCCTTAACCTCAATGACCTTGGGAGAACTGATGAGACCTGTCTTGCCGACGGTGAACTCCACAGTGACCTCTCCCTCTGTCTGCATCTCTCTGGTGACTGAGGGGTATCTCAGGTTGGCTGCCAGATATTCGTAGATTTTTTCGTTTCCGCCAGAGTATCTGGGCATCTCCTCTTTCACTATGAACGTCGCTTCATCGCCTGCTTGGGGATATTCGTCCTTGAAGTGTGGGGCGTTGTTGTCGATGCTGAGCGGCTGGGTATACACTGTGGTGCCGTAAATCTTCGTGTCGCTCTCCAGCGTAACGTTGACTGTGGCATCCTTGATATCGAGCATCTGGCTCTTGAATCCAACGTAAGAGATACGGATCTTGTTGCCGGGCTTCACCACCTTCATGGCAAAGTTGCCGTTCTTGTCGGTCATGGCAGTAGCCACAATCCGGCCAAACCCGTCAATCTCAACGATGTTGACTCCCTGGAGCGGCTGTCCGTTCTTAGCCTTTACCGTACCGGTAATCTTATCGCCGGGCTTCACCGCTTCCACGGCTTTCACCTCCTTGGCAGGTGCAGGAGCAGGCGTTTCTATGACTTCTGGCTCTTCAGCATCAGGACTGAGTGCCTCGACAATGGGCTGTTCGATGATTCTTACACTGTTGTCCACGACCTCTTTCAGGGCCTCTTTAGGTCTTGAGAAAGCCGTAAGCGCAACACCTACGAGCGGAAGGGTGACGGCCATCCACGTCAGGCGCCACCACGTTGACTGTTTCTTCTTCATCATGATAATTCGTTTTTTGATGTTAATATTAAACGAACAGGCCAGTGCGTAGGCCTCCGCTCCAACTGTCCGCATGACTAATAATCGCTGATAGTCACGGCTACGGATGTGATAATGATTGATCACTTCATCATCTGCCTCGTATTCGTGAACCACTTTTATCTCTTTCATTATAAGCCAGCACACAGGGTTGACAAGCGTGCACAGCAGGACGAACACCAAATCAAGAGGATGCAACAGCTTGATGTGCGACAGCTCATGGTGCATGCTGGCGCGACGGTCAAAGCCTCGTTCCTTGTCCGAGATGACAATATAGTTCATCCAGCTGAACGGACCGTACTCGTCGTTGTGAGCCACCAGCCGAATCCAGCGCCCTACTCTCCGCGTACGTTTCCCCCGCAGGAAGAGCAGCATCTTCACGACCGATTTCAGCCAGCCTATTACCTGAATCGCCATATATAAAAGGTATGCGAGTGTCACAAAGACAAAAATCCGTTGTCCCACTGACGGTTGCTCCCGCACTTCTGTCACCTGCATTTGTACGGTCTCAAACTGTTCGGTGTTCAGTCGGCAGACCTCTGCGATGGGTTCTATCTGCTCGCTGGTTGTAATGTGGACAAGCGGCAGCAGGGCTGAAACCGCCACACAGCCCAACAGGAAGAAACGGTTGAAACGATGGAACGTACTGCCGCTGAAACACATCTTGTACAGCAGCAGGAAGGCCGAAAGGCACAGCGCCCACTCAAGAACATATACTACAAAACAGCCCATATCACTCCTCCTCTACCATACGTATCAGTTCTTTCAATTCGTCAACGCTCACATCGTGCTCCTCCACCAGTTTTGAGATGAAGCTCATATACGAACCGCCGAACAGTTTATCAACATTCTCTTTGTGAATGGTATTAATATATTGTTCGCGTGTAACGGCTGCATCATACAAATAGAATTTCGGACTTAGTTCCCTGTGGGTAATCATGCCGTGCATCTCCAGTCGGCGCACATAAGTGGCTATTGTGTTGAAGTGGGCGGCAATGTCAGGAAGGTGGCTGATGAGGTCACGGATGGACTGCTCACCATGCTCCCATAGCACTTCCATAATCGTCAGTTCCTTGTCGGTTAGTTTCTTCATAACGGAATCCTTTTGAACGCGGTTTTTAGTAACTGTCGCAAAGTAACTACAATTTGTAGTAACCTCCAAATTCTTTAATTCTTATTAACAATACATGTGTAGTTATTAGCACGCAGATAAACGGGAAGCACGCCACAAGGCCGTGAAAACAAATAAAAAACAAGATTCTCTTGGCTATTTCCGTTCTTCTTCGTACCTTTGCCGACACACTACCAAACTACAAAAACAAATGAACGGAAAACTACTACTGATAACGCTGCTGGCACTAACGCTGACTACTATACGCACTACAGCCCAGACGAACTATGACTACAGCCAATTGCAACGCGAACACCTGAACCGTGGCGTCGTGGCCGTACGCACAACTGATGGCAAGGTGGCCGTCAGCTGGCGAACACTCATGAGCGACCCCAAAGGTCAGGCCTACGACATCTATCGGAATGGCGTGAAGCTCAATGCAGAGTCCCTCACCACCGGCGGTACCTTTTTTATAGACGAACATCCGCTCACTGGTGATGCTACCTACGAGGTACGAACGCCCAACCAGCCATCGGCCACCTGCCTGTTGTCGGCAGCGGCTCCTGTCGGCTATATCCCCATCCCACTCCAAAAGCCTGAAGGACGTTACGTTGCCAACGATGCCTCGGTAGGCGATGTTGATGGTGACGGACAATACGAGATTTTTCTGAAATGGGAGCCGTGGAACGCCCGTGACAACTCACACGACGGCTATACGGATCCCGTGTTGATTGACTGCTATCGTCTGGATGGCACCTGGCTTTGGCGTATCAATCTTGGACGGAACATCCGCGCCGGCGCCCACTATACACAGTTCATGGTCTACGACTTCGACGGTGACGGCCGGGCTGAGCTGATGTGTCGCACGGCTGATGGCACCATCGACGGCACAGGCCAGGTCATCGGCGATTCCACAGCTGACTACCGCAACGCCGCAGGCCGCATACTCGAGGGGCCTGAGTTCCTCACCGTCTTCGACGGACTGACGGGCCATGCCCTCGATACAAAACCCTACGTCCCCCAGCGGGGCAACGTCAGCGCCTGGGGCGACGCCAAGGCTAACCGCTCCGATCGCTTCCTCGCCGCCGTCGCCTACTTAGGTGCGCAGCAACGCCTCCCCCAGTTGGGGGAGGACGGCAGGGGGCTTCCCTCCGCCGTCTTCTGCCGCGGCTATTATACGCGCTCCGTACTCGCCGCTTGGGACTGGGACGGCAAGGAACTGCGCCAACGCTGGGTGTTCGACACCGACAATCCTCGTTGGGCCAGCTATGCCGGGCAAGGCAATCACAACCTCCGCGTGGCCGATGTCGACGGCGACGGACTGGACGAGATTACCTACGGCTCCATGTGCGTCGACCACGACGGCACAGGGCTCTACAACACCGGCTTCGGCCACGGCGACGCCCTCCACCTCGTTGCCGACCCCAAGGACAATGCCCTCTACATCTGGGACTGTCACGAGAACCGCCGCGACGGCTCTGAATTAAGGAATGCCCGCACGGGCGATGTCGTCTTCCAAATCAAGAGCCGCGACGACGTGGGACGCTGCATGGCGGCCGACATCGACCCCACCAACCCTGGTCTCGAGATGTGGAGTACCGACAGCCACGGCATACGCAACATGAAGGGCGAGATTGTTGGAGCTGCCAAGGACGCTGATGATCCGCAGCACAACAACAATCTGGTAATGCGCGGACGCTGGCTGAGTGTCAACTTCGGCATCTGGTGGGACGGCGACCTGCTGCGCGAACTGCTCGACCGCCAGACCGTTACGAAGTACGACTGGGAACAGCGTACCATCGTTGAGCTCCAGCGCTTCGACGGCCAGTTCAACAACGGCACGAAGTCGAACCCCTGTCTCGCTGCCGACATCCTTGGCGACTGGCGCGAGGAGGTGCTTGTACGCAACCGTGAGTCCACCGAACTGCGTCTCTACGTGTCGACCATCCCCACCCCATATCGCATTAACTGTCTGATGGAAGACATTCCCTACCGTCTCTCAGTGGCCACCCAGAACGTGGCCTACAACCAGCCCTCCGAGCCTGGCTACTATATTGGTCCCGACCGCACGGACTACCTGAAGTAAGAAGCAATGAAGACGGCTACTCCGTAACCGTCTTCATCCAATTGTTTAGCCACTGTCTCAGCCTGTCCAGCATCGTTGGCTCCGCAGGCGTCTCCTCATCTTCTGGTTCTGTCACAACAGGCTTTGGCGGTTCCACGACAGCTGGTTCAGGATCTTTCGCAGCCTCCACCTCAAACTGCAACTCCTGTTCCTGCGTTATCACCTGCCCAATCGTCACTGGCTCCAGAGGCTTATACAGCTTAGGAATCAGACTCTCGTAGTAGTCATCCGTCCTGTTTTCCTCACTCTGTCGCACGCTCTGCCGCAGGTCATCCTCCAGTCCTGTCGCCAGTATCGTCACCTTCGCATCCTCGCCCAGTGTATCGTCCGTCGCCGTACCCCAGATGACGTCGATATTCGGATCCAGCTGGTCGAAGAAATCGTCAATCTGCAGCATCTCGTTGACGTAGATGGGATGCTCGTCGCTTGAGTAGATATTAAACAGGATGCGCTTCGCCTTGCCTATATCGTTGCCATAGATTAATGGCGAGTCCAGGGCATTCAGGATGGCTTTCTGCACGCGGTTCTCGCCGCTGGCCCGTCCCATGGCCATGATGGCGCCGCCGCCGTTCTTCAGTGTCGCCTCCACGTCGCGGAAGTCACTCTTGATACCCCCGTCGCTGGGCAGGGTTATCAGCTCCGCAATGCCCTTCACCGCGTCCATCAGTATGCTGTCAGCCCGTCGGAAGGCCTCCTTCACCGTAATCTTTGAGTCGGCATAGACGTCGCACAACCGTTCGTTGTTCACTATCAGCAGGGCGTCCACGTTCTGACGCAGCATGTCGACGCCTTTCAGCGCCTTCACAATCTTGCGGTTCTTCTCGAAGAAGAACGGTATGGTCACTACCCCCACCGTCAGCATCCCCATCTTCTTGGCCACGGCAGCCACCACGGGAGCCGCCCCCGTTCCCGTGCCGCCGCCCATGCCAGCCGTCACGAACACCATCTTCGTACCGTCCGACAGTAGCCGTTCTATATCCTCTATGCACGACTCAGCCTCCGTCCGTCCCAGTTCCGGGTTTCCGCCGGCACCCAGTCCGGCACCCAGCTGGATCTTCATCGGCACAGGCGACCGCGACAGCGACTGACTGTCCGTATTACACACGGCGTATGTCACGCCGTCCACTCTCTCCTCCCACATATTGCGCACGGCATTACATCCGCCACCGCCCACGCCGATGACTTTGATGATACCCCGCATCTTGTCCTCGATGGGATTCACGAATTCTATTCCAACAGTATTGTTCACTTCTGGCATATCTTAATTCTTATTTCTTCAAAAGAACTTCAATTCTTCAATTTTTCAATTCTTCAATTTTTCAATTTTTCAATTCTTCAATTCTTCAATTCTTCAATTCTTCAATTCTTCCACGAGCCCTCTGGGCAGTGTAATCACCTTCAGCCGCTCGTACCACACGCGTCCACCGATATGCTTTTTCGTATGGCTGCTGATGATGTAGTAGCTCGCTCTGTATTCGTCCATCAAGTCCATGAACGCCCTCTTGATACGCGAGCATTTCTCGTTGATGGCATTGTCGAGCGGATTAATGAGTTTGTCAACACTCTCCACAATCTTCTCGCGGTCCATCCATCGCGCCGTCTTCATATACAGCTGAGTCAGCTCCTCGCGGTAGTCTGCCAGCCGCTTGAACTCGATACCCTCAGGATGCGCCAAGAACAGCAGATATACCGCCTTGTGTACAGGCTGCAGCTCCACCTCTTTATTATAGTCCACCAGCACGAATCGGTAGTCCTCCGTAATGACCAGCCGCGACAGCTCACTGCGGGCCGCCTCTATGCGCAGTTCCTCCAGCAGGGGCACGCCGATGGCTCGCAGCAGCAGGTCTTTCCGCCCTGCCGCCGCCAGTTGCTCCGCCAGTCTCTTCACCTCCAGAGCCGTCTCTTCTGCCGTCATACTATTCATCGCGTTTGCAAAGATAATAAACTTTTTTCACTTATGGCTCATAGTCCTTCACATAATGCAGCAGCGGGTCCACTGCCCATGTCAGCTCCGCTGGGAACTCAACACGCAGATACAGCCACGTTCGCGGTTTCAGCATAATGTCCTTCTCAAAGTACAACCTGTTTTTATCGTATTTTCCCGCCATCGTGAACGTGCTGTCTTTTAAAGCTTTCGTTACGGCCGCCTGACTTACCGCCTCATACTTCTCGCGCACCGTCATGTCGTAGTCATCATCGTCGGTTCTCACCGTCATGCAGATGTCCTGATAGTCCACACGCAGATTCCTGTCACCATGGCTCAAGTCTGGTTTACGCGCCATGAAATACGGGTATACTATCTCGTAGCCATCCACATAGTTTCTCCAATGCGTAGTGTATGGTGTCTCGAACGCTTTTCTCAGCCACTTTGCATCGTAGTACACAGGCACCTGCACAGGCACATTGACCGTGAGCGTGTCCTTGTAAATCGTGTCGTGTATTTCCACCCCAATCATCTCCACCTCTGGCTCCAGCAGTCCCGACTGCCAGATGAAAACCGCACAGCCAGCCAAGCCGACAACCAATCCAATAACAACACCCAAAATAAACTTCTTCATGACCCACTCCCTTTCTCAAAACGTTTTCTTCCACTGATAGTTGTTGCTGTCATTCCCTTTCGAACTGGCATATCTCTCCTTCCGCACCTGCCATTTCACCCAGTTCTGATCACTCTTGTTCGAGGCGTTAAAAGCCATCGCTATCAACGGCTTGTCTCTGCCCGCCTTGTAACGGTCTCTCATCTCCTTTCGGATTAGTGACACATTACCCTTCTCCTTCTCATGGAAAGCGGCAATCAGTTCCTCTGTCGTCATGTTTTTGATGCGCTCTTCCCGCTTTCCTACCTGATTCTTGAACAAGGTGTTGAAGACCGAGTCCCGAAACACCTTATCATCTTTCACCCACCTGCTGTAGTAGAGCGACGTCAGCTCCTGCCTCGTCAGTCCTTCCAGCATATCCACACACTTCCTTAACTCACCGCTCTCCCATCCCTTGTAGTGGAACAGCTTCGCCTGCTGCAAAATGTACTCGTAATCTGTCATAGCTTTACAAAAATATTTTGGTTGCGAAGGCTGCGATTAAGCGAGATCAAAGAAAGCTTGCTTTCATTTGCCGAGCGTGAGCAGCCTCCCACTGTTTATAGCGCGAAGTTAGTCATTTCTGACTACGCGACCAAACGATTTCGCACCACAAGCCTTGCGGAAATGCGAATTAATTCCCCAGGCCACAGCACGGCGCGCACTGTGACCATATTATTGCCTTGTTTTAGCCTAAAAGTCTTGTCTTGCCCTCAGCCCGCGGCGGCGACCAGAACCGTCACGAGGAAGAAACCATCAGCTCATCTTCTGGGTGCAAAGGTACTGAAAAATCCCGTAGCTTCCAAAGGAAATGCCGCAGCTCGTCAAATCCTATGCACATGACTCACTAATTTCCTGATGGTTACAGACTGAAACGAGAAAATACCCTCACCCGGCGCACCCGCCACACCAAGAAGATTGAAAATTGAAGATTATTTCATACCTCGAATCTCGAGGATTCGAATAAATATACAGGACATGTATAAACATTCATTTCCGAACGAAAAACTGGCGAAAAAATTTGTCCCACGGCCTGGGACAATTCTAAAGCGCCACTTTAGAATTCTAAAGGGCCACTCTATACTACAGAGAGTGGCGCTTTACGTCGCTAAAGTGGCGCTTT
>Ga0310694_10004031_pt1 | contig 14281 bp, 32 predicted proteins | sample 174DNAGHGhighgp2_FD_203884 | JGI IMG/M metagenome (GOLD analysis project Ga0310694, IMG submission 203884) | Sheep rumen microbial communities from Palmerston North, Manawatu-Wanganui, New Zealand - 1742 DNA GHGhigh gp2 (v2) (version 2) | ecosystem: Host-associated > Mammals > Digestive system... | reverse complement strand
CCAACATATATTAAAAAACTGTATGGTGTTGATACGGAAAACTGGGGTTTGAGTGGCCATACATCTGTTGAATGGTGGACAACAAAACAAAACTCTGATTTTAGCGGTTTTGATTGTGTAATCATAAATCTTGGAATCAACGATGCTTTAAGAAATGTGCCTATTGAAGACACAGAAACAGCTTTTAGAAACATTATTAACGCTTTCAAAACGGCAAACAATAATGTAAAGATATTCCTTGCAACTATTGTTCCTGCTTATGCTGATGACGTAACAACTTATGATAATGTAAACGCACTAATTACAGACCTTGCGGACGAGATAACTAATTGCTATCTTGTCGATTTAACGCATTATAGTCATACATCAAAAGGTACTGCTTATGAAGCAGGACACCTTACTGCCATAGGGTATAGATTACTTGCTCAAGATTATGGCAGTTATATTGGCTATATCATTAGAACTAATCTGACTGACTTCAAATGGGTGCAGTTTATAGGCACGAATTATAGCAAAAATTAAAGAAACCTTTAAGTCAGTAATCATAAATTAGTGAGCGCTTATTTGTGAGCAATAAAATTATGTGTTATAATCCCTATAACAGGCTATCAACCGTTTTCTGTATGTTGCATATAAGTTGCAAAAAAGGCTGAAACCATTGAAAACACTGTGCTTATAATCATTATTATAATAAATAATGGACGTTGGAATTTCAACGGAAATAGGCATTTTTCAACGGTTTCAGCACTTTAGTGTTGCTTTGAAAAGGTCTAAATCGGTATGCGTATGTTACGCGTATGTTACAAAAAACAAGTGCAACATGTTATTTCAGACAAGCATAATCCACTTTGCCCATAGCATCACGTAGCAGAAGTATATCATCATTTTTTATGTATGTGGAGTGGGTGATGTCCGACACAGCATGCCCCATCATGCGTTTAGTCAGTACATCATCTACTCCCGACAAATAACATACAGTAGCAAAGGTCTTTCTCATATCGTGCGGTTTGTGGTTGTCAGAGTACTGTTTGAAACCATAGTACAGACTGCCGTATGAATCATCCCATCTCCAAAGTCTGTTGGTAGTCTGCATTACCATATCACGTATAGCAGGATGCACAGGAACGTAACGGAAAGCATTGTCTGTTTTAGTTCCTTTCACACGTATGATCTCATTCTCATGGTCTATATCATCGACCGTCACTGCAAGCATTTCCCTTTCACGCAAGCCAGTATAGAAGAACAAGTCATACTGCGACGGCATCAGTGCCTTTTCTGCTGCCGTGAATATGTTCGCAACAGGCTTTTTCGTTTTTGCAGTAGTCCTCAAATCCAATGCGATGTTTTCCTTTACGTAACCATGTGCCAGAGCGTAGTCGAACAGCGACTTGTAGGCGGTCTTGTGGCCGACCTGATAAGAGTTGGAATTAAGCTCGTCTATAATCTCTTGCAACTGAACCGATGTGATTTGCGAGATCGGCGCTTTCATTAAATGACTTGCGTGATTGTATGCCTGTTCTATCGTCTTCAACTTACTTTTGGAATACCCTTCTTGCGTTGGCAACCATTTTTCCCACACTTCACTCAAAGTCGCTTTGGCGAGTATAGTTGGGTCTTTGTTGTACTCTGCCAACATTATAAGAGCCTCACTCTTTGTTGCACAATAACCTATAGTCTTTTGGATTTGCTTCTTCTTATCATTAACTAAATCCCAGCCGACAGTGACAACGACCTGATATGGTCTTCTGCGCTTGCCGGACAGCTTTCTAATTCCGCCATACGAGTTCGGAAGCCTCACCTTAATCACCTTCTTTCTTTTTATTCTTAATGTGTTCTGTAACATATACAGTCACACAAACAGCCACTATGATAGCGAGCGTTATGTGACGTCCTATGAAGCTGAACACATAGCCCACAATATTATCATCATCAGCAAGGTTATGTATCATCACGGCGATTATGCCCCAAAAGGCAATTCCGCCTATATACAATCCTGCCAGTTTAAGAAACTCTTTCATAACTCCGCCTCATTTACATCATGTTTTTCAAAATCTTCATTCAATATATGTGCTAATTCGTGATCGTAGGCTTTCCGTTGTGCCTCATAACACAAGCGAGAATTAACATATATATCGTAGCTGTCTACATCTACCCTTACCGTAAAGGCATGCACCTTATAAGGAAGGTCTAAATATCTCATCCGTATATCACACATTATTCTTACCTCTTATAGTATCAATCATTGCTTGCACAACTTTTAAGTCATCTGCGCTTATATCCCTTGATGTTTCAAATAATACCTTTAATTCAGGGCGCTCGAGAAGTGCCTGGGCGACTTTCTCCGCATCGGGATTTATATAGTAGGATTCTTTTTTATTGCCATAAACAAGATAATCCAACGATACATTGAGATATTCAGCTATTTGTTTAAGCCTCATAGTATGTGGTACACGGTTTTCAGTTTTCCATGTAGTAAATGTGCTTTGGTTTATATTACAGGCCTTGCACAGTTGATATTCGGAAATATTCCTTTCTTTTAATAACTCTAATATCCTTGCGACAATATCATTCATAATTTCACCGCCTTTTTAATAAATACTTCGCAAAAGTGAAAATTTAACCTTGACACATTCGCAGATGCGGTGTATTATGATAGTGGTTAGTTCGTAAACACGGTGCATCGCATATGTGCCTTATGAGCAATATAAGTATATCGCATATGCGAAACCGTGTCAACGAATACATTAAATGGAAAGGAGAAATAAATGTATAGCGAGTACGAAAAACTGCGCAACGCAAAAGGTCTTTCCGATTATGCAGTAAGCAAACAGTCAGGTGTAGCGCCTACGATCATATCAGACTGGAAGCGTGGAAGAAGTACACCGAAAATCGACAAACTAATTAAGATCGCTGCCGTGATTGATTGTGACGTTCTTACATTAGTAGATAAGGAATAAGACATGGACGCAGTAAAAGCAATTGCAAAAGCGACTGGAAACGATCCGCAGACAATTCGCCTAAAGATGCAAGAAAAGGATTGTGTGTTCGGAACAGCGGTCGAAAGAAACGGAAGGTATACCTATATACCTTATACCGAGAAAGTAAGAGAGTTGTTTGGAGTGATTATCAATGATGAAGAAACTGATAACAAGTGTGCTACTTGCCCTCACTGTAACGAGTACGGCAAACGCACAGACAGCGACACTAAATCACTTCTACCATAAGGGTGATGTATGGGAGAACGGCGGTACATGGCGAGTAACTACATATTGTTATGAGTGCAATGACCCTGCCGGACTTCAATCGAAAAGTGGCAAGAAACTCAAGTACGGTTATGTGGCTATGAACGGTGTACCGATGGGAACACTAATCAGCATTGACGGAGAAGTGTTTGAAGTCGCTGACAGATGCGGCATAGACGGCACAGTAGATATATTCATAGAGAATAACAGCGGTTACTGTCAATGCGATCTACTTGAGTACAAGAAAATATACATAAAGCAATAATCTGTTGAGCGTGGCGAACAAGCCACATACATAATTAACCTTTTTTCTTCAATGGTGCAGCATGACGGACATTCACTGGTCTGTCCGTCATGCTCAGCAGATTAACTGCATAGAGCGGAGCGACTCATGTTGTTTCATGTTTTGTACCTCTAATCGTAACGGCATTAGCCGTTGCGCTCTATGCAGGGGGCAAGAGTCGAACTCCTCTGAATTTCTAAAAGCCTTGCAGCATTTAACCCAGTTATAACTTAAAAAATAAACTGACGCTTGCCCCTAACGCATAGAACAAAGGAGTAGAACAATGACAAGAACAGAATTAGATGATTTAAGAAAAGCGTGTGCAATAGGTATCGCACGCAATGAAAGGCTTCAAAAGAGGCTTATCAAAAGGCAGAACAAGCAATCATTAGCATTTTTTCTTTTCTTATTCGCGGCATCCGTTGTTATAGGAAGTATCCTTGACAGCACTTTGCCGTAAAAGCAAAGAACGGCCGAAGCCGTTCCTATTACAGAAATTGTGCAAACAATGACAAGTTGCTTGAACATTTTAATTATAGCACAGAAAGGAGCAAAAAACAATGACAAAAAAGCGAAGTCAGAATGACATGATTCTTGACTACCTTAAGTCCGGCAAGTCGATTACACCGCTCGAAGCGTTAGACAAGTTCGGTTGTATGCGCTTGGGAGCGAGAATATCAGACTTGCGGAAGAGAGGTCACCCGATTAGATCAGACAATGTAGTCAAGAATGGCAAACGTTATGCAAAGTATTCTTTAGTGGAGACAAAACAATGAGATTTATTTGCGATCAGTGCGGAGAGGTTTTCGATGAACCCGAAGAAATCATGGAAGCGACAGGAGTACATGCAGATTGTGGGGCTTTTGGGAGTATGCCGGAAGTTGTGACATACGGAGCTTGCCCTAACTGCGGAAGTCCAAATTTCAGAAAGTTGCCGAAGTGTGACATCTGCGGCGAGTATAGCGAACCACATGGACATACAACGGTATGTGAGGACTGCTATCAAGACATGAAAGGCCTTATCGCAATAGCCTTTAACAACTTTCAGACGATGCACGAAGACGCAACAGACGATGATATGTACGACCTGCTCTATGAGCTATGGGATGAGTACGATGAAGGGAGATAAAGATGGAAAAACTGATAAAGGTACAGAAGGAACTGAAAGCACCGAAGAATCAATATAACAGTTTCGGAAAGTACAAGTACAGGAGTGCAGAGGACATTCTGGAAGCTGTAAAGCCCCTGTGCGCAGAGAACGGATTGCTGCTCACATTGTCAGACACACTTGAGAACATAGGCGAAAGATACTATGTGAAGGCAACAGCGTCAGTAATAGACGCAAAGAACAAAATAGAAGTTGCGAGCGTTACAGCATACGCAAGAGAAGAAGAAACAAAGAAAGGTATGGATGGATCGCAGATAACAGGCACAGCAAGCAGTTATGCGAGAAAGTATGCGCTCAATGGATTATTCCTTATAGACGATACAAAGGACGCTGATACTGACGCATACAAAGAACAGCAGTCACACGAAGAGAAGAAGGTTCAGGATGATATGCAGAAGAAAATCTCAAAGCGTGAACTGGCAGACATCAAAGGTTTAATGGAGCAGTATGGTGTAGGTGAACAGGATATGTTCAACGCTTACGGAATAAAACGACTTGAAGATATGACGAAAGCCAACTTCGGCAACTTTATTCAGTACACAATGAGTTTAAGCAAGAGCAGTAAAACGATAGGAGTGAAATAATGAGCAAGACAATCATAGAAAGAAATCCGCATAATGTAGCTAATTTCCTAAAGCACATAGTCAATGACAAGATGTGCGAAGATGGTTTCAAGTGGTATCCCGAAGCAGATGAAGAAGCAAGAATGGGATTGTTTGATATTAACTATGCAATAGAGATTTTAGAACAAGCAGAAGTACAAATGTTTGCAGTAGAAAGCGAGGAATGATAATGAACGAGATAATCAAAGAAGAGATCAAAGAAGTTGTTGCAGTAGATAAGGAAACTGGCGAACTGTATGTACCGCAAGCCGTAGCCGACCATATAGCTTATATCGAAAGAGTCGAGAAAGAAGCAAAGAAACAAAAGGACAACATGAGAGCCAAACTCAAAGCGGCTTTGGAAGAGTACGGATTCGAAAAAATAGAGACAGACGATCTTATCGTCAATTACGTTGCAGAAGGTGAACGGATAACAGTAGACAGTAAAGCATTGCAGAGGTTTTACCCTGATGTATATGACGCTGTAAGCAAGGTATCGACAGTTAAGCCAAGCGTAAGGATAAAACTCAAATGAGTGATGTAAGAGATATGTTGCTCCAAAAATACGGAGTCGAAGTCGGGAAACTGGATCACAACGGATATTCGGAAAGTCTGATAACAAAGAACATGGACGAATGTTTCAACTGTCATAGACCTTATGAAAACTGGCATGAGTTACAGTACGGAACATCAGACAGAAAGAAGTCGAAAGCACTCGGATTATGGATACCGTTGTGTAGAGAGTGCCATGCAATGGCACACAGAAAAAAAGACGTTATAGACGATTACCACAAACTGGCACAGCAGACTTGCGACAACTATTACGGCAAAGGAACGTTTTTCAAAGTATTCGGGAGAAATTACTTATGAAGATAGAACAAGGAACACTGTATGTAGAAAAAACCTTTAATGGGGCTGTAGTTTCGTTTGTGACGAGAGATTACAGCGAAGTCGATACATTCCTTGCCTATGACGGCAAAAAGCCACTGACGGCTCAAATACAGCCCGAAAAAAGGAAACGTAGCCTTGATGCTAACTCTTACTTTTGGAAGCTCGCTGACAAGGTAGGCGAGAAAGTCGGACTGTCAAAGGAAGAAGTATATCGAGAGATTATACACGAAGTAGGCGTATTCGATGATGTGGCTGTAGCCGACAAGGCCGTTGATACTTTTGTAAAGAACTGGCACGCAAAGGGCACAGGATGGATAGCCGAAGTGCAGCCGGACTGCAAGATCAAAGGTGCTACCAAAATCAGATGCTATTACGGCAGTAGCACATACGACACTAAACAAATGTCACGCTTGATTGACAGATTGATAGTTGATGCAAAGGAAGTCGGAGTCGAATATATGACCCCTGATGAATTAGAAAGGATTAAAAGCTATGAACAAAATATATGATGTAACACTGGAAAGCCCAACATTAGAGTGCAATATCACTTTGCACAGCAGAGCGGATGTAGAGCGCTTGCAGGACTTCATTTGGGATTGCACTAACTTCGAGATGTGCGTTAAACCAAGAGACGAGCAAGGGTTAAAGGGCTTGTTTGAAGACATGGAAAAAGCTGCGGATAAGTTTTTCAACAATGCGCCGGACTATAGCGACAGTGGATTAACAGAAGATGAAATACTCAAAATCGAAAAAGCACTTGATGACGCAAGAAAAAGCACTGTTTTAAGAATCAAAACTTACAAGAGCATGAAAGTTCCTGTTTACGGAGTGCATTATGCAATGGGCATCTCCACCAATGAGGAAACTGAACTCGATATGTTAGAAAAAGAGAACATAAAACATTCCCTTGAGAGCATATTAGGGGAGCTAGAAAAAGATGAAACAAAACGGGAACTGGATAAAACTGAATAGATCAATCCTCGAATGGGAATGGTACGACGATGTTAATGTTGCGAGAGTGTTCATACATTTACTTCTGACGGCAAATTACGAGCCGAAAAAATGGCACGGCGTTCAAATTGATAGAGGGCAGAGAGTTATATCAATAAGCGGTCTTGCAGAAGAAACAGGCTTAACAGTGCAACAAACAAGGACGGCATTAGGCAAGTTAATTGCAACAGGCGAGATAACAAAGTCAGCAACAAGCCGATATACCCTTATAACTGTTGAAAATTACAGCAAATTTCAAGATGTGCCAGCTAACAGCGACAAGCCGAGCGACAAACAACATGACAAACAAGCGACAAACAAGCAACAAACAAATAACAACAACATAAGAAATAAAGAATATAAAGAATATAAAGAAGAGAGAGAGAGGGCCGCTCACAAGTCAGCCTACGGGCGAAAAGGGAAGGTTCTGCTCACAGACGAAGAGTACCAAGCCATCAAGGAATATTTCACAGACGCAGATGGACTTATAAATCACGTAGGAGAATATCTTGCAAATGCCAGTAAGCACTATGAAGATCATGACAGCCTTATATGGCAAATAGGCAAGCAGGATAAATGGGCTGTCAATCACAAGGCACAAACTTATGAGTTATCACAAGAAGAGATAGACCGTATGCGTACAGAAGCATTCGGTGAAGGCTGGAAACAGTGAAAGGAAAAGTAGATGATTAGAGTTAAAAACGGAGCTGTGCTTATTGAGGGCGATGAATCAACAGATATAATGGAAGATTTAACTTGTGTAATCAGAGCCGTGAAAGACACGCTTGAAATTGACCATGACGAAGAGACTGTCAGAGAAATAATAGCCTTTTGTGGAAAACTCGCTTATAAGAGTGAAGAAGAACTCGAAAAAGAAAATGCTGATCTGTTGAAAGAAATTGAGCGAGTATTGGACGGAAAACACCTTAATTGATATTAACGAGAGAGGGAAACGATGTACATGTACAATCCTGAATACTGCGACTATCAGCCATGTTGCAAGAACTGCGATGCGTGCTCGATAGCGGAGAAGCAGATAGAGGACGAAGAGAAGGGAGAAGAGAATGAATAACGCAAGCATAACAGGGAGACTGGGGCGAGACATAGAACTGCGGTATGCAGAGAGCGGAACAGCAATAGCACGTTTCACGGTTGCAGTAGATAGATTTACCAAAGGCAAGCGTGACACAGACTGGATAAACGTAACGGCATTCGGCAAACAGGCAGAGAACGCTTCACAGTATTTGCACAAGGGAAGCAAGTGCGGAGTGACAGGAAGTATCAAGACAGGCTCTTATGAGAGACAGGATGGAAGCAAAGTAAACACGTTTGAAATCTGGGCGAACACCATAGACTATCTCGACAGCAAAGAAGATTCAAAGCAAGGCTTTCAGCCAGTAGACACTCCGCAGCAAGGCCGGATCGAGCAACAGTTCGGACAGCAAGGTTTTCAGCCGGTAGAAGAAGATATACCATTTTAACCATCAGCAAAGTCAATAACAGGCTGAATATAAGTTATAACCAAAATTAAACGAATCGATTATTAGTTATTTCACATTTTTGTTTTTAGTAGTAGTAGTAGCAGTACACGTCAATCAGCCTGTATTGAATAACGTGCGAGCATGGGGATTCCAGCGGCACAGGCAGAACGGGCGCAACAGAGTACCTTAAAGAACCTAAAAAAAGCGGAAAATTGCGCCCGAACTGCAAAAGAAAGGAAAGAAAATGAAATTATTAAGTTTATTTGACGGATCGGGAGGATTTCCGCTTGCAGCCAGTATGTGCGGTATAGAGCCTGTATACGCAAGTGAAGTCGAGCCGTACCCGATAGCGGTAACACGGTCACGATTTCCGAACATGAAACACTTGGGTGATGTATCTAAAATAAACGGAGCGGATCTTGAACCTGTGGACATCATAACATTTGGGAGTCCGTGCCAGGACCTGTCCGTAGCGGGAAAGAGAGAAGGATTGGACGGACAGCGAAGCGGTCTGTTCATGGAAGCAATAAGAATCATAAAGGAGATGCGAGATGCAACAAGAATGGGAACAGATGGAATTAAACCTCGGATTGCCGTGTGGGAGAATGTTCCGGGAGCCTTTAGTTCAAACAAAGGCGAAGACTTTAGAATCGTCCTCGAAGAGTTCATCAAAGTCAAATACCCGACAGCCTCGCTGCCTGCGCCTGACGGAAAATGGGCTTACGCAGACATTATCATGGCAGACGGATTCAGCCTTGCTTACAGAGTTTTTGACGCTCAATACTGGGGAGTGCCCCAACGAAGAAAGAGAATCTACCTTGTCGCAGATTTTGATGGAGAATGCGCCGGAAAAATACTATTTGAGCGCTAAAGCGTGTGAAGGTATTTTGCGGAGAGCAGAAAGACGTGGAAAGCAACTGCCCGAAATGCTGAAAACGGCATTAGAACAGCAGATAGAGAGAATGTCATGAAGAGTTACACGTTGAAAATTCGGGGGGGGTGTCGAAGTGGACAGTGGCGGTAAAAAGGCTGGCAAAGGTGCATTGATACAGGAAGAAAAATCAGCAACACTCGGAGTAAGTCAAGATCAGATACTCTTTCAGGCGATAGAAAGCCACCCACAGGACAGTAGGTACAACCTCGGAGAGATAAACCAACCACTGTCAGCAAACATGGAACATGACCCAATGAATGGGGGGGCGTGCTAATGACTAAAAAATCAATAGGCTTCATGCGTGGACTTGGAGGGGTGCAAACGATGAATGAAAAAATGCCGACACTTCAAGCTGCCAACGGCATGAGTGGTAACAACAAACCTTGCGTCTGTTCAGCGGGATTTAAGCCAAAGCAGGGTGCAAAAGCTAAAGGGGTGGGTTATGAGAAAGAAAAATGCCCAACGCTATTAGCGGGGCAAGAACCCACAGTCTGTATCAGTTTTGAACCCGGCATAGCAAGCCGTGATGGCGGTCACGTTTACGAGGGAGTAAGCGGAACGTTAAGAGCGACACCTGGAGATAATCAAATGACAGTAGCGTATGACATCGGAGAAGCAAGACTGCGAAACCCACAAGAGTATAAAGACCCACAAGCGGTAGTGTTTGAAAACCACTCACAAGACAGCAGATATAAAGGTCCGCTTGAAGTAGCACAGCCAGTAACTGCTACATACGGCATGGGCGGTAATAATCAACCACTCGTTATCTGTCTGCAAGGCAATGGCATAGACAGGGCAGATACAGCCGGATGCAACGGCAAAGGCTGGAAAGAAGATGTGTCATACACACTCAACACGATAGACAGACCTGCGATAGTGTATAGGGCAAACGCCTATGATGAATGGGAACAAGCTGAAAAAGGAGCAACGCTAAAGGCTTGTGGTGGTATTTACGGAGGGGGTTCAGAAAATCTATGTGCCAAGAGAAAAAGGAAACAACAAAAATGAATAATCAAGAAGAATACATCGTCAGACGCTTAACTCCGCTTGAGTGTTGCAGACTACAAGGCTTTCCTGACGGATGGGCAGAGATAGACCATAAAGACGATTTCACGGAAGAAGAATACCAGTTTTGGCTCAATGTCAGAAAAACGTTCGCAGAGATTAACGGCAAGCAAACAAAAGAGTGGACTAAAGATCAAATGCTCACATGGTACAACAAACTGCACACAGATTCAGCAGAGTACAAAATGTGGGGAAATGGAATAGCGTTGCCTTGCGCGTTGTACGTTATGCAAGGAATAGCTGAAATAAGTCAACTTTGAAAGAGAAAAGTCAACTACGCCAAAACAAAAGCAAATGACGCAATTAAACAACCGAATGACGTAATTGCACAACTAACCTTAAAGAACCGAAAAATACTCAAAAGATAATCAAAAGTCAACTTTGAAGAGAAAAGTCAACTTGCAGTTGATATAAGAAAGCGAGGAATGTTATGAGTGAATGTACATTGCATAACCTTTTAACATCTTGTCAGTATCCGCAAGTTTTTTGGATATATCAAACGAATGATTATGATGAGAACATTCTACTGGCAAAAGGAACAAAGCAAGAAATGCTCGAAGATGATGAACATAATTTCGATTTAATAGATCACATCAACGATATTGTTGAATACTGGACTATCAGAGAGGATGGGGCAATGTTTGTTCGGCTAAGGATGGATAATAGAGCAAAGGAATTGTTTTCCGATGAGTATGTGAAAAAGTGGGATAGATACAATCCATTGAAACGACCGTATCTGTACACAGCAGAAATGGACGATTTCACGCACTGTATACACGGCTCATCTGAATACATGCATCCGTTTGGTGATCCGTTAGAGTGTCATCATTATGAACAAACAGAAAGTGAGGGATAGAAAGGAGAACAACATGAACAAAGATATAAACAAAACGCTGATGGCAATAGTGCCGATACTGCGGATGAATAACGAAAAGGTGCAAAAGATAGAAGCGGTCAAAAACTGGTACGCACTTAACGGCGAAGAATACATGAAAGAAGTTGCTGAAATAACATACGACAACGGTCATGTGAGATATGCAGACATCGGATGTGATAGCAATCTGACAGCTATATATGATGTGATAGCAGTCATTCAGTATATAAAACCCGAGAGTACAGCGATTCAGAGAATCGAACGCAATGTGTATGAATAGAAAGGACGACAACATGGATGCAGTAAAATTTTTACAGGAAAGAGATAGAATGTGCGAAAGATTTGAGTGCAATGATTGTCCGATTGGAAAAATAACTCTGATGAAAAATTGCGAATACTTAAGTGAAGATGTTGAAAAAATAGTTAAAGCGGTCGAAAACTGGAGCAAAGAACACCCCGAAGAGGTTGGAAAGAAATACATCATCGAGGTAGGTGCTGTAGATGATGATAGCTATCACTGCTATCGCACAAGCATAGGATGGATTAGCAAATCACAACTTGAAAAGCTCAAAGAGTACAAGGAAAGCGAGGATTGAATGAAATATTGGATGAGCGTATGCCTTGTCATGGAAGATGTGGTTGAAGCTGATTCGCCCGAAGAAGCATTTGAGATCCTGTCGGATTCTGCAATTAGTGGAGGCGATTGGTCATACAGTTACAAGAGAATAGACGATGTGGAAAGCGAGGAATGACATGAAGATAGAAATAAGCGAAAACGATTTCGGAACATTGTGCGTATGTGCAATCAGATATTGCCACGGACGCAAAACCTATATGCCGTCACTTGTGCAGAAGATAGTCAGAAATCATCTTGATGAGATAACAGACAAAGACTTGGCTGTAATGATTGATGATTGTGACTTTCAAAGGCGAATGGAATTATATGGTGACGAATGTGACAAAGCAGACTGGCTGAAATGGGAAAGACGGCTGCTTGATGAGAAGAAGAAAAGAGCAGAAAGCGAGGAAGAACAATGAGCGAAAGGATCTACGAAAAGGACGGCGATACTCTGCTGAAACCGAAAGAAGATATTGTCCGGTGTAAAGATTGCAAGCAGAGAAGAGGTGAAGCGAATGGCAAGAACGATTGATGGAAAAGTCCTAATTGATGATAACGGCAATTTTAATGAGCAGGTGTGGGTTGAAAATGCAATAGCCGTTTACGCTTTGCTGTCAGGTGAAGAAGATGAGAACGAAAGCGAGGAATGAACAATGAAAGAGATTATAATGAGATTAAAAAGCGGAAGAGAATTTAGATTTAAATGTGAAGAATACACAATCAAAAGATTCAAATTAGATGGAACGCTTTCAGAATTTAGTTACAAAGGTGGAGTAGGTGAGTGTCCAATCTATTTTCAGGCACAAGATATTGAATGTATAGCGATAATTGGAAAGAACCAGAACGATGAAGCACGTTGAACTGATAATCGACTATATTGTCGATGGTGACGACTTTCAATATTGCGACAACACAGGAAGATTGATACGCTGTAAAGACTGCAAGAATTGGCGCGACTGGGGAAACGGCGCAGGGGAGTGTCGTAGGTCAGAAAATGGCGGTTTTTGGTTCGGGGCAGATGCAGACGATTTTTGCAGTTTTGCGGAAAGGAAAGAACAATGACAAGAGAAGAAGCGTTAGATTTATTAAATAAGTTCGAGTTTTGTTGTGATTTTTCCGAATGTACCAACGAATGGGAATGCGAGGAGTGTGGCGAAGCGCTCGATATGGCAATAGAAGCATTAGAGCAAGGACCAAGTTGTCGGAATACCCGACAGGTTGACCTCATAAGCAGACAGGCGGCGATTGATGCGATTGCAAAATTTGTTCCGTATGCAATTTGTGATGAGTCAACAGAATCTTACACGAACGGATTGATGGATGCCTACAATCTGATTTGTCAGTTGCCCTCCGCACAGCTCAGGGGAATGAGCAAATACATAAAATTAGAGGATGCAATACACGCAATAGCAGAAAATATGGCACAGGAGGCAAACTTAAAGGAACATTGCAACGAGCCTACATTTTGTGCAGGAGAATTTCTTGTTGAGGCTGAAATGTCGGTTAAAGATTTGCCAACAATCGAAGTCAGTAATGATTGTATCAGCAAAGATGTGATGCACGACATCGATACGGCAATCGAAGCATTAGAACAACCTACAGTACAGACAATACAAGATTCGTGCATAACAATTCATGGTGTCTCTGATAAATACCTTGAAGACAAACATGATGGCAAAATACTTGTCTACACAGAAAAGGGCTGTAGAACATACCACTCCGAAACCGAAGATGATACAGGGATACACAGTCAGTGCGTGATCGACAAATTACACAGGCTTGCAGAAGAAGCCGAGAACGCAGAAGTCAGAAAAGGCATAATTAGAGCAATAGAGGTGATGAATGATACTAAAAATAGTGATGGTAGTAGTTGCAGTGATAGGTCTGATAGATTTGATAGTGCTGATAAGGAGTAAAGATGAGGATTGAAGATTTACCGCCCAAAATGCGAGAACAGGCAGAACGTCAGTTATCCGCTGAAAGAGCCAAAAAGACGGTTAAGAAAGCTAAATACGGCAATACCAAGGAAACTATCGACAACATAAAATTTGACTCCCAAAAAGAAGCACAGCGATTTGAAGAGTTAAGACTACTCGAACAGGCAGGCGAGATAACGGACTTAAAGCTCCAAG
>Ga0310694_10004030_pt1 | contig 14281 bp, 10 predicted proteins | sample 174DNAGHGhighgp2_FD_203884 | JGI IMG/M metagenome (GOLD analysis project Ga0310694, IMG submission 203884) | Sheep rumen microbial communities from Palmerston North, Manawatu-Wanganui, New Zealand - 1742 DNA GHGhigh gp2 (v2) (version 2) | ecosystem: Host-associated > Mammals > Digestive system... | reverse complement strand
AGTCGATTGCAATAAGTCTGGATTCCTTCTGCCTTGACTTCCATCTCTCCGGCCCATTTTTGCGCATGCTTTTTCTGCCTGCCGGGAGAGATCGGCCCATGTCGATTCAGATCTTTCAACGATGGAAGGCAGATATTATCCTTGATACTGCAGATCGGCATCATAGATTCCAAATCTCTGTTCTTGGAAACATAACCGATACTGTTACGCACTGCCCATGCAGCACTTTCGACCGGCTTTTCTTTCCGGAATAAAACGGCACCATTAACCGGCTTAATCAAGCCGTAAAGTGTTTTTCCAAGATCATGCATCCCGCAATCGCTCAGACCACCGATTCCAAGGATCTCCCCCTTATGCAATTCCAGCGAAACGTCATGCAACGCTTCAGTTTCAACATGCTCAGCAGAAAGAACAACCTCTTCGGACTGCTCGGATCCGGTATCTTCCCTATAATAGTGCCCAGATAATTCTCGGCCGATCATCAGCTGACGGATTCGATCCTGTTCAAACTCATCCTTGTTCAAGTTTGCTGTCAGGACACCATCCCGGAGAATCGTCAATGTATCGCACTTGTCCATGATCTCATCAATATCATGAGAAATGAACAAAATGGAGCTACCGGAATCCCGGACCCTTTTCATGAGTTTATACAGCAGTTCCCGGCCGGTCACTGTCAGGGCGGTTGTCGTTTCATCAATAATCCAAAGCTTCGGATTAACTTCCAGCGACCTGGCAAGTTCAACCAGTTTCCTGTCTTCAAAAGTCAGGCGATCAATCATTGTTTCCGGCTCAATGTTTGTCACGCCAATCCGAACAAGTGCTTCCTTTGCAGCTTTGTTCAGTGCTTTGCTATTAAGCACAAAATGCTTTACAAACAATTTTTCCCGGCCGAAGAAAACATTTGCTCCAACCGTGATCATTCCAATCGTTCCCTGCTCCTGTACAACCATGCTGACGCCTTTATTCATGGCATCAATCGTTCCCTCAGGAACATACTCTTTACCTTCCAGGAACATTCTGCCGCTGTCAGCCTTCTGCATGCCGGCTGCAATAGACGAAAAAGTGGATTTGCCCGATCCGTTTTCACCAACAAGCCCGCGTATTTCTCCAGGCATGATTTCAATGCTGAAATCCTTAAGAGCCTTTACGGCACCAAAGCTCTTCTGGATATGTTCTGCGCGGAACAACGGCTCCTGAATCTGCGACATGTTCATCTCTCCTTCGGAAAGTATCCATTCCCGATAGATTTAAAAATTCCGTCGGGTTCTAGGGGCAGCTGTTGATCTCCTGATAATCAACTGATTCGGAATTTCCACAAAACGCGGCGCACCTTTATAAGTACCGTCTACCCGTGATTTCATCATTTCAAATGCTTGCTGGGCAAAAAGAACGCCATCATTCGTTACAGATGTCAGTTCCGGCTGGGCAGTTGCAGCAAACGGGGTGTCATCCATTCCGGTTACCGAAACAGCATCAGGAACGCTGAATCCCATTGCCGTCAATGCCCGAATAACGCCGAATGCAACCAGATCGTTTGCACAGCAGATTGCTGTGGGCATCCTTCCCCCATCCATAATTTGATTCGCAGCCCGATAGCCATCTTTTTCAGAGAAGCCTTCTTCGCAGACCCATTCTTTACGAATCTCCAAACCAGCTTTTTTCATGGCATATTCAAAGCCAGCTTTCCGGCTCTCTCCAATGACTGAATCCGGTTTGCCTCCAGCAAAAGCAATCTCAGTATGACCCAGCTTTGCCAGATATTCCACCGCCAGATTAGTTCCTCCGAGGTGATGAACACCAACCGCATCAAAAGGAACTCCCTTAGGATAGGAGTTTATACCGACCACAGGTGAATTGATTTCTGATAATTCTTTAATAACTTTATTCTCAGAAAAAACCGAAGCAGCATAAATACCGGATGCGCTAATCTGACGAGCCAGTGAAATACCAGCTAATTCCTGTTCGATATCTTCACCGGTATCAAACACAAGCAGGATGGAACCGTTTTCACGCGAAAGCCACTGAAGATGCTTTGCCATCTGTGAATAAAACGGGTTGCAAATATCCGGCACCAGCAAAATCTGCATCTTACTGTTTCTCGTTTTTAAGCCGCTGGCAGCGATATTCGGAACAAAGCCAGTCCTGCGAATGGCTTCTTGTATGCGTTCCCGGGTTTCCTGTATGACAATTTCCGGATGATTCAGGAACCTGGAAACAGTAGAAACAGATACTCCCGCTTCTGCTGCAACTGTCCTGATTGTTACCTGTTCGCCTGGGAGAGATGTCATGATCATGCCCCCAAATCTCTAAATCTATGAAACCGTTTTCATCTGTTTTTATTAATACAACTTTCTTTTCCTCTTGTCAATAGTTTTTGACAAAAAAATTGAACAATTTCGTAAACAACATTTTGAGCAATCGCCCCTACCTCTACTTAGTATGTTGCCGGCACACAACCAAAGGAAAGGAGAACATACATGACAAAAAAGGACAAAGCCTACCTGGCAGAAGGCCTCCACCGGCTCTGCGCTGACCTGGCCGCCATCGCCACCCTGTTTGAGCAGCCGGAAGAAGCCACACCCAAACCTACTCCTGCAGAAGATCCTCCTGCAGCCCCCGCGCCGGAAGAAAATACCAACCAAGCGCCTGCACCGGTCCCGGATCCGCCCACCCATGGGCTCTTTTCCATGGCATACCTGGACGACAGTATCAGCACAGATATTATGCGAAAAGTCAAACGTCCTGCACCGAAGAAAGGTGAAACCGGAAAAGACGAATCCGATAAAGCCCTCACTGTGGAATCACTGGTGTATGTTTTCAGTTGCATCGAGAAAGAACCACTAAAGTGGCAAGCATTTATTCATCTTGCGGCAGATACAGGATGCCGGCGCGGTGAACTATGCGGCATCGAATGGAAAGATATTGACTGGAAAAACGGGATTATCACAATCAGGCAGAACGTACAATACACCCCCGGAAAAGGAGTTTATATCACCAGCCCAAAGAACGGAAAGAAAAGACCGATTGATATCGGAGAAGATACCATGGCAATTCTCCGCCAATGGAAAAAGGAGCAAGCGCTTGAATAAATTTGTCCCTTCATCTTCTCCCCGGAAAAAAGTAACCAGAATAAGCATCGTACCGATGTTGAGCATAAGAAGAGAGAAAAACCAGCTCAACTAGAAAAGAACCCCATGAACCCACAATCACCGACAGCCTATTTCAGAGACCTGCGAACTCGGTATAACATCCCCAATTTTCATTCACACATGCTTCGGCATACTTCAGCATCCATAAGTTTGACCCATGGCGGCGATATAGCATCTGTAAGTGCTCGTTTAGGCCATTCAGACACGGCAGTAACCCTTAGGAATGTACGCCCACGCAAATGAGGAGAGCATTCGGCAGGCCGGCCAGGCTGTTCGGGATGCGCTAAAAGCAGTTAGCGGAAATATTTAAGCATACAACAAAGACGACTTGTCCAATCTGGATAAGCCGTCTTTTCATGCAGAAAGTAAGAGAATAGTAAGACCTTATCGAAAAAAACACAGTAAAACACGATAAAATGCAAAGAGTAACAAAACGGTTCAAACCCCTTATATTTCAAAGCTTAAAAGCGTTACGACGTGAAACGCAAAACCACGAAAAATCGACCAAAAGCCAATTGGTAAGGATGAGGTCGCCAGTTCGAATCTGGCTATCAGCTCTTGCCTTATCAATGGGTTCCGGGTTTTTTTTTTGTAAGCAGTAAGGCGCGGGCATCTGCCTGCGCCTTATTCTGTCCGAAAACCATATTCCCTGGATTCCTCCGGAATAATTTCTTCCCTCATTCCCTCAATCCAGATAAATCTTCCCTCCCGGAGGGCTGCCAGAACCCGTTCAATATCCGGTTCTTTCCCCTGGATTTCCATCGTAACAGAGCCGTTCCATTCATTCCGGACCCATCCGGTGCAGTCATACAGGAATGCCGCCTGCTTTGCGCGCCAGCGGAAGCCGACTCCCTGAACGCTGCCGGTAAATGTATACCGTTTCCTCACTGGCATTTGCCTCCTCCTGCTTCAACCGGACAGATCCCCTCTGTCAGTATCATATGCGTTTTCTGAAGTCATGGCAAGCCTGAAGAAAAGTTGTTTGACTTCGAGTATACTCTATCATGTACGATACTGATATCAGGCAATCCGGAAAACAAAATATGCAGTGGAGGTCATGCAGGTGGATAAAGTCAGATGGGGAGTCCTTGGTACAGCAGATATCGCGCGGGGCGCAACAATTCCCGGGATGCAGCAGGCGGAAAACTGCGAGCTCTGGGCGGTTGCCGGGCGCAGCCTGGAAAAAGCACAGGCTTTCCGGGATCAGTTCGGTTTCCGGAAGGCGTACGGAAGCTATGGGGAGCTGCTGGCCAATCCGGAGGTGGAGGCGGTCTATATTCCCCTGCCCAACAACCTGCACTGCGAGTGGTCCGTCCGGGCACTGCAGGCCGGGAAACACGTCCTGTGCGAAAAGCCCCTGGCGGTTTCCGAAGAGCAGGTCAAATGGATGTTCGACGCCGCTCAGAAGAGCGGTGTATACCTGATGGAAGCCTTCGCCTACCTCCACAGCCCGTTTGTACAGGCGGTGAAGGCGGAGCTGGATGCCGGTGTCATCGGGGATATCCGGTATATGGAATCCGCGTTTATCACCGGCCGCCGGCCGGATACCGATATCCGCCTGCGGAAGGAAACCTGCGGCGGGGCGATGTATGATCTTGGGTGCTACGCGGTCAGCATGGCCATGTGGATGATCGGAAAAGAGCCGGATACCGTCCGGGCTTCCGCCCAGTTCTCCCCGAAGGGCATCGACCTGTTCACCTCCGCCCTGCTGCTGTACAATGACGAATCCGTCGCGGCGCTGGACTGCGGCATGCTGCTGCCCCGGGGGCGGCTGGACCGGTTCCGCATCTTCGGGACGAAGGGAACAATTGTCTCCCCCGTGGAGTTCAACCAGAGCGGGGAAATCCCGTATACCGTCATCCGGGACGGGGTTTCGGAGACGAAGACCGTTTCCGTGCGGGACAACTACACCCTGGAAGTGGAACAGCTCGGCCGCTGCGTCCGCGGGCTGGAAAAGCCCCATGTGTCCCGGGAGTTCTCCCTGCTGGTGGCCCGGGTCACCGACCGGATCCTGGCGGAAATCGGATACTGATCCCGCAAAAGCAGACGAGGGCGCCCTGTCGGGCACCCTCGTTTTTTGCTTTCTCTTGTCGATTCAGTTGAATACCGCGCCGCATTCCTCCGTCAGTTTCACCGGGTCCAGGAAGCTGAAGTTTTTGTGCAGCAGCTGCTCCCGGTGGTACACGGCGTCCATGACGGTCTCGCCTTTCCAGGAGGCGGTCACGCGCACTTCGCTCACCGGCAGGCAGGCCAGCAGGTCCCGGGCGATGCGGACGCCCATGGCGGAGAGGTACTGCTTCGCGTTCTTCTCCATGTGCTCATCCTTGCCGGTAAACATCGCCTCCAGGCGGTCCGGGTCCGGCGCGCGCATGCTGATGCCGTGGGCGTATTCCATCAGCTCACCCAGGGGGTTTGCCTTCCGGAGGACCTCCGTATAGGCGGCCAGGTCCCCGTTCAGCACGTCTTCCGCGTGTTTGTGGTAAAACTCCCACAGGCCCTGGGGAGTCAAGCCGTCCGTCGGCCATTCATGGGCCAGCGCGTCGGTCCATTCGATTGTCTCGTCCGCAGTCATCCACAGGTTGTCGATGCCGATTTTCGGCTTTTTGACGACGACCTTGGCGGGCTTCGCTTCCTGCTTCTTCGGTTCGGGAACCACGTCCTCCGGCGGTTCCCGCCAGAGGTCGGACGCGATGGCCTTCATGCGCCGCAGCAGTTCGCTCGCATCGGCAGGAGACATGTTGTTTCCCTTGTTTTCGTCTGCCATTACGCGTCCTCTCCTTCCCTGCGGCAGCGCACACTCGGCGGGTTGGCCGCCGTATCAAAACCTTCAATCACGATCTTGGCGTCGCCGGTAATCTCATTGTCGAACAGCCAGCGGCTGAGGGGGTTGATCAGCAGGCTTTCCACCTGGTTGCCGATTCCCCGGCCGCCGTTGGACAGGTCGAAGGTGGCCGCTTCTTCCAGGCTCTTGTAGGCAAAATCCTCAATCCGGACCGAGATGTTCTTCTGCTCCCGCAGGTTCCGGGTGATCTTGTTTACCTGGGCCTGGAGGATCAGGTCGGCCGCTTCCTTCCGGATATAGTCGAACACGACGATGTTCTCACCGATCCGGTTCAGGATTTCCGGCCGTCCCAGCTCCAGTTTGAAGTAATCCTCAATGGCGCTGCGCACGCGGGCCTGCACTTCAGGATACGGCATATCCATGGTCACGTTGGGCTCGCGGTTGCCGAAGGCGTCCTTGACGTAGATTCCCAGGTTGCTGGTGAAGATGATGATGGTCTCGGAAAAATAGACCGTATTCCCCTGTCCGTCCGTCATCCGGCCGTCTTCCAGGATCTGCAGGAACTTGTCCAGGATGGTGGAATGGGCTTTTTCAATTTCGTCAAACAGCAGGATGCAGAAAGGATTCTTTTTGACCGCGTTGGTCAGCTGGCCGCCGGCTTCATACCCGACGTATCCGGGAGGCGCACCCATCAGCTTCTGGTCGGAATGGCTCTGTCCGTATTCGCTCATGTCGAACCGGATGCAGGTGCTCTCATCACCGAAGAGTTTTTCCGCCAGTGCCTTGGCCGTCTCGGTTTTTCCGGTACCGGTCGGGCCGGCAAAGAACAGCACACCCTTCGGTTTCCCGGTGGAGGAGGAGTTCAGTCCGTTCATGCCGGTCACCGCACGCTTGACCACGTCCAGCGTGCGCTCCAGCGCGGTATCCTGCCCCTTGATCCGCTTTTCAAAGTCCGCCTTGGCGGTCTTCAGGCTCTTCACGCTCAGGGTACTCCAGGGGTTTTCCTTGATGCCGTATTTGTACAGGTCCACAATGGAACAGAGGTCGCGGATCGGCGTTTCCTCTTTCCTGCACAGCATCCGCATTTCGTCCAGTTCCGTGAAGGTCATCCCCTCAGTCAGGCCGACAAACCGCTCCTTGATCCGTTCCAGGTCCTCCGGGTATTCCGTGTAGTACGGCATATCCCGGCGGTACACAGTGCCGGAGAAGAAGGACGCGAAGTTCGTCCCGGTCATCATGCGCTTCCGTTCCTCGCGGTCCGGCGCTTCCAGCTGCAGGATCTTGCACACCGGGTTGTTCAGGTAGAACCATGCCGGCAGGTCGTTCAGCTTATTCACCAGCAGGATCAGCAGGTTCTGCTTCTTCCCGTGGGTGGTGCGGACCCAGGAAGCGCTCAGCGCGCTCTGCATCAGGATGTTGAAGCTGTTCACGTCCGCCTGGTCCATCCGTTCCGGGGTCGTGATGTAGTGGCTGGCCATCTCCATGATGGTCACCGTAGCCGCCTTCTGCTGGGACATGGCCCGGCGGATCACGTTCGGCGCGGTGTTGGCGCCGTTTCCCTTGAACTCAGCCTGGACCGCGCCGGATTTGATCTCCGTGTCCGTCAGGTTGGCAAAACGCTCCAGCATGGAGGGATCATAGGGGCTCATAAAACCCAGCAGGTTGCTGTAAAACAGCACCTGGTCGTATCCCTGGTCGGAAAAATAGGCATGCAGGTAGCGGCTCAGCGGAACAATCTCGTCCTGCCGGACGGATCCGTCCACCGGATACCGGTACTGGTCGGTGATGTTCCCTTCCAGGATCAGCAGGGGTTTGATCGCGCTGAACAGTTCCAGCTCCCTGTGCCATTTCGGAATCAATGCTTCCACGCCTGGTCCTCTCCTTTTATCTGTTGTTCCTGTCCGGATACGCCTTCGGCGCCTCCGGTGATCCGTCCGTATTCCGTTTTCCGGCTTTCTCCGTACCGGAAGGAAGATACGGCATCACCAGCCGGGCATAGCCGGTTTCATCATCGCCGACAACCGACATGACCGTATCCGGGGTATCATACTGCATGGCGTCCAGAACCGCTTCCGCCTGTTCCGCCGTGATCCGCAGCGGCTGGTAATTGTTCACCGGCGCCGCGGAGCTGGTATATCCGGGATACAGGATCATCTGCTGTCCGGTATAGCGGCCGTCATCGTCAAAATAGAGCTTGGCCTGCACCACCAGGCAGTACAGGGAGGTCGGTTCCCGGCCTCCGTCCCGCGGGTAGAACACCGATTTGATTTCCCGGTTTCCACCGAAGACGAAGTTTCCCAGTGAGTAGAAAATCGACCGGTTGTCCAGGATCCGCAGGCCCTGCACCACATGGGAGTGATGCATGACCACCACGTCCGCGCCGGATTCCACAAACGCTTTTCCCCGGCTTTCCTGCACCGAGTTGTGTTTCGGATCGTATTCGTTGCCGTTATGGAACAGGACGACAGTTGCGCTGACCTCTCCGGATGCTTCCATCTCCGCCATTTTCTTCCGCATCCGGTCGCCCATGGTGTTCGAGAGTGCGTAATCCATGGCGAAAACGGCGATCCGGATGCCGTCCTTTTCCAGGATATGGTAATCCATCGCCCGGGCCCAACCGATCCCGGCGTCTTCCAGGGCCTTTTGGGTGCTTTCCATTCCCCGGGCGCCGAAATCGGAGGTATGGTTGTTGGCCAGTCCGGCCACCTCCACCGACCCGGCTTTCAGGATACCGGTGTAATCCGCCGGCCCGCGGAAACGGTAACGTTTGGAGGTCTTCTCCCCGTTTGCGCTGTCCGAAAAAACACCTTCCAGGTTGATGATCGTAGCGTCGTCCGCCTCAAACAGGTCCCGGAAGTTGGCAAAAAAATAATCATACCCGTATTTTTCAGCGTACGCGTGCAGCGAGTCCTCCTGCGTCCTTCTCGCTTCCTCGCTGCCGATCGTGCAGTCCCCCGTAAACGTCAGGGTGATCACGCGGTCCGCATATGCGCTTCCGGATGCCAGGCACACCCCCGCGAAAACGGCGGCTGCCATGCGCCGGATGATCTTGCTTCCAGGTCTCATCTGTGATCCTCTTTCCGGTCCTTATTCTTCCCCGAACCCTTCAAAGCGCCTGCACCAGGTGTATTTGCTGATGGCGCTGGGGCATGCGCCCTGGCAGTAGGTTCCCAGGATATCCCGGATGTAGGACGGCAGGCTGTGATTGTATTTCACTTCCAGGATGATCTCGTTGTTGTTGAACGGGGGGATCGTCGGCACATAGGGGTCGAACAGTTCCTTGCTGTACAGGCCGGTGCGCAGCTGCTTGTCGAATGTGATCCGGACCTCTTCCGCAGGATGCAGGTATGCCTCCCGCACATAGTCCACCAGCACCACCGGCCGCAGCAGGTTCACCGTCATTTCCCGGTACATGTCGTTCAGCAGTCCGCTCCGGGTCGTCTCCAGCCCGGTCGGATCCCCCGCCATCAGCTGCTCACACAGTAGCCGCGGGATGCTGATGCTCCGTTTGGAAATCAGGCTTCCGACCTTGGTTTTGCACTCCAGCTTGATCACCTTGTCGCTGAAGTTGTAAATCCGGATCCGGTACTTGTCACGGTTCTGCACGCCGTTCAGCTTGTCAAACAGCGCGGTGTTGAACACCGTGTCAAAATACAGGGAGCGGATATGGTATTCGTTGTATTCGTCTCCGTTGGGATCACGGGAAAGGATCGAATCCAGCACGCCGGACAGCACGAAATACTGCCGTTCATTGATAAAATACTTCAGTTCGTGCCGGAGCGGCAGTGAATTCATCGCCATACGTCTTCCCCCCTTCCCCTGTTTCTTTCCGGGATTTCAGCCTCTCCGGGCCCGTCAGGCCCCGGCTTCTGTCTGGCAGGCCACCAGCGTCGCGTCATGGACGCCTTCGATGCTCAGTACGGCGCTCACCAGGTCCTGTTTGCTGTCCAGCCGGACCTCAACGGTCATCTCCGCGCCCGCGCGGGTGACGGTCTTGCTGCGCAGCCGGCGCTGCTTTACGGTCCGCCGCAGCAGCTGGGTAATCTCGGTTTCGGCGTAATCGTCATAGTGGACCACCAGCAGGTAGCTGTTCGGGTTCCGGAAGCGCACAAAGGTCATCACAAACAGGATGACGCTGATGCCCAGCACCACCACCAGCGCGTGGATGTACAGTTCCGCTCCCAGCAGGATACCCATCGTCAGCGCCCAGAACATGTAGGCGGTGTCCATCGGGTCCTTCACAGCCGTCCGGAAACGGACAATGCTCAGCGCGCCGACCATGCCCATGCTCAGTGCGATATCGCTTTTGATACACATGACCACCGGAGTGGTAATCAGTGTCAGCATCATCAGCGTCAGCGCGAAGGTCGGGCTGTAGAGCACGCCCCGGTAGCACCGCTTGTAGACGAAAGCGATGACCAGGCCGACAATGCATCCCATGATCAGGCCGATGATGATCTTCCAGGGTGTCAGGTTCGCGAACTGGCTCAGGAAATAATCGCTCAGGCTCGCGTCATTCTTGATGATGGAACTGGCACTCGCGTAGGCTGTGGAAATGAACATGGCTTGTCTCCTCCTGTATGATGTTCCGGTAATCCGGCGTTGTCCGGGAAATCAGATTGCGTCCGGCGGCAGCTCCGGCCTCGGTCCGAAGTATTTCACCATTTCTGCGTCGGTCAGGTTGAAAGCGTCCTGGGTAAATCCCCACAGCTTATTCGGCCGTTTCCGGCAGACGTTCCGCAGGCGTTCCACGCGCTTTTCCCAGTACCGGTACGCACCGTCCGAGGTAACCGGCACGTCGCTGATGACCATTTTGTCGTTTTCTTCGCCCCAGCGGGCCCAGTGGTTCTTCATTTCCGGTTCGATCATTTTGAGCGTTTCTTCCAGGGTCTCCAGCATCTGGCTTGTGGTCAGCTTCCGGAAAATCTCCCCGAATTTGGTCAGGTAGCGTTCCTTGTACTCCGGCACGCTCAGCAGCTTCATGAAAATGGTGTTGTCAATGTACTTCTGGCCCATACCCTTGGCTTTGGTGTAGCTCCACGGGCTGTTGAAGTCCGAGGTGTACAGGCCGTAATCCACGTCATACAGGATCCAGCGCCATTTACTGCCCTCCGTTTTCAGCCGGTAGAAGCGGGTGTTGCCGATATCGCTGTTGCCGAAGAACATCTCAAACGCCATATATTCGAACAGGTTGTCCACGTCCACATTGTCCAGGATGTACTGCAGGTCCTCCGGGTTCTGGGCGGGATTCCCGGCTTTCATCTTCTTGATCATGGCCTTGAACGCCTTGTTGGAACCGTACTTCACGCTGCCGCTGCCCTGAAGCAGGTCCATCTGGTCCGCTTCTTCCAGGGAAAGGCCTTCAAACTGGGCAATCATGAACCGGTCGGTCCGCTCGCGCAGGTTCATATGTCCCCAGTAAACCCCGTTCAGGTATACCGCGTACGGTTCCCAGGCCTGGTGGGCAATCGTGGCTCCGCAGACGTCCATCAGCCTGCCCTGGAATCCGTCCTGCATGCGGGTAAACATGCAGTCATTCCCGCTGTTCCGCAGGACAAAGCCTTTATATTCCGTATAGGGCCGGTCCTCAAACAGTTTGGCCTCAAATGTCTTTGCACCGTATACACTCCGGGCACGGAATTTGAAGCTTTTCTGCGGCATATCCAGGGAATAGTCGCCCATCAGGCCGATCTCGGCTCCCTGGCTCAGGACAGTATTGCCGCTCTGGTCATACAGTTCCACATGGCATTCATACTTGATGCCCTTGTCTTTCACCTTCCGGTATACGGTATTCGGGAAAGGCAGCTTGCCGGGCTCCTTGATGGCATCCTTCCCGATCGTCAGCATGCCCCATTCGTCATCCCAGAGGTTATTCGGATCGGTCACCACGGATGCAACCGGCAGGGCGTGGTAGACGTTGACAAACCAGGTCCCGGTCAGGGTCTCGCTGGGCTGCATCAGCCCCGTGGAAAATGCCCTCGCGCGCAGGACGTTCGCATACTGGTTCAGTTCCAGCCGCGTTCCCGGCACGTACGGGGTGGACATCTGCGTCGGTGTGGAACCGTCCGTTGTATAGAACACCTGGGTCCCCTCCGGAACCAGGATCTCCACATACTGGGTGGTGTAATACAGCCCCGGTTCCACACTGAAGGAAGGCTTTGGGGCAAAGCCGTTGAATCCGGTTCCGTTCGCCCGGAACGGGGACGGCGTCTCATAATAAAAAAGCCCTGCGATCCCCAGGGTTCGGCCGTATGAGATATCCGTCTTCATCTCCGGCAGTACAATCTTGTCCAGCACATTCCCGGCCGGGTCCGCCAGGGTAATGATCTCGCCCGCATTCCGGCCAATCCGGAAAGAGGTATGCGGCTCGGCAGCCGAACCCTTTGCGGTATTTCGGTCGCAGAGGATCACCTTGTATTCCCCGGGAGCAATCAGGGTGCCGGCCGGAAACTGCCATTTCCGTGCGCGTCCCAGGTTATCGCTCAGTCCCCAGAAAGAAATATCCACCGTTTCACCGGATGAATTGTAGATTTCCACCCAGTCCCTGTTCTCTGCATCGGCATAAGTGGACACCTGGTTGTTGCTGGCCAGCACTTCGCTGATCCAGACCCCGGTCCGGTTCATTGCCCGCAGGTTCAGGTCCATCTGGTTGAATCCGGACTGGTTGTTCGGCAGGGTGGGCGTCGGCACCTGGAACACCTGCATCTGGTTCTGTTCGTTCCGTCCCCAGCTGCAGTCCTGCGGCAGGTTGTCAATCATCACCCGGTCCACAACCCGTCCCTGGCTGTCTGACAGGATAATCGTCTCCATCTCCGCGCTGATCCGGAAATTTGTATGCGGAACGTCTGTTTTGACAGTATCCATCCGGTCTTTGCCGGTGCACAGCACCAGGTAATAACCATGTGCGGGAATCACCGCGTTATCCGGGAAACGCCACTTCAGCGGTTTCCCTTCATTGTCGCTCAGGGCGAACTTATCCAGGCGGATCGGGCTTCCGGTGGTGTTGTACAGCTCGATCCAGTCGCACAGTTCACCGTCGTCATCGCGGATGCCGGTCAGCGGATCCGCCATCACTTCGTTGATGAGCACGGCGCCATCAGCCGCGGTAACACTCTCGCGGTAAGCCAGGTGGCCTGCTTCGGTATTCTCGAAGCCGGGGCTGAACCAGGATGTGGATGTATATTCCCCGCCGGTCAGGGCCCAGCTTTCATCGCTGCCCATAATGTTATATTTGACGCTGTCAATCAGGTAGGCATTCGGGTCGAACAGGTAGACCGTCTCCCCGACGCTGCTCAGCTGGAACTTTGCATGGAAAGGCCGGTCCGGGCTCGCCTGGTTGGTATTGTCGCAGAACACCGTGACCCGGCCGTCCGGCTCCAGGCTGACCGCAGGGAACAGGAAACGGATCCGGTCCCCCTTGTCGCTCAGGCCGACGCCTTCCAGGTCAATCCGGTGGTCGGTGCTGTTCCATATTTCCAGCCAGTCCGGGAATTTACCGTTCTCGTCCGTAACAGCCGTTGCATTCGCAGGCATCACTTCACTGATGACCAGTCCTGCGTATTCGCCGACGCGCTCGTCTCCCCGGTTTTCCACCAGGCCGGATGCCGTTCCTGCGGAATAGGTCGCCCGGCGGAGCGGTTCGAAAATATAGCTGCCGGTAATCCATTTCGGCACTTCAAAAATCAGCAGGAGCAAGGCAGCCACCGCACCCGCGAGCAGGAGGAAATTCATGCGTTGTTTCCTCCGGCGGAGTTTGGTTGCCCGGGAAGCCGTGCGGCGTCCCTGTTCCGGATTTCCGGTTCTCTTTTCCACCGGCTTCCCTCCTTCCTGCATTGTGTGCTAACTTCGGGATTATACCATACTTCTCCCGGATGTGCAAATCTGGCGCCGGCTTTTGCCTCCTTATTCAAACAGGCGCCGGATATCCTGTTCACTCAGTGCGTTCAGGGCGGATTCGCCCGGGGTGATCAGGCGGTCAAACAGCGCTTTCTTGCGGGAACCGAGCTCCACCACCTGCTCCTCAATGCTTTCACCGGTCACCAGGCGGATTACCTGGACTTTGTGCTTCTGGCCGATGCGGTGTGCCCGGTCGGTGGCCTGGTCCTCGGTGGCCGGGTTCCACCACGGATCATAATGGATTACAAGATCCGCACCTGTCAGGTTCAGGCCGGATCCGCCGGCCCGCAGGCTGATCAGGAACACCTGCCCTTCCCCGGAATTGAAGCGTTCCGTCAGGCTCAGCCGGTCCCCTGCCGGGGTTTCCCCGTCCAGGTACATGGTGGAAAAACCCTGTTCCTCCAGGCGCCGGCGCAGGATCTTCAGCATGCTCGTGAACTGGCTGAACAGCAGG